>JGI12048J13642_10630435_pt1 | contig 15740 bp, 12 predicted proteins | sample ElkSlonscriptome_16_FD_13642 | JGI IMG/M metagenome (IMG submission 13642)
CAAAAAAGAAAAATAATTTTAAATCCCATATTTTAAAACTCCCGGAAATCCGGGAGTTTTTTGTTTTCAGTCAGTTCTGAAAAACTCTAAAGCTTCGAGATTTATGATGTGCACATCGTCATAATAAAAGTGAAGTATATCTACATGAGAAAAGCCCAGGTTGGCCATTTGCATGGCTCCTTCCTGACTGAGACCGGTTCCGTGACCAAATCCTTTACCCTTTAAAATTAGTGAGTCTTGTCCGAGTGGTTCAACACTGAAAAAAGTTGATTTTAAAGACCAGTCAGATCGTATTTCTTTAAGAGGTATTTGAAATATCGGATCAAGAAAATAAACATGCCTGTTTTCCTGGACATAGTTCTGAGCCATTTCTTCCAGGAGCTTGTCATTGGTGTCAAAATTAAATTCTGAAGATAAGTAACTGAACCAGTCTCTTTTAGATATTTTCTTCTCCCACCTGGCATGCTTTCCATTTAAAGAAAAATGGTCTTGCCGTTTAGAGAGGTAAGACAGACTTCCAGACCAAATTACTTCTGAGCTGACCGTTTCTCCTCCACTATTGCTGTGAAAAGCAGCCGTAATCAGTTCCATTTCACTATCAACGAGAACTTTTCCCCTTGTATCATTCACCGCTTCTTTGATCAGTGGCTCCCATCTGGCCCTTCCGTGATATACCTGGCAATCTACGAGATCATTTAAATTGTACCCCTTATGTAAATAGCGATTTGCATTGTTTAAAGCATACGATCTCGAAATAATAGCTTGCGCTTTATAAAATTCAATGTGTTTTTCCTTTCCAGATTCAGCTTCAACTACCCCGGCGACATACTTTTCCAAAGCTACCTGATTTACGATTTTGAGTCCACCAGGCCCTGGTTTAATAAGAAGATTATCATCGTAAACCCTTTCAATTCCATTTGGAATTATTGAGTAAAGCCTGAAATAAGAATCCGGGCTACCGGATAGTAATTTTATTTCCTTGTACTGCCCAAAATCCTTATCCGGAGTTTTAACCCGAATATACCCTCCTGAGTTGATCAGGCTGAAACGGCTGGTAATATCAAGTGAAATTATCGTTTTTCCATCAGCGAGAAGTTTGTAGCCATCGACTTCTGGATGGATTTGTACGGCGCGTAAATCGCTGTCAGTCAGAATGCCAATTAGTAAAACATCCAATTGACTTGATGAAGACAGCTTAGGAAGAAGAAGTAAACTGATAAAAAGTGCGCAGCGAAACATCTCACGCTAAATTATGGTTCGCGAAAGTCTATCTATTTCACTCTACTGAAGAGTTTTAAACATTTCCCTTGCAGCAAGTTTGGAAGCTCCGCCCCCACCCAACTTACTGTATAACTTATCATAATCTGCGAGCATGCGATCGCGGTACTCCTGATTGCCGGTAATCTTATTGAGCTCTTTCTGTACTGATTGAACATTCATCTCATTTTGAATCAACTCTTTTACAACCATCTTATCCATTATTAAATTTACCAATGAGATGTATTTAACTTTTACGAGTGCACGAGCAATGATGTAAGAAACAAGGCCTCCTTTGTAACACACTACCTGCGGTATTTTAAAAATTGCTGTTTCCAGGGTTGCTGTGCCGCTCGTTACCAAGGCAGCATGAGCATGAGTAAGAATTTCGTACGTGCTGTTAAACAAGACTTTAACCTTTGTTTCTTTCAATATACTCTTGTAAAAGGCCTCTTCTTGCGAAGGAGCTCCAGCTATAACAAGCTCAAAATCACCAACTTCATTAACAGCCTTCAACATAATTGGAAGCATGGCCGATATTTCTTGCTTACGGCTTCCAGGTAAGATGGCTATGATGGGTTTGTCGCCAAGTTGATTTCGTTCTTTGAATTCTGTGTGGCTGAGTGTATTTTGTTTATAATCTTCCAGGGCATCAATTAAAGGGTGCCCAACATAATGCACGTCCACACCAAATTTTTCGTAAAACTCCTTCTCAAAAGGAAGAATTACGAACATCTCATCTACATAGGCCTTGATCTGTTTGACGCGGCTTTGTTTCCAGGCCCATATTTGCGGTGAAATATAATAGAGCACCTTATACTGTTCATTATGGGCCCACTTTGCTATCCGTAAATTAAAACCCGGGTAATCAATTAGAATAATTGCATCGGGTTTGAAAGACTCAATGCTCTTTTTACAATATGAAAGGTTATTCAGAATGGTCTTCAGATTCATAAGCACTTCCGAAAAGCCCATAAAGGCCAGGTCTCGGTAGTGCTTAACGATTTCTGCTCCTGCTTGCTCCATCAAACCCCCACCCCATGCACGAATTACAGCCTGGTCATCACAATTCTTTAATTGTTTTACCAGGTTACTGCCGTGAAGGTCTCCAGAAGCTTCACCTGCTATTATATAGTAGCGCATTAGGAAAAATAATAATATACAACGAATGGAACATAGGCGAATACCGAGAGCAAAACACCCCTTGCACTTTTATACCGTTCAGTTCTGATAAAAATCAAAAATGGCAAAAGATTAAAAAGCAAGGCCAGCGAAAGGATAGAAGATCTGAACGAAGGAACACCTATAAAAAGATCTACTGCGAAGTACTCGAAGGTTTTATTAAATCTCAAAGCCCAAAAAATACCGTAACAAATAAAACCTATCACAGGCATAAACAAACCTATAACTAGTCCAATGGGTAATTTATCGAATGATTTAGATTTCATTGTAAGCCTGATTTAAATCAGCAATAGCGTGATGAGCCGTTAGATCAAATTGAACGGGAACGACACTTACATAATTGTTTTCAAGTGCCCAAACATCTGTATCGTCACCGTGGTCGTGATTAATAAATTTTCCTGTAATCCAATAGTAAATCTTCCCGGCAGGGTCTTTTCGCGGTTGAAAATCATCTTCCCAAATGGCCTTTGCCTGGCGGCACACCCTTACTCCTTTTATCTGTTCAGCGGGAATATTCGGAATATTGACATTCAGACAGGTATGCTGGGGAATTCCATGCTCAAGTGCATTTTTAATAATCTTCCTGGCAAATACCTTAGATGCACTAAAGTCGGCTTCAATACTGTGGTCTAGAAGAGAAAACCCAATGGACGGAATTCCTTCCATGGCACCTTCAACTGCCGCTGACATGGTTCCTGAATACAAAACATTTATACTGTAGTTCGCTCCGTGATTAATTCCCGAAAGCAACAAGTCTGGTTTCCGGTGAAGCACCCTATATACCGCAAGCTTTACGCAGTCAACAGGTGTGCCTGAACAGCTGAACTCTAATATACCTGGCACGTCTTTAACCTGCCTGATTCGAAGAATATCGTGGATAGTAATTGCATGCCCGGCGCCACTCTGCGGGCTATCAGGAGCTACCACCCAAACATCTCCAAACTCGCTTGCCACTTCAATAAGGTTTCGAATACCCGATGCAGTTATTCCATCATCGTTAGTTACAAGAATTAGCGGTTTGTCAGCCATTTTGGTTTGTACTTTAAGCTCCAAAGCTAAATAAATCTGACTTGTCATTTAAGTGCGGGAAATCTTCTGAACAATGCTTCCCTACACGATGCTAATTCTTATTTTCGCGGAAAAACAGGGTATTAAATTATGGATCAGCTCATTGAATGTGTACCGAATATTTCAGAAGGTAGGGATACCGCTAAAATTAACGAAATAGCTAATACTGTGACAACAGTAGAAGGTGTTAAGCTTTTAGATATAGATCCGGGTAAGAGCACAAACAGAACAGTAATAACATTTGTTGGAGCTCCAGATGCCGTGGTTGAAGCAGCATTCAGATTGATAAAAAAAGCAAGCGAGTTAATTGACATGAGTAAGCATCAAGGCGAGCACCCGCGTATGGGTGCAACAGATGTTTGCCCGATGATTCCCATCAGAGGAATTGAAATGGACGAAGTAGCAAAATACGCTCATACGCTGGGTAAAAGAATAGGAAATGAATTGGGCATACCCGGATATTTCTATGAAAATGCCGCCTTGCAAGCCGAACGTAAAAATTTAGCCTTTTGCAGATCTGGAGAATATGAAGGCCTTGAGAAGCTCACTGAGCCAAAATGGAAACCAGATTTTGGCCCTTCGCAATTCAATGAAAGCGTCAAAAAAACCGGAGCTACTGCGATAAGTGCAAGAGATTTTCTGGTTGCATACAATATTAATTTGAATACAACATCGAGCAGAAGAGCAAATGCCATTGCCTTTGATATAAGAGAAGCAGGAAGGGTAAAACGAGAAGGAAATCCAATAACCGGAAAGGTGGTTACAGATGAGAATGGAGAACCCGAGAGAATTCCGGGTAGTTTAAAAGCCGTAAAAGGCATAGGATGGTATATAGAAGAATACGGAATTGCTCAATTGTCGCTTAATCTTACAAACATTAGTGTTACACCCGTTCACATAGCCTTTGATGAAGCTTCTGAGCGTGCCCGGGAACGAGGTATTAGAATTACGGGCTCTGAAATAGTGGGTTTAGTCCCCCTGAAATGTTTAACGGATGCAGCCGATTATTTTCTAAAAAAACAGAACCGCTCCCTGGGTATTTCCGAAGCTGAAAAAGTAAAGATAGCTGTAAAGAGTTTAGGACTTGATGATTTAGCTCCGTTCGACCCAACTAAAAAAGTTATTGAGTACATGATTGAAGATGCTAATTCTTCTCAACTCGTGGGTATGACTCTTGAAGGATTTAGTGCCGAAACGGCATCAGAATCGCCGGCTCCCGGTGGAGGGTCCGTTTCTGCATATTGCGGAGCCCTTGGTGTTTCATTGGCTACGATGGTAGCGAACCTAAGTTCGCATAAACGGGGATGGGATGATAGATGGGAGGAGTTTTCAAATTGGGCTGAAAAAGGCGAAGATCTGAGACGAAAACTCATCAGGCTGGTAGATCAAGATACTGCTGCTTTTAAAAAAATCATGGATGCTTATGGGATGCCGAAGGCAAATGAAGAAGAAAAGAGTGAGCGTGCCAAGGCCATTGCTGCCGCTACGAAATTTGCTGCTCAGGTACCTCTTGAAATAGCGAAAACAGCCTACAAAAGCTTAGATATTATCGAAGCTATGGTGGAGAAGGGAAATCCAAATTCAATAACAGATGCTGGTGTAGGAGCTCTATGCGCAAGAGCTGCAGTAAGAGGAGCCGTAATGAACGTGAAAATTAATCTGAAAGATTTTGAGGATAAAGCCTTCGTGGAAGAATCCCTGGAATCAGCCTCCCAACTGGAAAGAGACACCGAAGCCCGCGAAGAAAAAATTTTAGCTCTCGTAAAAATAGAAATAGAAGGTTAATAGCTAACCACGGTGCCAATTAATTCGTATACTTGGTAGAAGCGAATAAATGGGAGCCGAAAAGAAAAGAAAAACCCTCGATAGATTCCTGTATTTTTTCCCTTTTCAGCTGGTTTTACTCCATCTGAAAAGGAATCATTTCTTATTGTTTTTTTGGCTCGTACTTTTTGCATTCACAACCCAAAGTTTTGCCAACAAACTTGGGATCCCCTATTTATTTTTAGCTCCTGAATACCAGGGAAAAGTTGATATCTGGTCATTTGCCATACTCGGATTCTCCCTGGGGGCTTTTATTATGGCTTTTAATATTTACAGCTATATTCTTCACGCAAAAAGATTTCCTTTTCTCGGTACGCTGCAAAGGCCTTTTTTAAAATTCTGTATCAACAACAGTATCATACCGCTCATATTTTTTGCTACTTATATATATTGCTCTGCAGACTTCCTAAAAAAAACAGAGCTACTCAGCTCTACCCGGATAGTAACTTATATGTTGGCTTTCGTTGCAGGAAACTTGCTTTTCATTGTGATAGCTGCAGCCTATTTTTTTCCGACCAACAAGAATATTTATAAAATAACCGGAAACACCGCTGAACAACTGGAAGAGTTGATAAGGAAAAAACGAAGTGGATTCAGAAGACCTTCCAGTTTTACCTTCAGAGATCGGTACAAGAACAAATGGCGGGTAGACTCTTATTTGAGCAACCCCATAAAAGTGATGTTAGCGCGAGATACTGAGCATTACGAATCTGAAACCCTGAAAAAAGTATTTTTTCAAAATCATGTAAACGCATCACTTTTTGAATCCATTCTGGTGGTCATCTTTCTTTTGATTGGCGCTTTTCAATTCAATAGCTTTTTTGTAATACCCGCAGCTGCAAGCGCTTGTCTTGTTTTCACTGTGATTTTAATGCTGATATCCATCTTGATGTCCTGGTTAAAAGGTTGGACCTTCTCATTTCTATTAGTTCTAATCTTAATTCTAGATCTGACTACCGGAAGGTGGGATTTCCTTTCGTACAGAAACCAGGTTTACGGTCTTAATTACAATAATGAACCCGTTCAGTACAATACAGCCGTAATTGATAGTTTAAATCAGAGCTTACTTTCTGTAGCAAGTGATAAAGCAGAGCATATTGAAATACTGAATGAATGGCTTATAGAAAAGCGCAAAAAACAAAAGGATCCAACTTATAAACCCAAGTTGATTATCATCAATGCAAGCGGAGGTGGGCTACGATCGTCTTTGTGGACATTGAAGTGCATGCAGGTATGCGACAGCTTGATGAATGGTACGCTTATGGCTGACACGAAGCTCTTAACAGGATCTTCAGGAGGTACTATTGGAGCAGCATACTTTAGAGAATTACATTTACAAAGAGACAAGTTAAAACACGGTTTATACAGCGATTTTTTCCTAAATAATATTTCCAAGGATGCCCTAAACAGAACTCTTTTTACGTTTGCTACAAACGATATTTTTGTTCGTTTCAGAAATAGGGAGTACAGCGATTTTAGCTATACGCTAGACCGGGGGATGACCTTTGAAGACGAAATGAACCGCAATACTGATTGGCTTTTGAACAAGCGAATCGCTGATTACAATGCGGAGGTGAGATCTGGTAAAATTCCGATGATGGTTATCTCACCTTCTGTTGTTAATGACGGAAGGCGACTGCTGATTTCTTCGCAACCGCTATCCTATTTTACCTATCAGGATCCGGAAAAATTAGAGCAGTTGAATCTGGCGATGGAAAATCTGGAGTTTAATCTTCTTTTCAAAGACCATAATGCAGAGAATCTGAGAATGATAACTGCGCTCCGAATGAATTCAACGTTTCCCTATATCCTCCCCTTCCCCGCATTACCTACAGATCCTCAAGTAGAGATTATGGATGCGGGACTGAGAGACAATTTTGGAACAAAAATATCTGTTAGATACATACATGAATTTAGTGATTGGATAGAAAAAAATACCAGTGGAATTATTCTTCTTCAAATCCGCGACACCGAAAAAATAACAGAAACGCAAGAAACCGATCACTCATATCTCACGAAGTTTACGAATCCCATTGGGTCCTTTTACGGCAATCTATTCAATGACCAAGAGTACAACATGGATCAATTCATGGATATTTCGAGCGAGGCAATTAATACACCCATTTATAAAATACCTCTTGAAATTCGCTACTCTCCCGGGGAGCACATCGCCCTCAGCTGGCATCTAACTAAGCTTGAAAAGAAGAAAATCGTTCAGTCAATAAATGCCCCCTGGAATAGAGATGCACTTCAAAAAATGCAGGACTTGCTCAAGGATTAATTCGCTATTTTCGCCGAATGACTAGGCTTTTGATTCTGGTGGTCTCTGTTTTTCTAGCCCTTTCGAGCTACAGCCAAAGCCTGTCGCCCAATGCAACAGTTTCACTTATAACCTGCGGCCCAGGTAATGACTTGTATGCAACATTTGGGCACAGTGCTATACATGTCAGCGATGCTCAAAGCGGAACGGATAAGGTGTACAATTACGGGACGTTTGACTTTAACACGCCCAACTTCTACGTAAAATTTGCCAGGGGCAAACTGAACTATTACCTACACGTATCTAACTTTAAAAGATTTGCAGCTACCTACGTACGCGAAGGAAGGTGGGTGTACAGGCAGGAACTAAACCTGAATAACGAACAGAAGAACTACCTCTTCAAATTGTTGGAAGAAAATGCCAGACCCGAAAACCGGGCATATAAATACGATTTCTTCTATGACAATTGCTCCACCAGAATACGAGATATTTTGGAAGAAGCTTTGGATAATAACCTGAAGTACCCGGAAATTAAAACAGAAACCGACACAACTTTTAGGCAACTGATCGATAAGAACCTGGAGACCCACCCCTGGAGCGATCTGGGAATAGATTTAGCTCTGGGTGCCCCTTGTGACAAAGTAGCAAGTTGGTCTGAAAAAATGTTTCTTCCCAATTACCTTATGAAACATATAGGGCAATCAAGCATTATAAAAAACGGAAAACCCGAACCACTAGTACTTAAAGAAAACCTGATTATTCAAGAAAACTCTAGCATCATAGATCGGGAAGAAATAAAAATAGACTGGATATTCTGGACTGCTTTCATTCTTATCGGACTGGCGAGTATTTTTATTCGTGCCGATGCCTTAAAATCACTTGACATTCTTATCTATTCAATATCGGGACTACTCGGTACTATAATATTGCTTCTTTGGTTTGCCACAGACCATAGCGCAACGAAATGGAATTTCAATATACTATGGGCCCTTCCCACATGGTTAATGGCGCCTTATCTACTCGTGAAATCCAAATATTCTACCTTTTTTAAAGTGCATGCCATTGCCATGTTTGCTTTGGTTATCTTCTGGATTTTTATTCCTCAGAATCTGCATAGTGCCACCGTACCCTTGATACTAATTCTAGGTATGAGATCGTGGACGTGGAATAAATACTTTTTCCAAAAAAAGAACAATGATAAATAGCATTAAAGATCGCTTGGATAAGCTAGACTCAGAGCTGGAAGAAGTCATTCAGAAAATGAAAGACAGCTCAAAGAGTTTGCATAATAAACCCAAAGAAAAGTGGAGTCCTGTGCAGGTATTGAATCACCTTTGCACTTCGGAGCAAGGGACAGTTAATTACCTGAAAAAGAAAGTTCAATCGAAGGATGTTCCATCATCTGGGATAAGAGGTTTTTTCGCTTCTAGATTGTTATCGCGAGCACTTAAAAACCGGAAGAAAAAGTACAGAGCTCCTAAAGTACTGGGTGAAATGCCAGATAAGCCTGATTTTGAGAAAGTACAGGATGAATATTTGAAAGTTAGAAAAGAATTGCGTAGTGTTCTGGATAGATTTGATAAAAAGAAAGCCCGAAAGGCCTATTTTAAACATCCTATAGCAGGAAAATTAAATATTTATCAAACGCTGTCTTTCCTAGAAAATCATTTTGAAAGACACAAAGAACAGATTTACGAAAGACTTAGTTAATCATGGGAAAAAATAAAAAGCGAGTAAACGTTGTGTATAGCACCAATCCCGATTATCAGTATCAGGATGGTGATGCCGATGAAGAATCTTCTATTCCAAATACCGATCAAGACTTGAAAATCTGGTTGGACAGAAAAGGCGGTGGAAAAGTTGTTTCCGTTGTAAAAGGCTTTGTTGGAAACGATAATGACCTAAAGGAATTAGCCAAAGAGTTAAAATCTAAGTGCGGTGTTGGCGGAAGTGCGAAAGATGGCGATATACTCATTCAAGGAGATCAGCGGGATAAAATTATAAATCACTTGCACGATGCGGGGTACAAAGCAAAAAAAGCAGGTGGGTAAATCATCAGGCAACGACCGATTTCAAATGGTGGCCACTACTTTGGAGGGGCTGGAAGATGTGCTGGCTAGAGAGCTCATGACCATAGGTGGAAATGACATACGCACTGGAAAGCGAGCCGTTTATTTTTCATCCGATGTGGATTTGATCTATAAAGCCAACCTGAGGTTGCGCACGGCTTTGCGTCTTCTGAAACCTGTCAAAAAATTCAAAGCGGGAAATAAAGATGAGCTATACGATGGTATTGCCTCAATAGATTGGACGAATATATTTGATGTAAGCAAGTCATTCGCCATCAAGACTGCGGTAAGCGGAAACATATTTACACATAGTCATTTTGCCGCCTTAAAGTGTAAAGATGCCATTGTAGACCAATTCCGAGATAAGTTTAACGAGCGACCGAACATTGAAACGCGAACTCCCGACCTGGTCTTTCACGTCAAAATCCACCGTGATCAGGTAACTGTTTCTCTAGATAGCTCGGGCACACCCCTGAACAAGAGGGGATATCGACAACCTCAGGCCACAGCTCCACTAAATGAATGTTTGGCAGCGGGAATGCTCTTAATTGCAGGCTACGAAGGTAAACGGAACTTTGTAGATGGTATGTGCGGAAGCGGAACCCTTTGCATTGAAGCTGCACTAATAGCTAATAAAATTGCGCCCGGACTTCTCCGACAAGATTTTGCCTTTATGCACTGGAAGGATTTTGACGATGAGCTCTATAAAATCATTCATAATGCTACAGTAAACAAGATTGTAGAATCATCGCATCAAATTATGGGTTACGACAAGAATATGTCTACGATCAAACTGGCTCGGCAAGCGGCCAAAGTAGCAGGCGTGGAAGAAGCTATTAATTTTCGAATTACCGATTTCTTCGATGAAGAACCACCCGAAGCTCCCGGAATGCTCGTGATGAACCCGCCTTATGGCGAGCGGATCAAAATTCGAAATATCGAATCACTCTACAGCGAAATAGGTGATAAACTCAAGCAATCATATCCTGGATATCAGGCCTGGCTTCTATCGGGTCATGAAGAAGCCATGAAAAATGTAGGCCTACGCACTTCTGACACACACCATCTAATTAATGGAAAACTGCCTACAAGATTTTCTTGCTATAAGATCTACAGTGGCTCTAAAACGGTTTAGTACTCGGCTAATTTGTTGAGCATTTCAGTTAATCTGCTCGTTGCCAGAAATTGTTCTTCCAAAGCTCCTACAAATGGTACAGGCGTATCCATACTCGCACAGCGCATAACCGGGCCATCTAAATACTCAAAGCAGTTTTCCGTGATTTGTGCTGCCAACTCCCCTCCTATTCCGCCAAAAAGCGTGTCTTCGTGAAGAACCAGCACCTTACCTGTTTTCTTTGCAGATGCAAAAATAGTTTCCGTATCCAGTGGAACCAGAGTTCGCAGATCAATGATCTCAAGCGAAAAGTTCAGCTTTTCATTTGCCTTTAAAGCCCAGTGAACACCCATCCCATAAGTAACAATAGTAATGTCTGATCCTACTTCACAAACACGGGCTTTTCCAAAAGGAATATTGTAGTAACCTTCAGGAACCGATGCCTTCAGGCTTCTATAGAGGGCTTTATGCTCAAAGTACATGATGGGATTAGGATCTTCAAATGCCGTTATTAAAAGTCCTTTGGCATCTTCGGGAAATGCCGGATAAACAACTTTAAGACCCGGAACATGGGTAAACCAGGCTTCATTGCTTTGAGAGTGAAAGGGGCCTGCCTGCACACCAGCCCCTGTAGGCATACGCACAACTACGTCAGCGTGCTGCCCCCATCTGTAATGTACCTTTGCTAAGTTGTTTACGATCTGATTGAACCCTTCACTTACAAAGTCTGCAAACTGCATTTCAACCATAGATTTATATCCACCGATGGCCAAGCCCAGAGATGTTCCGAGAATAGCAGCTTCACACAAAGGAGTATTTCTAACTCGATCTTCACCATACTTTTCAAGCATCCCTTCAGTTACCTTAAAAACACCTCCGTAATCAGCGATATCCTGTCCCATCAAAATCAGCTTGTCGTGCTTATTCATGGCTTCATTCAATGCATCAGATACTGCATCCACAAGTCTCATTTCACTCATCTCCTGCCCCGGACTTATTTCTTCGAAATCAAAAGGCTTAAAGACATCGCCAAATTCCTTTTCCTTATTTGCTTCTAACTCACTCTCAGAATAAGCAAGTTTTAAGGAGTCATTGATCTCTTTTCTTATTCCCTCGCGAATGGAATGAATTTCTTCGGTGGACAGAATACCTTCGTCAAAGAGGTAGCTCTCATAGTTGTCAACCGGATCTCTTCTGCCCCAATAATTCATAAGATCTTTCGGAACGTACTTCGTTCCGGATGCTTCCTCATGCCCCCGCATTCTAAACGTTAGACACTCCACCAATACCGGTCGCGGATTTTGCCGTATACTTTCAGCTACTTTCTTCAATTCACTATAAACTTCTATAATATTGTTCCCGGCCAGTTGAATGGTCTCAATTCCATAGCCCTCACCTTTCTGAGTGAAGCTTTTGAATTTGAACTGCTGCGAAGATGGAGTTGATAGTCCGTAGCCATTATTCTCAACGATAATCATTACAGGTAAATTCCATACTGCAGCTGTATTCACACTTTCGTGAAAATCTCCCTGACTTGCTCCACCGTCTCCGGTTATTACGGCTGTTACTGATTTTTCCCGACTGAGTTTTCGTGCCAAAGCTATTCCATCGGCAACTCCCATCTGGGAACCCAAATGAGAAATCATTCCAACAATACGGTGCTCGGTAGAGCCAAAGTGGAAGCTTCTATCTCTGCCATTTGTAAAGCCGCTGCCCTTACCTTGAAATTGAGCAAACAACCGCTCGAGTGGTATATTTCGAGTTGTAAATATTCCCAGATTTCTATGCATAGGCAAGATGAATTCATCTTGTTTCATCGCCATGGTTAAACCTACACTGATTGCTTCCTGCCCTATTCCTGAAAACCATTTAGAAATCTTGCCCTGTCTAAGCTGACTGAGCATTTTTTCTTCAATCATTCTCGGTTTCAGAATATTGAGATACAGCTCCTTTAAGATTTCGTTGGATAATCCTTTGCGGTCAAAACTCTTTTGCCTCGCTTCAGGAGTAAGTTCCATTTCTTTTGTTTTGGACATAATTTACATAAAAAATCCCCGAGCAAGTAACCCGGGGATTAGTATTTTGATTCGATGTGCTATTGCACGAAAAGTTTCTTAGTTTCAATCAATACCCCATCTATTCTGCTTTGAACCAGATAGACTCCCTGAGACATTTCTCGGTCTATTTGAATCCGATCAATTACTTCTCCTACACCTGCCAGGTTTTTCGCATAAACCCGTTTGCCTGAAAGATCAAATATCTCAATTTGAATATTGTCGCTCTCAGTACTGATCATATTTACCACTAAAGTAACTTCTTCTCCATTTTGTACCGGATTGGGATATACAGAAAGCGAAGCATCGGGATTGTCAATATTAAAATCAGGATCAGCAACAATGCCCTTTCCAGCCAGAGCATTGAAAGTCAATTCACATGTTGGTCCATAAGTACCTGAATAGGTTCCACCCTGCCCGACAATTGTAGCGAACACATCAATTTCGTAGGTATCTCCAGGAATAATTGCCGATTGATTAAACACAATATATCTATTGGGTCTTACAATAGTGAATGGAGCCTGAGGGGAATCTAGGTTGGTTAACCTAAAAGTGTATGAACTCGCACCGCAGATGTTCTGAGCAAAAGTCCATTGGCCGATATTGATGTTGTCGCCACAATTAAAAAAGAAGTTCAGCAACTGAGTTTGCGGAACTACAGTTGTTTCCAGAGTTTTACTAAGACTAATACCATTCTCAAAACCATTAACAGTGGCAAAAACATCTACTGTGTAAGGTGCATCCATATCTAAATTTGGAGAGAGGTCTTCTAATTTTAATGCTCGTGTAGATTTGATGGCTGTAGATATATCTCCGCTATCATCATTGGTGAATACCCATCGATATTGTGAAGCACCCCCTACATCATTAGCTCTTACAACCTGACATAAATTATAAACCCCAGTATCGTACTGGTCTTCCATTTCTGTAGCAAAATCAGACACAGTTGTGATTGTACACACCGGACCCCATTCTCCAAAGTTTGGGCCTTCGTACATTTCAACTCTCACTCTGACTTCAAAAGTAGTTCCAAAAAGAATATCAGTAAACTCGCTCATAAAGAAGTTAGGCAGACTAGGGTTATATCCAGACCCCACCATGTCGTAAGGTCCATAAGTTGTGCCGGTTCCGGTATCGGTAAATTCAAATTGAAATCGCTGTAAAGAAGCATCTACAGGATTTGGCTGCGTGGACTGAATTAAGTCTGAACTCGTAACACCTGTAATATTGCAAAATTCTTGTCTAAGCTGCACAACAGGAATATGTCTAACGGCCAGGCTTACAAGTGGATCTTGGAGTAATTGACTCCCTTCGTGATATACTCGGATCTTATAGTCATTTCCAACAGTTAGGTTATCGAGCCAAAACAACTCATCCTGACCTGTCCCATTTGAATTTTCGGTAGCGAGAAGGGTACCGAAACAGTCATCCCATACTTCAATAACCGGATCGTAAGTAGCTCCACCTGTTGATCTGAAGTACTGCACGCTGCCTTCTGCCGTAAAGGTGTACCACTTATCAGGATTTAGTCCTGTACCGGCGCTTTGATTAACCCCAGAAAAAATTTGTGTACTGAGATCAATGTCTAACTCAGATGCACCAAAAGAAGTTTGCGAAAGAATGGTATCGGCAATCTCGCATTCCGCCTGGCCATCACATTGAATTTCCCATTGCCAGCCACCACCAAGACCTAGCGATCCATCTACACAACTTCCTCCTACATCAGAATCAACCACGAGGGTTAAGGTACCACTGGTAGCTGTAAAAGATAAGCCAGTTAGGTCTCCTGCGCTATTACCCTGGTACATGAGCGTGCCTGTCATTTGATCGCCATTATAAATAAGGATTTCGTCTTGGGGATTTTGAATGAGACCAGAGATAAAGTCTATGGTAACATTAGAGCTATCGTCAGTTGTGTAAGCAAAATATGCATTGTCGTTATTTCCGTAGCAATAAGATTCCACGTAAGCAACGCCGCAGCCAATATTGTAAACACAGCCCAAGCCGTCATCACTAGCATCGAATACAAGGTCGCATGAACTATCACTAGTGTGCTCCAGAGTAATCGTAACATCATTCCCCAGTTGAAAGGGGCCTACAGTATATACCCCCGTAGAATTAATTCCCGTAGTTGGGGGTACACCTGCGTCGTTCGTTATAGTAAGTGGAGCTGCACCGCCTCCTACATTTGTAATGTCTACAACAACTTCATACTGGTTATCACCAGCACACTGCTCGGTGAAAGATGCTGTGGGCGAATTACATGTTGCCGTTCCTTCGGCACATACATCAAATAAGTTGGAAGGAGAAGGTTCATTAAGAGCCCACATCTGGATATAAAAGACTTCACCGGCCGTTCCATTTATTTGGATTGCAGGATAGTTTCCTGCACCGCTTCCGTTATCGTTACACCCTTCTGAAACTAAAGCACCACATGTTCCGCTGTAGAGAGCCAGGTTATAATCAACAAATATTCCGGGAATATCGTTTACAGAACCCTGTGAATCAAAGAAAACTTCGCCTGAAGCAGGGAGGGTTATCTCAAACCAAAAGTCACCACCGCTATAAGTACCTGTCAAACAGGGTGGCGTTACACCGCTTGCTCCTACACCCGCATTACTAATTGGTTGGAAAGTACAACTATTCAACGTCACTGTCAGTGGAAAGGCATCTGCGCACGAATCTCCTGACTGGGCCATAGCAAAAGAGCCCGTCATAAACAAGGCCACCATAGTGGCATACTTCAAAATTGATTTCATCAATTGAAATTTAGTGATTGAAAGTCAAAATTAGCCAAAAAGCTAATGGTATAAATGAATTAAACGGATATGATATTAGGGGTATGATGTTAAAAAAAGCCCATGGTGGCTACCATGGGCTTTGGGTTTTCAAGAATGCTTTAATGTTTATTT
>JGI12048J13642_10947428_pt1 | contig 15730 bp, 17 predicted proteins | sample ElkSlonscriptome_16_FD_13642 | JGI IMG/M metagenome (IMG submission 13642)
CGGGGGAGGGGAAGGCCTCCTCGGCAGGGCGGGCGATCGCGCCCTCTGGCGGGGCGGGGGGTTCGACCTCGGCCGTGGGTGTGACGTATTCCCACAGCCCCTCCTTGCCGCCCTCCCGCCCGAAGCCGCTCTCCCGATAGCCGCCGAATCCGGAGGCGGCATCGAAGAGGTTGGTGCAGTTCACCCAGACCGTCCCGGCCTTGAGGGCCGGCGCCACGTCCAAGGCCAGGTTCACGTTCTCCGACCAGACCGAGGCAGCGAGGCCGTAGCGGGTGTCGTTGGCCAGCTCCACGGCCTCGTCCGGGGTGCGGAAGGTCATCATGGCCACCACCGGGCCGAACACCTCCACCTGGGCGAGGGTGCTGGCGGGGTGCACCTGTGTGCATAGGGTGGGGGGGTAGAACCAGCCCTCCCGGGGGACGGCCCACGACGGCTGCCAGACCTCGGCCCCTTCGGCGCGTCCCTGCTCCACCAGCTTCTGGATCCGCTCGAGCTGGACCGGCGCCACGATGGCCCCCATGTCCACGCCCTTGTCCAGCGGATCTCCCATGCGGAGGGTCTCCATCCGGGCCCTCAGCTTGCGCTCCAGGAGGTCGGCGACGCTCTCCTGGACCAGGATCCGGGACCCGGCGCAGCACACCTGACCCTGGTTGAACCAGATAGCGTCCACCACGCCCTCCACCACCGAGTCGAGGTCGGCGTCCTCGAAGACCACGAAGGGCGACTTCCCACCCAGCTCCAGGGAGAGCCGTTTGCCGGACCCTGCCGTGGCTTCACGGATGATCCGGCCCACCTCGGTGGAGCCGGTGAAGGCGATCTTGTCCACGTCCTCGTGGTCCACCAGAGCCGCGCCGGTCTCCCCGTCGCCCGTGACCAGGTTCACCACGCCGGGGGGAAGCCCCGCCTCATGGCAGAGGTCACCGAAGAGGAGCGCCGTCAGCGGGGTGTACTCCGCAGGCTTGAGCACCACGGTGTTTCCGGTGGCCAGCGCCGGCGCGACCTTCCAGGCCAGCATCAACAGCGGGAAGTTCCAGGGGATGATCTGGCCCACGACCCCCACCGGACCGTAGCCGGGCAGCTCCCGCTCCATGAGCTGCGCCCACCCGGCGTGATGGTAGAAATGGCGGGCCACCAGGGGGATGTCGAGGTCCCTCGACTCCCGGATGGGCTTGCCGTTGTCCAGCGATTCCAGCACCGCGAAGAGCCGGGCGTGCCGCTGGAGCGTCCGCGCCAGGGCGTAGAGGTGGCGGGCCCGATGGTGGGGTCCGGCCTTCCACCAGTCGGAGTGGGCATCTCGGGCTGCCTCCACCGCCCGGGCCACGTCGTGCGGCCCGCCCTGGGACACCCGGGTCAGCGCCTCCCCGGTGGCGGGGTTCGCCACTTCGAAGGTGTCCGCCGGCTCGGTGAACTCGCCTCCGATGAGGTGCCCGAAACCGTCGGGGTGGGCGTCGATCCAGGCCAACGCCCGGTCCCGGGCCTCGGGGGCGGGTCCGTACTCCAGCGTCTCGAAGATGTCCGCGACCTTGCTCATGCCGTCCTCAGGGTCGGGCCCGGGGTCAGGCCATGGGGTGTCGGTGGGACGCCGAGTAGCGGCCCGTGACGTGGTGTTCGAGCTGGCGTTCGATGTCGCCGAGGAGGGACGAGGCGCCGAACCGGAAGCGCTCGGGTCGGAGCCAGCCCGTCCCCAGCTCCTCCTTCATGAGGACGAGCCAGAGGAGCGCGCCCTTGGCGGTGCGGATCCCGCCGGCGGGCTTGAAGCCCACGGCGTATCCGGTTCGCTCCGCGTAGGCGCGGATCGAGCGCGCCATGACGAGGCCCACAGGGAGGGTGGCGTTCACCGACTCCTTCCCGGTGGAGGTCTTCACGAAGTCGGCGCCAGCCATCATGCAGACCAGGCTGGCCCGGGCCACGTTGCGCAGCGTGCCCAGCTCCCCGGTGGCGAGGATGGTCTTCAGGTGGGCGTCACCGCAGGCGTCCCGGTAGGCCTGGACCTCCCGATACAGCGCTTCCCAGTCGCCGGTGAGGACGTGGCGGCGGGAGATGACGATGTCGATCTCCCCGGCGCCGGCCTCCACCGAGGCCCGGATCTCCTCCACCCGCTGCGCGAAGGGAGAGAGCCCGTGGGGGAATCCCGTGGAGACCGCCGCCACCGGGATGCCCGATCCGGCGAGGGCCTCCACCGCCGTGGCGATCATCTCGTGGTAGACGCAGGCCGCTCCCACCCGGATGAGCTCCGGCGACACGCCCAGCGCCTCCAGGAGGTCTCGCCGCACCGGGGTGCGAGCCTTGGCGCAGAGGCGGCGAACCCGGCCGGGCGTGTCGTCCCCGGCCAGGGTAGTCAGGTCCATGAGGGTGACGGCCCGGAGCAGCCAGGCGGCCTGCCACTCCTTCTTGACGCTTCGTCGGGTGCCCAGGGTAGCGGCCCGTCGCTCCACGGCAGAGCGGTTCACTCGCACCTCCCGGACCCAGTCCAACGCCAGGGCGGTTCCGGGATTCCGGGCATCCTCCCGCAGGTCGGTGGGGACGGGCGGGTCCGACGGGGGACGGCTGCACCGGGGCGTAGGGATGGAGAGGTCGGGGGCGCTCATGGCGGAATCCGGGTGGCCGTTCGCAGGGACCGCAAGGTACTACCGCCCGGGATGGGGAAACACCCGGCCCCAACATCGGAACCCGCCGGTAGGAGCGGTGCGTTGAGGAGACGACGAGCTGTCCGTTCCTCCTCCCCGGCCTCGCTATGGGAGCGCCCAGAATACCCCGTTCCAAACCCGGCCCTTCGCGCCTCGGCCTCGCCCTCCTCTTTCTTGTTCCGGCCCTCCACCCCGTCTTCATTCCACTGGTGGGTCCACCGTCGCACCTCCTCTGGTGGGTGCACGTGCTCCCCGTGGCCCTACTGACCTTCCATGGGGGTCGAAGCATCGGGTGGGTGGCCGTGTCGATTTCGGGGCTGTGGGTGGCGGTAGGCGAGCTGCTCTTCGGTGCGGGCTACGGGAACCCTGCGACGCCTCAGACCGTCCTCCTCCTCGCGGTGGCGGTTACGGCCACAAACGCCCTCGTCGCCTGGTTCGCTCTGTACGCCCGCAGCCTTGGAAGACGCTACCGCATCCTCACCGAGAACCTCACCATGGGCGTTCTCCTCGTCGACGGGAGTGCCCGGATCCTCTCCGCCAATCCGGCCGTGCGCGAAATGCTGGGCGACGAGGCAATGGAGCTTCGGGGCCTCCCCCTCGCCGACGTCCTCTCGGTGCCGCGTGTGAAGACTCTCGACGACCTCGCCGCCCTCGGTGGATGGACCGGAGAGATCCGCCTTCGCTCCCAGGGGGGAGACCGCCCCATCCCCGCGTTCGTGGCTGCCATCCCCGAACCGGAGGGGGATCGGCATCAGGTTCTCGTCCTTGATCGATCGCTGGAGGTGGCCCGGGAAAGGGAGCTGGAACGTCAGGGGAAGCTCGCCGCGCTGGGTGAGGCGCTGGCTGGAGTCGCCCATGAACTCAACAATCCCCTCACGGCCATCCTGGCCCACGCTGAGCTCGGCGCCACCTGCCAGGAGGACGCGGAGGTACTGGATGTGGTGCGGGAGCAGGCCGAGCGGATGCACGACCTCATCCGGGAGCTTCTGGGCTTCTCCCGCGACGAGTCCAGCGGAGAGAAGGTGGAGCTGGGGCCTCTGGTCGAGCGGCTGGTTCGCGTTCAACGGATGGCCATCCCTACGGGCGTGACCCTCGAGCACAGCCTGGAGTACGAGGGACCGGTGCAGGCCACTGCAGCCAAGGTAGAGCAGATCCTGCTCAACCTGGTATCGAACGCCAGCTACGAGGTGGCTCGGGACGGCGGAGGGCGGGTGCGCCTGATCACCAGAGGCGGAGAAGACGACGTCCGTATCATGGTGGTGGACGAGGGACCAGGCATCCCGGAGGAACTCCTACCTACGCTGTTCGAGCCGTTCGTCACCACCAAGGCGGAGGGTGAGGGGACTGGGCTGGGCCTTGCCATCGCCCGACGTCTGGCTCGAGGCTGGGGCGGTACGCTGCGTGCGGAGAACCGCCCGGAAGGAGGCGCCCGCTTCACCCTGACCCTGCCCATCGCCACCGACGGCCCGGAACCGGTGGCGACGCCCACGCATTGATCCCACGAACGGAACCTCTCCCGGAGCCCCCTCCATGCCACCGAACCCCCTCGCAGACGCAGGGCGCCTGCTCGTCGTCGCGGGCCTGCTCGCCCTCGCCGGATGCTCGAACGACTCCCCGACCTCCTTCGAGGATCCGGACGGGCTCCCTGACGCCGGGGCCGTGTGCAACCTGGATACCGACCTCCTGGCCACCAGCCTGCCCCCGGACCGGATCCCCGCCCTCACCGAACCCACCCAGGTGTCGGATGGCAGCCCCGAAGCCGCCTACCTCCGGCCCGCCGACAAGGTGCTGGGCATCGTGCTGAATGGTCAGCCACGGGCCTACCCCCACAACATCCTCTGGCACCACGAGATCATCCACGACCGGTTCGGAAGCGAGTGGGTCACCGTGACCTTCTGCCCTCTGACTGGTTCGGGCCTGGCCTTCGACCCCAGCTCCGCCACTGGCAGTCGGCTGGATCTGGGGGTGTCCGGTCTCCTGTACGCCAACAACCTGGTGATGTACGACCGGGAGTCCGGCGACATCTTCGGACCCCAGCTCACCGCCAACGGACGCTGCTCGGGATTCCAGGGCCAGCGACTGGAGCCCATTCCCGTGGTGGAGACGAGCTGGGCCCGCTGGAAGGCCCTCCACCCCTCCACCACGGTGGTGGGGAGCGAGACGGGCCACGACCGCAACTACCAGGTCTACCCGTACCAGTCCTACGACCAGCTCACCAATGACGACCTCCTCTTCCCCATGCCGGTGAACACGCAGCGGCCCATCAAGGAGCGGGTCCTCCTGGCCCGGGCCGATGCGACGGCTGGCCGGGGATGGCCCTTCGGCGAGCTCCGGAGCCTGGGCGCGCGGGCGGCCATCAACGAGGAGGTGGCGGGCGAGGCCGTGGTGGTCTTCTGGGAAGCCGAAGACGACGGCACCGCCGCGCTCTACCGGGCCCCCACGGTGGAAGGCGAGCAGCTCACCTTCCACTCGGACGGCACCTCCTTCGTGGACGACCAGACGGGGACCCGCTGGGACATCCTGGGTCGGACCATCGAGGGACCGTTGGTGGGGATGGAGCTCGAGCAGCAGGCCGACTCCTACGTTCTCTTCTGGTTCGCGTATGCTTTCTTTCAGCCCGACGCCACCACGTACGGGATGGAGGGATGACGGAGGGGGAGTCCGTGCGACGGCCCGGGCCTTCGCAGGCGCGGCTCCTCGGGCTCCTCGCCGCCCTGGTGGCTCTGCAGGGCTTCTTCCCGACGCCTTCGGCCGCCCAATGGCCGGAAGGCCACGGCAACTGGTGGGCCAAGGTCTCGGCCTTCCACCACCGCACCACCGAGCAGTTCCGCGCCGACGGCGACCGGCGCCCGTTCCTCAACGACGACGCTCGAAGCGTGTCCAGCGCCGTCTTCCTCGACATCCTCGTCGGGGTGACGGACCGTTTGGACCTCTGGGCCCAGGTGCCCTGGTTCCACCTCCGGTTCGATGACGTCAGCGACGACCGGACCAGCCAGGGCATCGGTGACATCCGGCTCTCGGCCCGTCACACCCTGGTCCGCCTGGCCGGGGGCGCCGTCCCCATCTCCGCCCGCTACACGGCGAAGGTGCCGGTGGTGGACTTCCCGCAGGACGCCGAGGTCATTCCGGTAGGGGAGGGGCAGTGGGATCACGAGGCCTGGCTCGAAGCGGGGGCCTCCTTCTGGCCCGCTCCGGCCTACGCCGTCCTCTGGCTGGGATACCGTTGGCGTACCCTCAACGAGGATACCACCCGGGATCCCGGCGACGAACGACTCCTCCTGGCGGAGGTGGGCGGGTCGGTCACATCGAGCCTGGGAGGGAAGCTGGTGCTGGACGGCGTCTTTGGCACCAACGGCTCCATCCAGGGACTCCGGGTGGGCAGCGATGCCCGACGGATCGTCTACCTCCAACCGGCCCTCACCTGGCAAGCCACATCCTCGACAGCACTCGAGGTGGGAGCACGTTACCCGTTGGCAGGTAAGAACTTCCCGGCAGGCACCCAGTGGACCGTGGGGCTCTTCCACCGAGGCGGCGGACCCCGGTGACGCCGGCGGCGGGCCGCCGGTGGGGGGGATTGACCCCGGGAGGAGGGCGACGGACCTTCCTCCGCTTCGGGGGTGCAGGGGGACTGGTGTCTCCGGCGGTCTTCAAAACCGTGCAGCCCGGCTAGACCCCGGGTGGGTGGGTTCGATTCCCACGCGCTCCCGCCACCCTCTCGACGGCCCCTCTCGCCCACCGCGGCGGAAGGGGCCGCCGTCATTGAAGGCGGGGTCCCCTTGGTCTATCGTTGGCGGCCATGAATCATCGCCTCGTCCGACGTCTCCGGAAGCCATGCCGCTCCACCCGCGCCCGGGTCCCGGGGATGGCTGTCTTCTTCCTCCTGATGGGTCTCGCCGGGGCCGAGGGCCTGGAAGCGCAGCAGGAGCTTCCTGCCGTGCCTCTGGATTCACTGGAGCTGCGGGACGGGTCGGGTGCGAGCCCCGGCGGAGCCTTTCTGCGAGCCGTTCTCCTGCCGGGTTGGGGACATGCCGCCATCGGGTCCTACAACCGGGGCGCCTTCTATTTCACCGCCCAGGCCGGGACGGCGTTCGGCTACCTGAAGACCCAACTCCGCCTGGGCGAGGCCCGGGACCGACGGGACCTCCAACGCAGCGTCCTCACCCGGCGCCTGGAGCGGGAAGGGGTCACCGACCCCGACGAGATCGAGGCGGCGCTGGAGGAAGACGAGGGCTTCCAGGAGGTCGCCGGGCTGGTCGAGGCGCGTCAACAGCAGCAGGAGGACTGGGTCGCCCTGGGGATTTTCCTCCTCTTCCTGGGCGGGGCCGACGCCTTCGTCTCCGCCCATCTCCAGGACTTCCCGGATCCGCTGGAGCTTCAGATCCGCGCCGCCGACACCGGCGCCGCCGAACTCACGATCCGGGTGCCTCTCCCGTAGACTCGCGCCGGCCGGGCGAGGGCTCTCCGGTCCACCTCATCATGGCCGGCTCCGTTCCCTCCTTCAGCACCAGGTAGCTTCGGTGCCGCACCCAGTCGCCGGAGTTGAGATACCAGCGCCCGGTCCCCGAGGAGCCCGGACCCGGCACCTCCACCTTGGCGGGGATGTGGGCGTGCCCCAGGAGCACGAGGTCCAGCTCGGGACGCCGGTCCAGGGTGTCCTTCGCCCAGGTCTGCAGCGCCGCCGCCCGCTCCCGATCGCCCTCGGTGATGCGGCCCCAGCGCATGTCGGTCCGGGACACCCGACCGGCGAGGATGTCGCCGAGGGTGGGGCCGAGCTGGGCGAAGGCGAACCGGGTGGGCCGGGAGCGGAGGAGGAGCTTCAGCGCCCGGTACCCCAGATCGCCCGCGCCCAGGCCGTCGCCGTGGGCCACGAGGGTGCGGTGACCCGCCAGCCCGCGCACCACGGGCTCCTGGAGGAACTCCAGCCCCACCTCCTCCCGGAGGTACCGTCCGCCCCACCAGTCGTGGTTGCCTCCCATGAGCGTCACCGGGGTGCCGCCGTCCACCGTGCGTCGAAGCGCCGCCAGGAGCTGGTCGTAGCCCGGAGGGATGCGGCCTCCGCGGTACTCGAACCAGAAATCGAAGAGGTCACCGTTGAGGAGGATGGAGGCCGCGGAGGCCGCCGCATGCTCCAACCAGTCGAGAAAGGCCTGCTCCTGCTCCGGGGCGGTGGCCCCCGCGTGGACATCGGAGGCAATGTAGACGGGACCTGCAGGCATGGCGGCGGGGTTGGAGGAGGAGAGCTACGCGCTCTCGAGACTCACAGTGTATCTTCCATCGACATGATCGGCACACCGCCTTCCCCCCTCGTTTCTCTCCTCCAGCGCACGCGCCCGGGGCACCTCCGCTCGGCCGTCGTCGGGCTCGCCCTGACCACGGCAGCGGCCTGCGCCACGGCGCCGCCTGCGGTGGTGGAGCCGGCGCCCGACCCCATGCAGCTCGCCCTGGCGCTGGAGGACCGGACGGCCCTTCAGGAGCCCCTCCGCATCGTCTTCGACTGGCGCCTCAACGAGTCGGGGAGCCGCATCAGCGGTCGGGGCGTGGCCCGCATCGAGCCTCCCTATCGGGCGCGCCTCGACCTTTTCCTGGGGAGTGGGGAGACGGCCATCCGGGCGGCCCTCGTGGATGGGGAGTACCGGCTGCCGCCCGGGGCCCCGCAGGATCTGCTGCCACCCCCGGAGCTCATGTGGGGGGTGCTGGGCGTCTTCCGGGCCCAGTACGGCGTCGAGCTCATGGGCGCCGAACGGCTGGAAGGAGAGGCCCTGCGCCTCCGGTACCGGTATCCCGACGACTCCCTGGTCCACTACCGCATCGTCGAGGGACGGGTGCGGCAGGTGGAGCGCCTCCGGGGTGACCACGTGGTGGAGCGGGTGCAGGTGGAGCTGGTGCCCGAGAGCCGATATCCGCTGGAGGCCACCTACCGTGACCTCACCGCCTTCCGGGAGCTCCACCTGACCAGGGCATCGATGGAGCGGGTGGAGTCCTTCCCTCCGGACATCTGGGATCCCGCGGGCATCCGGGGGGCCCGTTGAGTCGAAGACGCCGTCCGGGCCCCGCCGGGGCGTTCTTCGCCGGACCGGCCCTTCTGGCGGCCACCCTCCTCCTGGGGAGCGTGTCGGGGTGCGTCTACTCCTTCACCGCCGGGAGCTTCCCGCCGGAGCACATCGAGACCATCGCCGTCCAGCCCTTCGAGAACGAAACGGACCGGTTCGACATCGAGGGAGAGCTCTACGACGAGCTGCTGCGGAATCTTCCCCGGGCCCTGGGGATACGCACCGCCGGCGAGGACCAGGCCGACGCCGTCGTCCGCGGCACCATCCGGAGCTACGACGTGGTGGCGCCGAACTACCGGGCCGGCCAGCCCGGCGAGGCTGCGGAGGTCCTCCAGCGGCAGGTGAACCTCGTCGTGGGGGTCCAGATCGTGGACCTGGTGGAGCGGGTCATCCTCTGGGAGGACAACAACGTCCGGGCGGAGGGGCAGTACCTCGAGGCCTCCGAATCCGAGGACCAGGGACGGGCCGAAGCGCTTGAGCTGCTCATCCAGCGGATTGTAGACGGCGCCCAGTCCAACTGGTAGATTCTGCTTCTGCCTCGCCCGGGGCCCCTCGCGCTCCGGAGAACTCCGATCAAACCACGGGACGATTTCTTGCTCCGAGCCTTCGGACTGGGCGCAATTCTCTTCGTTTTCTGGCTCTCGCTCTCCGGCCACTACACCCCCCTCATCACCTCCCTGGGCGTCGCCTCCTGCGTGCTGGCCGTCGTCATCGCCGTTCGCATGGACGTGGTGGATCGGGAGGGGCTTCCGCTCCACGTCGGCGGGCGCCTCTGGCTGTACGTCCCGTGGCTCCTCAAGGAGATCTTCCTCGCCAACGTGCACGTGGCGCGGATCATCCTGACCCCCTCGCTCCCCATCCGCCCCCTGATGGTGCGGTACCGGGGGACGCAGAAGACGGACCTCGGTCGGGCCATCTACGGGAACTCCATCACCCTCACGCCCGGGACCATCACCACCGGAATCGACGGAGACATCTTCCAGGTCCACGCGTTGGCCGCCGAGGAGCTGGAGGTGGGTGAGGACGAGGAGATGAACCGCCGGGTCACCCGGGTGGAGCAGGGCCGCTGATGTTCGTCGCCGCAGTGGCGGGCATCCTGGTGAGCATGGTGCTCATCATGATCCGGGCCTGTCTGGGCCCCACCGTCTACGACCGGGTCCTGGCGGTGAACACCTTCGGAACCAAGACGGTGCTGCTCATCGCCGCGCTGGGCTTCATGGCCGGTCGCCCGGACTTCCTGGACCTTTCCCTGGTCTACGCCCTCATCAACTTCATCGGCACCATCGCCGTCCTGAAGTTCTTCGAGTACGGCGACCTGGGCGCCCAGCGGCAGGATCTGAGCACCGGGGGAGGCGACTGATGGAGCTCCTCCTGGACGCCGCCACCTGGGCCTTCATCCTCATCGGCCTCTTCTTCATGCTCACCGGCTCCATCGGTGTGCTCCGGATGCCCGATGTCTTCTGCCGGATGCACGCCGCCGGGATGACCGACACCATGGGGGCCGGCTTCGTGCTCCTGGGGCTCTCCCTTCACGCGGGGTTCAGCCTGGTCCTGGTCCGCATCATCCTGATCTACGCCTTCATCCTCGTCACCAGCCCCATCAGCTCCCACGCCCTGGCGCGGGCGGCGCTGGCGGGAGGCGTGGAGCCCTACCGGGTCCAGGATCCGGTGGACGATGTGAATCAGCCCTACACCGCCGGAGAGGGTCGCTGATGGACTTCGTCGTCGATGCCACGCTCCTGGCCATCCTCGCGGTGACGGCCATCACGATCCTGCGGGTCCGAAACCTCTTCGCGGCCGTCATGCTGGCGGGGATCTACTCGCTGGTGTCGGCGGCGCTCTTCACCACGCTGGATGCGGTGGACGTCGCCTTCACCGAGGCCGCCGTGGGCGCCGGGATCTCGACCGTCCTCTTCCTCGGTACCCTGGCGTTGGTCGGGAAGGAGGAACAGCGCCCCACGCACCGGCCGCTGCTCCCGCTGGCTGTGGTCCTCATCACCGGGGCGGCCCTCGTCTACGGCACGCTGGACCTCCCGGATTTCGGAGACCCGCAGGCGCCCGCCCACCAGCACATGGCTCCGGAGTTCATCGAAGGCTCCGAGGAGGACATCGGCATCCCGAACGTGGTCACCTCGGTCCTCGCCTCCTACCGGGGCTACGACACCATGGGCGAGACCACCGTGGTCTTCACCGCGCTGGTGGCGGTGCTCCTCCTCCTGGCCCGGGGGCGCCGCCCCATCCGGGTCTGGGACGAGGAGCGGGGCTGGATCAGCGTCTGGTCGGATCGGGATCCCGACCCGGACGAACGGACGCCGGGCGGCACGACCTCCCGGGGTGGGGACGACGACGCCGACCCGGACCGCGAGGCTCCCCATGGATGACAAGGTGATCCTCCGCGTCGGGGCGAAGCTCCTCATTCCCTTCATCCTGGTCTTCGCGCTCTACGTGCAGTTCCACGGGGACTACGGGCCGGGCGGAGGCTTCCAGGCCGGGGTGATCTTCGCCGCCGCCTTCATCCTCTACGCGCTGGTCTACGGCCTGGGCAACACCCTCCGGGTGCTCCCGCCCTGGATCCCGTACCTCTGCAGCGCGCTGGGCGTGCTGATCTTCGCCGGGGTGGGGCTCCTCACCATGGGTCTGGGTGCGGAGTTCCTGAACTACGACGTCCTCGCCCACGATCCGGAGCACGGCCAGCACTACGGCATCCTCCTGGTGGAGTTCGGCGTGCTCGTGACGGTCTTCGGCGTGATGGTGGCGACCTTCTACGCCTTCGCGGGCCGAGGGAGGATCGACTCGTGAACTTCCTCGTCGGCCACTACAACTATGAGGTCGTCATCCTCCTGATGATGGTGGGATTCTACATCCTCATCAGCCGCGGCAACCTGGTGAAGAAGCTCCTGGGCCTGAGCCTCTTCCAGACCTCCGTCTTCATCATGTACATCAGCCTGGGGAAGGTCGCCGGAGGCACGGCTCCCATCCTCATGGGCGGGCACGGTGGGGACGACCACGCCGCGGAGGATGCGGGTGGCCATGCGGTGGGGGGAGCTGACCAGGCCGCCGAGGTGCTGGGAAACGCCGCCGCAGAGGTGGCTCAGGCCGCCGGCCAGACAGCCGAGGCCGCCGGCCACGCCTCCGGAGCAGGGGAGGTGCTCTACAGCAATCCGCTGCCCCACGTCCTCATCCTCACCGCCATCGTCGTGGGCATCGCCACGACGGCCGTGGGGCTGAGCCTCGTGATTCGCATCAAGGAGAGCTATGGCACCATCGAAGAGGACGAGATCCACGACATGGACGAGTCGCTGTGAGCGAGCACCTCCCGGTTCTTCTCGTCGTGGTGCCGCTCCTGGCGGCGCCCGTGGCGGCGCTGGTCCCTCACCCGAGGGTGGCCTGGGCCATCACGGTGGGAGCTGCCGGCTGGGCGCTCTACGCCGCCACCGGCCTCCTGGGCCGGGTGATGGAGGAGGGCGTCATCCGCTACGAGCTCGGGGGCTGGTCGCCGCCGCTGGGCATCGAGTACCGCGTGGATGCGGTAAACGCCTGGGTCATCCTCATCGTGGCCACCATCGGCGCCATCACGGCGCTGTACGCCCTGAGGAGTGTGGAGCGAGAGCTGGAGCGGGATCGGATCCCCCTCTTCTATGCCGCCTTCATCCTCTGCATGACGGGACTTCTGGGCATCGCCGTCACCGGCGACGTCTTCAACGTCTTCGTCTTCCTCGAGATCAGCTCGCTCTCGGCGTACGGGCTCATCGCCATGGGCCAGGATCGGCGGGCCCTCACCTCGTCCTACCAATACCTGATCATGGGATCGGTGGGCGCCACCTTCATCGTCATCGGCATCGGCCTCATGTACGGCATGACCGGGACGCTGAACATGATGGACCTGGCGGAGCGCCTCCCGGCCGTCATGGACACCCGCACCATCCCCGTGGCCTTCGCCTTCCTGACGGTCGGCTTCAGCCTGAAGCTGGCCCTCTTCCCGCTGCACCTCTGGCTGCCCAACGCCTACACCTTCGCCCCCTCCACCGTGACGGCCTTCATCGCCTCCACGGCGACCAAGGTGGCGGTGTACATGATGCTCCGGTTCTTCTTCACGGTCTTCGGGGCGGCCTTCGCCTTCGACGTGATGAACGTCGACATGATCCTGCTGCCCCTGTCGCTGGTGGCCATCTTCAGCATGTCGCTGGTGGCCATCTACCAGGACAACGCCAAGCGGCTTCTGGCCTATTCGTCGGTGGCGCAGATCGGCTACATGGTGCTGGGCATCAGCTTCGCCACGGTGATGGGGCTCACGGCGGGCATCATCCACCTCTTCAACCACGCGCTGATGAAGGCGGTCCTCTTCATGGCGCTGGGCGCGGTCTTCTACCGGGTGGGCTCGGTGGAGCTCGAGGCCATGCGCGGGCTGGGCAAGCGCATGCCCTGGACCATGGGCGCCTTCGTCGCCGGAGGGCTCTCCCTCATCGGGGTGCCCCTCACGGTGGGCTTCATCAGCAAGTGGTACCTCATCACGGGGGCCCTCGAGAAGGGCTGGTGGCCGGTGGCGGTGCTGGTCCTCATCACCTCGCTCATGGCCGTCATCTACGTCTGGAAGGTCATCGAGGTGGCCTACTTCCACGAATTCCCGGGCTCCGAGGACGACGACGGTGCCCTCGAGGCGCCCCTGGCCCTCCTCATCCCCACCTGGGCCCTGGTCTTCGTGAACGTCTACTTCGGGGTGGACGCCTCGCTCACCTCGCGCATCGCCGGAGACGCGGCCCGCATCCTCCTGGGTGAGGGGGCGCCGTGAGTCCCGAGAACCTCATGATCGCGGCGCTCCTGACGCCGCTGGTGGGCGGGCTCCTCATCGTCCTCACCGGGTCCTGGCCCAACCTCCGGGAATCGGTGACGCTGGTGACGGCGGGCATCACCCTGGCGTTGGTGGCCAACCTGGTCCCCGGGGTCCTGGAGGGCGGCCGTCCGGAGCTCACCCTCATCGAGATGCTCCCCGGTCTCGAGCTCCGCTTCCGCCTGGAGCCCCTGGGGATGATCTATGCCGGGGTCGCCGCCCTCCTCTGGCCGGTGAACTCGCTGTACTCCATCGGCTACATGCGGGGCAACAACGAGAAGAAGCAGACCCGGTTCTACCTCTGCTTCGCCCTGGCCATCTTCAGCGCCCTCGGGATCGCCTTCGCCGGCAACCTCATCACCCTCTTCGTCTTCTACGAGGTGCTCACCTTCAGCACCTACCCCCTGGTGACGCACAAGGGCAACGAAGACGCCATGAAGGCCGGGCGGGTCTACCTCGGCATCCTGGTGACCACCTCCATCGGGCTCCTCCTGCTGGCGATCGTCTGGACCTCGGTCCTGGCCGGGACCCTGGAGTTCACCCCGGGCGGCATCCTGGCCGGGAACGTCCAGCCCGGGATGGCCGGCCTCCTCCTGATGCTCTTCATGTTCGGCATCGGGAAGGCGGCCCTCATGCCGGTGCACCGCTGGCTTCCTGCGGCCATGGTGGCGCCCACGCCCGTCTCCGCCCTACTGCACGCCGTGGCGGTGGTGAAGGCCGGCGTCTTCAGCGTGGTGAAGATCGTCGTCTACGTGTTCGGCATCGACTTCCTGGCGAGCCTGGACACCACCCAGTGGCTCCTCTGGATCTCCGGCTTCACGGTGCTGTCGGCCTCCATCGTCGCCCTCCGGATCCTGATCCAGCAGGGGAATCTCAAGAAGATGCTGGCCTATTCCACGGTGAGTCAGCTCAGCTACATCATCCTGGCGGCGGCGCTCTTCAGCTCCATGGGAGCCACCGGGGGATCGCTCCACATCGTGGCCCACGCCTTCGGCAAGATCACCCTCTTCTTCGCCGCCGGGGCGCTCTACACCGCCGCCCACAAGACGGAGATCTTCCAGCTTCGAGGCGTGGGGTGGCGCATGCCCTGGACCATGGGCGCCTTCGCCGTGGGCGCCCTCTCCATGATCGGGCTGCCCCCCGCCGGTGGCTTCATCAGCAAGTGGTACATGATGATCGGCGCCTTCCAGGCCGAGCAGATGGTGGCCTTCGGCGTGCTGATCCTCTCCACCCTCCTGAACGCCGCGTACTTCGCTCCCATCCTCTACATGGCCTTCTTCCAGTCCGAAGAACCGCTCCGCGCCGCCTACGCCGACGGCCACGACCCGTGGCATGTGGACTGGGATCACGGGGAGGCTCCGTGGCCCATCGTGGCGGCCCTCACCACCACCGCCGCCCTCACCGTCCTCCTCTTCTTCTTCCCGGACGTTCCGCTGGAGCTGGCCCGGGCCGTGGGGGAGTCGGGACTCACCGCGGGGTTGGGGGACTGATGGCCGACCTGACCACGCCCGGCCAGCCGCCCACGGCCCCCCCGGACGAGCCGACCCACTGGCTGGTGAGGCCGGAGACCATCCGCATGCTCTGGATCGTCTTCGGGGTCATCCTCGCCGGCATCGCCGCCGGGGACTTCTTCGTGGAGCACTACGAGCACTTCGGCGTCGACGGCACCTTCGCCTTCTACGCCTGGTTCGGCTTCACCACCTGCGTGGCGATGGTGGTCGGGGCCAAGGTCCTGGGCATCTTCCTGAAGCGCCCGGAGGAATACTACGAGCCCCAGGGCGAGCCCGGCGAAGCGGGGTCCTGGACGGAGGAGACGGGAGAGGCGGCCGCCCACGCGGCCCAGGAAGCCGCTGGGGAACCCAGTGAGCACGCCGGGGACTCCCACCACGGGAGCCCGTCGTGAGCGTGACCTTCCCGCCGGGACTCATCCTGCTGCTGGGGGCCTTCCTCCTCCCCACCGTCCGGGGACGACTCCGGGAGGCCCTGGTCCTGATCCTGCCCCTCCTGACGCTGGCCGCCGTCTGGGCCGTGCCGGAGGGCCACGTCACCAGCGTCTCCTTCCTGGAGTACACGCTGGAGCCGGTGGCCTGGAGCGCCACCGGGCGGGTCTTCGCCACCGTCTTCAGCATCATGGCCTTCGCCGGGGGGCTGTACGCCCTCCGCATCGCCTCGGTGCTGGAGCTGGTTGCGGCCTTCGCCTACGCCGGGAGCGCCATCGGCGTGAC
>JGI12048J13642_10336679_pt1 | contig 15724 bp, 7 predicted proteins | sample ElkSlonscriptome_16_FD_13642 | JGI IMG/M metagenome (IMG submission 13642)
AACGAGCCGAGCTACCAGGGCCAGGTTACCAGAAGCCGATCTCGTAGGACGTCTGTCTCAGCCGGCAATCGGGGCGGCCTATCTGACTGGGAAACGGCGAACACTCGCGCGCCGAAGCTGACGCAAATGCGGGCTCGGATTCGAAATCAACGCTCGCTCGCGCTTTAGCCGTAGGGTCTCAACCATTACCCCAGCCGGGTCAATAGGCAAAATGCGCCTCTGGGGATTTTTCGCCCGTCCCGGTTCCATCTGGCCGCCCTGCAACAGCAGCGCGCCCTGCCGTTCTTTACGTTCGGATGCGCGTGCAAAACGCGCTCCAGCCACCCATTGAGATCTAGGCCGATTCGATGATCAGCAACAACCGTATTGTCGGCACCTGGCATCGTCGATGCGCCGGAAACAGCTCGGTACCGGTTGCATTAAGCGGTCGAGAATCGCCGCGGTCAGTGTACCCCGTCGTTAATCCTGTAACGTTCAGAGTATGACTGAGTCGGCAGTGCAAGACGCGCCAGTGCGCTAATGGATGACCCCCGGGTACTCACTGCACGTATCCGGCACTGCATTAAGCGGCTTCCTCCGGCGCCTCCCCGGGAGACATGCTATGTCGATTACATCGGGCTTGCCAAGACCCGCGACCTCTCAGCGGCTCACGGACAGGCAGGCGGGGCTTCAAAGCTCTCAGCGAACAGCAGGTCCTCCACGTGGACCCAGCGCCACTCAGCCGGCGTTGGATCGATTCCGCCGGGAGCGATGCCGCGGACCGACAACCTGTGTATTTCAGGGCCCGGGCCCAGCGGAAGCCCCCAGGATTCCGGCGAAGTGCAGGCAGACCATTCGCTTTCGTCCCTCGCGCATTCGAAGTTGACCGCGACGCCCGTGGGATCGAAAAACTCGAATACGGGATCTGACGCACGCGATGGAGTGGCTGGGCCGCTGCAGACCGCGGTCTCCGGAAACTCCGGAGACGGCGGGTCGGCGACGGGCAAACGTCCGATCGCCCCGCAGAGCGTTTCGCGCGGTACCGACGAAGACGTCACTACAAATATATCTCCACCTTCGAGACGCCGAAGCAATCCGTCGGCGTTCGACGACGAGTGAACAACACGAATTTGCTTGCCGATCTGACCAACTGCCTGTCCGCCCAGCGGACAGCAAGACTCGTCGTCACAGGACGAAAGTCCAGCCGCTGCAGGGAGAGCCTGGCAGGCAAGTCGAATCGCAGCGGTCGAAACGACCTCGCCAGGGTGCGTATCGATAACGACCGGCAGTTCGAGCCAGTCATCCCGATCGCAATCGAGCAGGGTGGGCGCCGCGTGCACCGCGGAACTGACCAGCCCGGTAAGCAACAGCAGCGAACGCAACGGTTTCGATGCGGCCATCGGCCTCACCCGATCACGGTGACCAGGACGCTTGCGAACTCGTCTGCGGCGGCGGATCCAGGAAGTCCCAAGTGATCGTGTCGAACGTCATGGTGATCGCCTCGCGCGCGGTCGCAGTCTCGGCCGGGTCGGCCGGCGCCCATGCGCGGATGTCGACGATCAGTGCGTCGGTCAACGTGATAGTGAAATACTTAACCTCCGCACTCGAGCCGGAGCTGTCGAGCCGCCAGAAGTCCAGCGTGACCAGCGGAATGATCCCTCCACCTGTCATCGACAGCTGCAGCAGCGGCGTGCTCTGATCGATCGGCTTGATGAACGTCAGGGGCGCGAAGCTCGCATCGCTGGTTGACACGCCGGTCGCGGGATCGAAGTCTCTCGACCGGGCATGGTGGTACTGGAATCCGCGAATCAGACCCTCACGACCTGCCGCGACGGCATCGCCTGGAAAAAAAGTCCCGCCACCATCGGAAATCGTGACGTAGAACGAAGCGTTCTCGGCCCGTGCGTAGTTAGCGGGAACGATCACGATCAGGCCAATAGCAATCAATAGCAGAGAAAATCTCGGCATCCCGGCTCCTTCTTGCATCGGATATCACCGCACCGTATACCATGAGAACATGCCTTGTCAAAATAAGTACAGCGCGGCGCAGCGACCCGCAGCCGGGTCAGCGCATCGACGCGCACGCGCTCCGTCCGGAGCAGTTTCGCGGCCTTTGGGAAATAAATCGGACGTATATGGACGCCTCCGCCAAGTCAAGGCTGATTGGAGAATAAATTGGACTTGAGATTAAATTGGACACATATGGACGCCTCCCCCCTGTCAAGCTTGTTTTAGGGCTTTTCAGGTTTTTCGGGGCCGAGCGTGTCTGACTCCCAATTCGCGGGAGCTGTCGGATTCGGATTGTTGTGACGAAGAGTGGGCCGGTCGACTTATATCCAGGCTTCGTGGAGCGCTTTCCAGCTCCGGTCCAACATGAGTTTCGAGATGACCCGGGACCTAAACGCCAACCGCATGGCGCAACGTTGATTCATGAAAAACGCAATCCATGGCCAATGCGCATCGCCACGCAATTTATTTCCGTTTTCAATCGTTTCTTGACGCTGCCCGCGAAAGTGCTCGCTGGCAAGCGACCAAGTGGGTTGCGTAGAGGTCCGATTGGTCCTCCAGCCCGGCGACGCCGGCACGCAGCAGCGCAAGGCCCTGTTGCTTTCCACCCTTTTTGACCAGGGCGTCTCCAAGCAGGCATTGGCTACGCAGGAGCGCCGGGTGGGTCTCGGCGATATCATCTCCCAACAGCTCGATTGCCCGTCGCGCATGAAATTCCTGATCCTCACCCGAGCCCGATTCGGCGTAGATGATGGCGAGTGAAACGTGCGGGTAGGCGGTTCGGGGGTGACCGGGCGCATTGACCTCCTGGTAGATGGCCGCGGCTTCCTTGAGCGCTTGAATCGCTTCACTTTGGCGGTCCAGACGTTTGAGGACGGACCCCAGGTTTTGGAGGGAATCGGCAACCCCGCGATGCCGGTCACCCGACTTTTCCCGCCGTCGGTCAAGAACATCGCTATGGACACTTGCTGACCGCTCAAGCTGCCCGGCCAGGTCATAACTGAACCCCAGATTGTTCAGGGTCGAGAGCACTTCGTCATGCATGCGCCCCAGCCGGCGCTCCATCCGGGGCAGGATCTCGCGATAGATGTCGATGCTCTCGTCATAGCGTGTCTGGTTGCTCAGGTTAGCCGCAATCCGCGCCCGCATCAGGAGCGCTTGCACGCTATGACGACCCTGTTGTTCAAGCAGCCGTTCGTGCCCGCGCACCAACAGGTCATGGGCCTCCTGGTACTGACCGAGATAATCCAGACCGACCGCGAGGGTCAGGAGTGTTTGCGCGGCAAGTCCGTCGTCGTCGACTTTTGAAGCCATTTCGACCGCGGCGCGCAGGAATGGAATGGCATCATCGGCCTGCCCGTACGTGACGTGATACTGGCCCAGCTCCATCTCGATAATCGCACGCTCCCGCCAGCGCCCGGGAGCCTGGCCGGTCAGCGTGGACCGAAGTTCATGCAGGAGGGGAACCGCTGTCTGCGTATCGCCCTGTGCCATCAGAGACTGGGCCTGCTTTCGACGAGCCTGCCAAAGTTCATGAGCGGGCTGATCGGTCGCCCCTTCGTGCAGCGCCAGTTCCCGCTCGCGTATCGACAAGGCCTGCTCGTGCATCGCCAGGCCCTGGTAGACATCGGCCAGGGCACCCCATAGTTCCACCTGCAAATCCGGCCTTCCGGAAAGTTGCCGTTCAACCTGGTCTTCCGAGCTGCGCAGTACCTCGCGAACCGTGGTATCGGCTCCGCGTCCCGACCACGGATCGGGCGAGCGAATGAAGTCCACCAGGAGGTTCTTCACCTCCCGGGCGCGCTCGGCGGCTACCAAGGCCGCTGCCCGCTCGGCCCCAAGCTTGCGATTGAACTGGTACAGCGTCGCGGTGAAGGCCACACTTCCCATCAGTAGCAGGACGAGCGTGGGGGCCAGCACGGGGCGGCGACGGAGGAATTTGCCCAATCGGTAACGCAGCGTTGCCTGACGGGCGGTAACCGGACGATTACCGAGATAGTTGCCGAGATCGGCATCCAGAGCCTCAACAGAAGCGTAGCGGTCTTCCGGCCTTGCCTCCAACGTGCGCAAGAGGATCCCGTCCAGATCGCCCCGCAATTCTCGACAACGGTAACTCAGGCCTTTTCCCTCCGCATCCCGCAGGTGGCTGGGAGGGTGTTGCGGCCCGGTTGACGGATCAATCCCCAGCGCCTCGCGCGCGTCGGTAACCCCGGTCAGAATTTCGGTGAAAACCAGTCCGAGTTGGTAGATATCGGAGGCCGCGGTCACCGCTTGTTGTCGAAGTTGTTCCGGGCTGGCATAGCGTGGCGTCATGGGGCTCCCGAAATCCAGGGTCTTCGCCGAATCAGAAAGATCAATCTCGCCGTCGGCGCTGCTCGCGAGCAGCTTGGCGATTCCGAAATCCAGAAGTTTTACGCGTCCATTCCCGTCCACCATGATGTTGGAGGGCTTCAGATCCCGGTGCACGATCATCTGTCGATGGGCATTGGCTACACCGGCACAAATCTCCCTGCACAGCCGCACCCGCGCGGGCAAGGGCAACGCGTTCACCCGGCAGAATTCTGTAACCGTCAGCCCCTCGATGTACTCCATAACGATATACGGCGCCCCGTCGGCAGCCACGCCGCCATCGAGCAGGGTTGAAATATTCGGATGACGCAATACAGTAAGGATCTGGCGCTCGGCGCGGAATCGCCGCTGGGCATCGTCGGAGTCGATGCCGTGAGTCAGCACCTTCAGAGCAACCTTCTGATTCCACTCGCGATCGTCACGCCGGGCCAGGTAGACCACCGCCCTTTGCCCACGGGCGATTTCTCGCTCGATGCGATAGGCACCGATCAGGTCGCCGACCTCTCTTGAGAGCACCCCAGCAGGGATCGCGCCGGCAGCCAGCGCACCGCACAGCAGTCGATCTCGCGCAGCCGACGCGGGCTGCTCCAGAAAGCCTTCAACATCGTCCAAATGATGAATCAATCTTTCCAGTCGGACCGCCAATTCCGAATCCGTCTCACGAAGGTTGCTCAGGAAAGCACGCCGTTCCCCGGGGTCAAGCTCAAGCACTGCGTCGAAAAGCGCATCGACACGAGCGAAACCGTCCGGGCTCTCCATCAGCGCTTCATCGATGGCCCGATCATTGACCGGACTCCTCGCGTCCCAGGTAATTCAGCAGATAGGCCCGGGCCTTCAACCAATCGCGTTCCACCGTCCGGGTGGAACAGGCCAGCGCTTCGGCGGTCTGTTCAATGCTCATGCCCCCGAAAAATCGGCACTCCACGATCTTCTCCATTCGCGGCGACTCACCGGCCAAACGGTGTAGCGCGGCATCGAGATCCAGAAGATCCAGATTCAGTTCCGGTTCGATCAGAGTATCCTCGATCATGCCGGGCGGTGCCTGTGCAGGATTCCGCTTGGCGGCGGCCGTCCGGCGGCCGTAATCGACCAGGACGTGGCGAATGATGCGCGAGATCATGGCCTTGAGGTGTTGGTCGTCGCTCGGCATCGAGTCGCCTGACGATCCGACGAGGCGAATCCATGCTTCGTGCACCAGGGTCGTCGTTTGCAAGGTCAGGTCGTTTCGTTCGCCCGCGCGCCGCCGACGTGCAATCAGGCGCAGCTCCCGATAGATCGCGGCCACCGTCTCATCCAGAACCGGCCTCGCCCGGTCGGCGGCTTCTGATTTCGGTTGTTCATCCGTCATCGCCTCCAGTGTATTGCATCCGCCCCGTCTTGTTTATCACCCGATTTATTGCGACTGCGCCGAAACCAACGGTAGCGGATGGACGTGCAAACCGGATGCGCACGAGGAGTGTCCGAAAAGAAAAGGTTTGTCTGGTCGCAGGAATGAACTGCCCCGACTCTTAATGATCGCGCCTAATCTTCGAATCCATCGGCAAACAACACATCGAAGTCGAAGCTCCTGGCGATGATCGAGTCGTCCGCCGCCTGGAAGGCGCTCGGAACTGATCGCCACGACATCACGGCATCGACCCCATGGGCACCGACGGCTGGATGAATCTGGCTTCCATTTTCAAATGCGTTTACCTGAAACTGGGCACCATCGAACTGATCGTTGCCGCTCAGGACTCGGCCATTCACCGCCAGGTCGGTGTCTGAGCCGACGCCCCCGAATACCGACCAGGCAACGAGAAAATAGTCGAAGCCGCCGGCGACATGGGGGTCGTTCTGATCCGCTTGGGGCGTGAAGCTGGGGACCAGAAAGTCATCGCCTACCGGGTCCAGTTCATGGTCAAACAGGCGGGCACGCACTGAATTGTTGTTCGAGTCGAACGACTCGTAGACGACGAGAATCAGTCCCTCATCGTCGATCGCGGCTTCCGGGGAGTCCTGGGATCCGGAGGTGGTGGTGTTGACCTGGAAGTCGCCGCCCAGCGGGGTCCCGTTGGCCGCGAAGCGGCGACCCTGGATCGAGCCGCTGCCGGGGTCGCCGTCATTGCCGCTGAAGCTCTCCCAGAACACCACGAACCCTCCATCGAATGCTGGCGCGACGGTGGGATGGCTCTGGCTGCTGTCGACGTCGTCGTTGATCTGGAACTGGCTGCCCACGGCAGAACCTGCCGAGTTGATCCTTCGGGCTTGCACGCTGAAGGTGAGGCAACCTGGCGGCGTGTTCGGGATGCATGGCTGAGAGTCGGACCCGAAGCCGTTGATGCTTGCCCAGGTAACGACGAAGCTGCCGTCGCTTAGCGCGGCAACCGTGGCGTTGATGTCGCTTGACGTTCCGGAAGCAACCTCACTGATGAGCTGTTCGCTTCCCTGAGGCGTTCCATCCGCGGCAAAAAGTTGGCCGCGAACCCAATTGCGGATAGTCCCATCCTGGGTCGGGTCCGGTTCGTCGCTTTGCCAAACAACGAAAAAGTCGCCGTCGGCACGGATTGCAACCCGTGGGTCGCTTTGGTCATCGGAGGTCAGCGTGTTTACGAGCTGCGGGGGTGGCGCTGGATCGCCGATCGGTTCATCGGACAGGTCGAAGCGCCGGAGAAAGATGTCAAAGCGATTGTTGGTGAAAGCCTCCCAGACGTGCACAACCGCGCCATTCGGACCAACGGCGACGTCCGGGGAACCGCGATCGCTGCCGGGCTGGATGGTCCCGGGACCGTCGACCCAGTATTCATCGCGAACGTCATAGCCTGGACCGCCGCCGAGCGCCTGGGCGGACGCCGCGATTATGAGGACTGCGATCGGTAGCGCGACGGCGCGTCGGGCCTTGAAATTTGATGTCGTGTCCATGGTGTTGCCTCTGCTGACTATCACTCCCCTTAGCGAAAGTGGGGGAAAAACTCCGACATTGTTTCAGCCACCCGGACGGACCTTGAATTATTCGGCCAGCAAGGACTCTCCCGGCCGGTGGCCGGAAAGCCGGATGCCGCACGTCGGCGTCCAGCGCACAGGCCGACCGGCACCGCAAGCGACTTTGCTTTATTGAATTGCGAAACAGCGATTTCCGGCCGCGCCTCTGGCGATCCGGGGCCGCTCGTGCCGCGACAGGCCTTCGCCAGCACAACCCGGCCGCGTAGAATCCGAACGCCACCTCACGTGTGTACCGGAGACCCTGACGGCCGCGCCTCGCTGACCCTCTGCAGGGGCGGCTGTCGGGTAGGTGCTCAACAACATCACACAAGCCAGGTCGAAGTTTCCCGCAATAGTGCCGTCGCGCCCGCGGTAGGATCACAGAAAGGTTCCCTGGAGCGGCGGCAACGATCCCGAATAGCAGTAATAGAGTGGCGCCTGGCGCTCTCCTGACCGTACTCTGCTACCAGGTGATGGGCGGAAAGCAACCCCGGAGCGTCAAGCTTGCTTCGGCGCTCAGAGCCGCCGCCGGATTGATCGCGCGGCCCAGTTTCTGACCGATGCTTCTATTCTGGGGCAGATGGTCGATACCCTTTCGTGCACGCTTCAACGTATTCTTCGCCCTTTCCGCTGGCGATGATGGCACATCTTCCAGGCTGGGAGGCGCGTAACTAAATCCATCCCAACCTAGTGTCGGCACCCCGTTGGCCCAGCATTCGTCGAAAGGCACTTCGAGACCGGTTCCGAACGGCCCGAATCCGCCGGCTAGCACAGCGGAGAAACCGGCTCGCGGAATCGTGGCCGGCTCGATTCCGAAACCGCCTCCAAAGCCAGCACCACCTTCAACGCAAACTGAAATGGCCCCGTCGGCGAACGTCACCGACGCGCCGCCGCCGAGTCCGGCATACCCCGATCCACCGATCTTGATCAGCAATCCGGAAATGTCACGGAAATTGATCGGATCGTTGGTGACATACACATATAGATTCGTCGTTCCGCCGGCCAGCAATAACGGATCCAGGCCCACGAAGCGGCCGGACGCTGGTTCGTAGTCGCGGAACCCGAAACGGACCAGATCGGTCAGCGAGTCGGAAAGCCCGCCTGCGTAGCCGACCGGCAAACGGAATGCGGGGTCACTATCGGTGAGCACTTCGCCGAACGCGCTGTATTCGATTGTCTTCACGATCGCGCCCGATGCCGCGTCGATTACTACCCGTGGCGAGCCCACGGGATCGGTACCCACGTAATACCAGCTTCCACCACGCTGGAATGCAAACAGGAATCCGGCATCGTCATAGTAATATTCGGTCACCGTGGTGTCCGGAGCGATCGATGCGGTGATTCGGAACGGATGATCGAGGTTGCCATAGACATAGGCCGTGGTCCCGCCGGAATCGGTGCGCGCGACGCGCCGGCCCATGAAATCGTAGGCGAAATCGACCGTGAGCCCCCCGACGATAGCGCTGCGCAGCACACCGTCCACGGTGTAGTCGAACGAATCGAGTCCCCGCGCTGAAAGAAAGCCGTTCGAATCGTAGGTATACGAAATCCCATCGCGGTTGATCAACCGGTCCTGGCTGTCGTATGAGGCCAACGACACGCCACTGCCGGTCGTATGGCTCAAACGATTTCCGTTTCCGTCGTAGGTGAATTCCTCGACGAGAATATCGGCTCCGTCGCGAACCTCGATCAGCCGACCATCTGCGTCGTAGCTGAACCGCCGCTCCGCAGTGCTGGAATCAAGATTGCTGATACGCGTCGTGATCTGCCCTCGATCATTCCGCGTCAAGGTCATATCGTGAACCGTCGTCGCTCCGTGCGCTACGGTCCGCTGGGTCAAGTTGGCGCGGGCATCCAGCGCGATATCGATTAACAGCGTGCCGTCGCCGATGGTGCTCAGCAGGCCGGTGGTCACCTCGCGGGACCAGTTGAACGGCCCCGTTGCCGTAATCAGGTTGTCATCGTCGTAAGCGAAGCCGATCGCTGGTTCGCTATTTAGTGTGCGCGCCGTCATCCGATCCGGCGTCGAGTAGGTGTATTCCACTCGCGCCGCCAGCGGGCCCGTGAACTCCAGCGCGGTCACCAGGCGCCCATCCAGTTCCACGTCCATGGCCTGGGCCGGCAGCATATCCGGCTCGCGTGCCAGAAAGTTTATATTCTCGGTCTGACCGGTACCCGCAACCTCGGACGCATGCCCTACGTTCAAGGTTGACCGGGGCATGAGTGAGCCGAGCGGCAGAGCGTTCTGAAACAGGTTCTGTCGAGCGCTGCCGTCCCGATATTCCACGCCCTCGCGACGTCCGAATCCATCGAGATTCAAAAACAGCGGACTGGCCTCGGGCAGCGTGTACGAAATCAGACGGTCGTTTTCGTCGTAGCCCAGTTGATGGGTTTCGGATTCGGGCGGGGTCACCGCCGTTGGGTTCTCGTTTCCGTCCCGCGAAAATGTGACTACACGGCCACTGGGGAACGAAGTCGAGAGCAGGCGGCCATTGGCATCGTTCGTCCAGGTCGTGACGGCACCGGTCGAATCGGTTGCCGAAATCGGATGCCCGTTCGAATCGTAGGCAATTGTCACCGATTCATTGGACTTGGTGATCGAAGTCAGTCGACCGGCCGCATCGTAGGCGTAAAAGGTAGGCGCAACAGGCCCGGGCGGATCCTCGCTGACGATGCGTCCGAACTCATCGAATACCTGCGTTGCAAGCCGGCCTTCGGCCGTCTCGTATGTCAATGAGCGCGTTGCAACATCATAGTGCAGGCGAGACGTTCTACCGTTGCGTGTGAGCAATTCCTCCCACTCGGTCACCGACCCGACATCTTCAGGATCGCTGTAAGTGACATTGAGTTCATGACTTTGTGTCGTTTTAGACCCACCCGGCGTCTCGATTGTCGATTCGAAGACGCGTGATGCCGGGAGTCCAAACCTCGGGTCCGGGCGCTCTCGGTATACGGCCGTGGTGCCGTCGGGAAAGGCGCCTTCCGTTGTGCCGTCGGCTCGGCGGACAACGACCCGGGTCGCGCCGGTCGGATCGGTCACGGTCTTCACCAGGCTCGTACCGTCCCGCTCGAGTCTGTATCGGGTCACTTCCGTGCCCCGGCGCGTTTCTACGACTTCAAATTCATCGATCCCGAGCGCGTTTCGCTCCAGCGTGATGGTGCCGCCGCCGCGATTCGTCGCCTGGACGAGCCGGCCCACCGGATCATAGGTATAAGTTGATGCATTACCTCTCGGATCGGTGTGACTATCCATCGCACCGATTGTGGGATCGTATGTGAACTGGTGCGTATTGCCCGCCGGATCGGTCAGTTCGCTCAATTCACCGGAAGTGGCCGTGAGGTCCGTTCGATGCCCGTCGGGGCCGATGATGCCTGTAATTGCCCCTGAAGAATTCCGATCGACCGTTGTGCTGCGACCATAGACATCGGTAAGGCTGGCCAACTGCCCGTTTCCGTCATAAGCGAATGTAACAATGTCGCGCTGCAGGAACGTGTCGTTCGTGCGGAGATGACGCCCTTGCCGGTCGAATAAATAGATATAGCGGCCATCACGAGAAGGGAAGGGAATATCTGTGACGCCCAGTCCGATCAATCCAGTCAGGGGCGATTGAATCAGGAAAATGTCTTCCGTGCCGGTTTCGGTCTCGTAAAGAAGTGCTCCGTCTTCGGTAACGTGCAGGTCACCGTCCCGATTTCCAATTTGATTCCCCAGCGCAAACCCACCTTCGGTATAGAGTCCGACATTGAACCCGCCGGCAATGATCTCGATGCGCGCACCGTCATAGGCATAGATTCGCTGCGTATAGGTATTCAGACCACAGCCGGGCCATTGACATTGAAACGCCGAGGCGATGAAGAGCGTTCCGTCCGGACCGATGGCCAGATTGCCGGGGTCGCATAACTCGGTCGAGAGAGCGGGCCCCTCGGCCATCCAGTCACCGCTACAGGAGCCGGTCCCGACCGCACGCTCCAGAACGCCCCCGGAAATCTTCCAGACCTGGTCTTGGAAGCGTTCACTGAAGTAGATGTCCCCATTCTCTGCAACGGCCAAGTGGGTGGCGTCGATTTCGGAAAGCAGCGCTGGCGAACCATCCAGCTGCCCGCTACCCAGCGCATTCCCCGCGATGCGGTAAGCCGTTCCTTCCGGCGTAACTTGCCAAATCGTCGGCGACACCGCGTTCGTCTCCGCGGCAATCACGAAAAACGAACCGCCGGGTCCGGTGGCAATGTCATTGATACTGGTCATTTGAAGTTCGTTCGCTGGACCCACGTAGTCGAGGTTATCCTCGACCGGCAGGGACCCGGGGAAGCCATCTTCGCCGAATACAGTATCAACGATTCCAGCAGAATCGATGCTTCGAACGACGCGGCCCTGGCTAACCAGGACCCTTCCATCGGCAAGCGCGGTCAGATGATCAGGCCAAGTGGGGAGTCGAACGAAAGTGGCGTTCTGACCGTCGTCAAGCGAGGCAAAAGCCGAGCTGGACCCGGCGAAAAAAACGCGCGTGCCATCCGGTTCGATCCGGTAAACGCGCCCGTTGCCGGTATTGCCACGGCGACCCACAAGCACCGAACCATCTGGCATCGGAAAGGCGCTACGTTCCCCGGTGGTCTGGGCATCGAAGCGTTTGACGATGAATCTGCCCACGCCGTCCTCATCGCGGACCACGTCGCCGTTTCCCTTGAACAATGTCCCATCCTCTACCGACAAGGCATGGTGATCGGTGAGACTCCAACTGCCAATCGCGGCCGACGCGGGCATGGCGCCCTGCAAGATGCCTGAGAATTTGCGAGACAGGACGATGACCGATCGGGAGAGGTTTCCGGTAATCTCGACCCCGGGCTGGCTCAAGAAACTGGTGGTGACCCCGCCACCCGCGCCGCCGCCACCTCCGCCGGATCCACCGCTCGACGCAAATGAATAATTTGCCTGATAGCTGAAGCTCACAACGAGTTCGTAAGGCTGCGGGCCATAAACAGTCCGCCCGTACACGTCCCGGCCATCCCAGGTCAGAATCTCTTCGATATCGCCGGTGGCCGCGAGCACGCGTCTCTGCTTCTTGCCGGCCACTTCCAGCGCGAGAATCACTTGGGTGGCAATCTCCGGAATGTCTGCGTCCGGGATCGTGACTTCTAGCTGGCGGCCACCCACGTAGTTGAGCGCCCGATCACTACGATAGTGCAAGTCCTGGGCAGTTCCCGGCAGTGGGATGTTCTCACGCAGGATCTGAGACTGACAGTCGATGCGCGAAAAGTTGAAGGTGGAGCAGTCGCGCTCGGGATCGAATCCGCCTAGGTTCGGCGCGTGCTCCGGTCGAGGCGCCACCGCGCCCTCCGGCGGCCCGAACGGCCAATTGCAGTCCCATGGGCTGAAATGCGGTATCTCGGCTCGCCACAGTTCCGCACCCACGTCATACAGGGACGCCAATCGCATCCGTTCTGAAGACGTCATGCCGATCGTCGCCGGATCGTCGGCGAGACCATCACCGTCGAAGTCGATGTCGGCTTCGCCCGATCCGTTGATGCCGACGATTTGGAGTACGATGCCGTCCGGCGCCGCTTCCCATTGGCCGACCAGCCGGTCATAACCGCCCAGCGGCACGGGAGTGCCGACCGGGAAATCAAGGAAGTTGTCCAGATAGAAGACGGCTGCCGGATCAAAGAAAACACGCGTCGCGTCAGCCGCGAGCGCCTCATCGACCGAAAACTCTGCGGCGTAGGTATAGCCGGTTGTCGGCGGCAGCTCGGCCGGCATGGCCTCAGGCCCGTTCGGTCCGACGGTGTATTCGGTGATCCGCACGTCGAGCGTAGAAAGTGGCTGGAGATCGCCGTTGGGTAACGCCATCTCGGCAGTCGTTCCGGGCTGAAAGACGAGCACGCCCTGCCGGGCGCCGTCGCCATCGGACTCCACCTCTCCCAGGGCAGCCGGTGCGTCGGTACGTGCAAGGTCGATGCTCGATACCTCGGACGATAACTGAACCATCCTTACTGGATCCAGAGTCCGGTAATCGTGCCACGGGAGGTCCAATCGGCGCTGCGCCGTCAGGTGATCGGCCAGTTCAAACTCGATCACCGGCGTCCCGCCGCCATTGACGACCAGGTCGTAGGCCCCGTCGTTGCGCGTTAGCGTATACCCTGCGCCGGCCTGGCCGAGCGCCGACACCCTCACGCCCGACAAAGGCGAGCCATCCCGCGTCAGGACGGTGCCGCGAACGACCGCGACCCGATAATCAACAAGTGCGCCTTGCTCGACGTCGATCTGTGTCGCGTCCGGGCCGGTAAACAGAAACTCCACGGCTCCGGGGAATGTCGTCGTCACGGTCTCGTCGATTTCAGTGGGAACCGGCTCGGATCCACTTGGCTCCGACACGGAAATTTGCCAGGCCTGTTGATCGCTGCCGTCCTCGTTGTCGGTGACTTCGACGGTCACGTCGACCGTTCCGGTCGATGCCGGCGTCCATTGGATCAGGCCGGTGTTCGCATCGATCGACATTGCAGCAGGCGCCACCGAAAGCGAGAACGTCAGTGGGTCGCCGTCGGGGTCGTTGGCATCGACGTCATACGCATAAAGGGCCCCGATTTCCGCAATTAGAATGGGAGCGGAGGTGATGGCCGGCGCCGGCGGCGGTTCGAAGCCGTCTGCGAAGATGAGGTCTGCGTCCTGCGCTTGCGAAAAATCAGGCGAAGCCGATAGCAAAGTGATCGCTGCAGCGATACTCTGAGTGGAATAAGCGACGAAGCGGTTTAGCGTTATTTTAAGTTTACTAGGAGTCGCGGAAGCGCGCTTCGGGGCATTCGGAACGCGGTGGTGAATTTCGAGTTTCCCGGTTTTTCCAATCGCTTCAATCACTGAGCCATCCTGTTTCGGACCGGCACGGCAATGCACTCTAGCGATAGGATCTCACGTCGTCTGAAGTCCATACTGGCAATTCCTGTATTGAATTAGATCCGATTCTCACTATCCAAGGTGCTCCGAGGAGGCGAACTTCGTCTGCATCTGCAGTGCGTAGCGTCCCGGCACCCAACTCGTATGCCCATCGGATGCTGGCGCGACGAAGTTTGATGTCGTGACCACGGCGTTGCCTCTTCTGACTATCACTCCCTTTAGCGAAAATCGGGAAAAAACTCCGACATTCTTTCCGCCCCCGAGCGAACCATGAATCATTTGGCCAGCAAGGACTCGCCCGTTCTGTGGTCGGAAAGCAGGGTTTCGCCTGTCGGCGTGCAGCACACAGGCAGGCCGGTCGAGCGCGCTGGATTGCCTTACTGAATCACGGAAAACCGGCTTCGGGCCGCGCTCCGTCCGGCTGTGGCTAGGCGCCGCGCGCTTCGGGAAAGGCCAACACGGCAAAAATGAATAAGCTTCGCCGCTCGATTGGCTGCAACAGAGCGGGACTGGCATTCGAGCGCGGCGAGTATCTTGCGGGTCAGATGGCGTCCGCGCATGGTGACCAGGTGGGCATAGTCGCCGGCGCGCACCAGCAGCCGCGTCGGGCCGGCTTGCGCATCCGGGAATTTCTTCCACAGCAGCCGGCGGATTGTCGCGAGCGCTACAATGAAAGCGTAGAGTATCGTCCCCTGAAACGCCTGCCAGATAAACGCCACCGTTGGAAACGCCTGGACCGAAAAGCTGCCGAAAAACTCGCCGGCGCAGCATCTGCGGCAACACCTCCATCGGTCGTCCGGGACTGATCGGGAGCAACCTGCCGAGTCGGCACGGCTAATCAATGATCGAGGAAAAAAATGCGCACGCCAACCGCTCGTCCAATCCGTTCTTTCACGGCAGTTCGTGCCGACGCAATGCGCCGGGAGCCCGCTTGGCTTGCGAAGTTTCTGGCGCTCGCCCTGTTTGGGTTTGCGACCTTGGCTGGCGCCGGCGCCAGCGAGGCCGGTTTTTCTGATACTCGGGCTGCGGACTCAGCCGATCCGGCAGCACCGACCAATCTGGTCTATTCAATGGACCAAACCAGGGTAGACCTCCGCTGGTCCGACAATTCCGTCGACGAGACCGGATTCCGGGTCCTCCGCGCCACCGATGACCGCTTCACTGCGATAGCCGAAGTGCCGGCCAACGACACCGTTTACTTCGATTCTGAAGCGCGCCCGGGCATGACCTACCGCTATCAGGTGCGCGCGATGCGCGGCAAGAACCTGAGCGAACCGTCCAACACCATCGTGGTGGTCATGCCGACGCCGCTGCCGACAAGCGTCAAGCTGATCCTGCCGGAAGATCCGGTGCCTGTGGGCAAACCTGTGGCGTTGCAAGCAGAGACCAGCGGCCCGGTCGTGAGCGTACTCTGGTCGGTGGACAGCCAGCCCGTGGCCCGCAGCGCCACGCCATGCGGCACCGGCTTGTTCTGCACGGAGCATGTCTTCCTGGCGTCCGGACCCGTGACCGTTGGCGTCATAGCCGAAGGTGACCTGGGCCAGC
>JGI12048J13642_10393042_pt1 | contig 15710 bp, 8 predicted proteins | sample ElkSlonscriptome_16_FD_13642 | JGI IMG/M metagenome (IMG submission 13642)
GGCACGATGGACCCGGTCATGTCAAGATTAGTGATGAGAAACCGTTGTTACGCGGTTTAGGACTCTTTCATGGTAAGCGCGGTTATGGCTTATCAGTCGAGTTCAACGTCAAGCATGGTCCAATTACGATTCTGGGTGTTACACAATCTGCGGATGGTAACCTCAAGTGGCTTCAGGCACAGGGTGAATCAATTCCTGGACCAACGATGCAAATCGGCAATACAAACTCAAGACTTAAATTCGGTCTCGACCCTGCTACCTTTATGGATTCTTGGTCTGAAGAAGGCCCAACACATCACGTTGCGCTCGGCATAGGTAACCAGATGAACCGTATTCGCAAACTTGCACGCTTAATGGAAATCAATCTCGTTACTGTTGAATAACTGTAATTTCGTAACAAGCAAATAGCTACTACATTAAGGAGGCTAATAATGCGGTTGACAGTTACCAATCATTCCTTCGAGTTACTGCCATTAGAAGGCACGCTTGCGCTAGCGCATCATATGGGGTTTAAAGGTGTGGATATTGCAGGTTTTCATAATCGTGGTCGTTGTAGCTTCGAGCCAGAAGCTGTACTGAATGACCCGAATGGGCAGGCCGATATCTTAAAAGCACTGTTAGACAAGTACGAATTAGATGCAGTTGACTTTTTCCCACAATATGGCTCACATCCCGGTGAAAATGCTATCAATGATCCTGATGATAGCATCAGAGCAAAAGATGAAGAATACATTCGTTCATCAGCGCAATTTTGCAAAGCCGTCGGCATTCCAGGATTTACTATTCTTCCAGGTGTTGATCACTTGGAACGTACACTGGCTGAGAATCTCGAATCGTCTGGGAAAGCGCTGAAGCGAGCAGCGGAAATTGCCGGAGAAGTTGGGGTAGAACTTCGTTTCGAGCCACATATGGGTTCGGTGGCGGATACACCTGAACTTGCATTGCAATTGGTTGAGATGGCACCTGAAGCAAAAATTACGCTTGATTATGCACATTTCATACTACAGTATATACCCGAAGCGCGTATCCATGCGCTTATTCCTCATGCAGGGCATTTTCACCTGCGACCTGCCAGATTTGGTAAATTACAGACTGCATGGGACGAGGGCACAATTGATTTTGTCGACATCATCAATCGCTTAGAAGCTGTGAATTATCAAGGTGCGTTGTCAATTGAGTATGTCTATGCGGATTGGTTTGATATAAATCGCAATGACACACTCGCTGAAACCATCATCACAAAGGAAGCATTACAAGATCACGTCGGCAGTCTGTGAAATTAAGGGTGAAATATGGCAGTGAAAGATAGAGTAGCGATTGTGACCGGTGCGGCGCGTGGTATCGGTGCCGCCACCGCGGAGCTTTTATGCGCTAAAGGGGCGAAGGTTGCACTCGTCGATGTAGATACGAATTTGATAGATGCTCTGGCGAATCAACTTGTTGAACAGGGGTATGGTGCAGTCGCATTTACCTGCGATTTATCGATACTTTCGCAGATAGATCAATTGGTGGAAGATGTTGTAAATCGCTTTGGAAAAGTTGATCTACTAGTGAATAATGCAGGTATATGTCCAAGAATCCCTATCGAAGATATGACTGAGGAATGGTTTGATCGTATTGTCAACATCAACATGCGATCTGTATTTTTCTTGACGAGAGCCGTGGCGCGTGATATGGCTACCCGTAAGTGGGGGCGCATTGTCAACATCAGTTCAACGGGTGGACGCATTGGTGGGGTACATAATTCCACAGTTTACAGTGCAACTAAGGGTGCTGTGCTTTCTATGACAAAGTCTATGGCACGAGAATATGCCGGGTCGGGCATTCTAATCAATAGTATTGCACCGGGAGCAGTCGAAACCCGCATGTTTGATATTGACCCTGATGCGAAGGCACAATACATTGAAACTGTTCCCCTTAAACGCATGGCGCAACCTTTAGAACTTGCACAATCAATTGTTCACCTCTGCTCTGAAGAAACGACATGGGTAACAGGTGCGACACTTGACGTTAATGGCGGTGTCGTAATGGTGTAGGGTTATGCGTTTTAATTTTGATACTTTGCCTGACTATCGCCTAATGATTGCCCTGTGCTGTACCGGGATTCAATTGCATCATTAATTCGCTTGCGCTGCTCTCAATTCCACCGAACATCTCTGCTAACATTGTGTAGGTGTTATGATAGCGGAGTGTTTGTCCATAGACATGGTTAAACGCTTCTAATTCGGCATCAGTGAGTGAAAAGCTTCCATAAGACTTTACACGCGCTTCCCGTACATTTTTTATTTCGTTTAACTCCTGATAAAGTGCATCCGGGCTCTTGAAGCCCTCAGTATTTGCTTTACCTATAGCAAGCACTTCTCGAATAGTCGCCGTAAGAAGCATAATTGCAGCATAACGCTCTTCACCGCGCCCGGGTGCAAGCCCCGCACGACGATTATCACGATCACCGCGTGCCTCTCGGTCCAACATTTGTCCGAGCCGGAGGTACTCTATGCGACGGGCATTAAGTGCTCTAGCTTCATTCTGAGCGGCGGCTTCAAATTCTTCCACTGCATTTTCAAAGGTTTCAATATCTTGTTGTAGGTCTAACTGAGATGCGAGGGCGCTCAATGCAACAGCTTTACCTTTTGCAATGCTAATTGTCCTGTTTATCTTTTTGATTTCGTCTGAATATACGAGTTCAGCAATCCCACCAACGACTCCTTCGGCAGATGTAGGAATACCGACACCTGTTGCCACGGTATTACCCAAACCTTGCATTGCGGTACCGGTATTATTACTCCAGTTCCCTGCATCGTCCAACGTGGCACCTGCATTGCCTACAGCTTGCATGCCTTTCATCACACTTAATGAAAGGTCTACAGTCTTACCGATATTTTTCATCGTCTGAATAATCTGGCGAATCTCAGTGAGCCGGGTTTGGTCGTCAGTGATCGAATTCAGTACATCATCGCGTTCTTTGAGTACTAGCGAGCGCTTAAAACCAAGCCAGGCGGTTTCCATCTGCTGACGCTTTCTTTCTGTATTTTCTGCCATGGCAGACACTGTTTCATCAGATTCTGGCGCGGTAATATCAGCCACTTCTGTATCTACTGCCACCGCTTTAGCATCTGTTAAGCCCTCTTCCAGCGCGGCAATGAGTGATTCGTTATCTGTAGCACCGAACTGAAGCTGAAGGGCGGAAAGTTTTGCGGCAGACACATACATCTGGTTGGCGCGCAATGACCAGGAATTAAAGTCTGATTGTAATCTGGCTTCGGTTGCTTTTTGTGTTGTCAGGTCAGTCTTGTGCTTGCTCACTTCTTTCAAGATTGAACTATAATATTTCTGAAAATAGGGTCCCGGTGCGCCCCAGATGGTTTCACCAGCCTTTTTTTGTTTAATCTCTTCTTCCTGTTGAGCACGGGTATCAATAAGCGAGTCCAGATGGCTTAAATCTAACTGTACTGGCGTAAGTGTCAACTCTTTGATGCCTTCCAGCGTCCAGGTAGTTATCTCTGCATTACTAGCCAATGCCGCCTGGCTAAATCCCTGATCTCCGGGTGAAACTTCCGACCCATCGGCGCGGGTTTCTGTCATACCAGAATCCGGTTGTGTGCCAACGTAATTATCATCTTCCTCCCGCATAAGTGCTGAATTGGGAGCCGTCTGTTGGTTAATCATCGAAGTTGCCGGTGCTTTGCTTTGTACGATCTGACTTGTTGCATGGTTGCCAATAGTATTCTGTAATTGACGCGCCATATCTGGCGATAATGCAGAAGAATCAATAGGGGGCCTTGCGTTCAAGTTATGGGTGAGTTCGCGCGGATTATTGACAATAAGCTCTTCGTATTCTGGCACAGAACTGTTACCCGTTTGTGGTGTGGTCGACGATCTTTTTCTTGTATTATTTTGAGGGCTACGTTCAGCATAATCACTCATAAGAATTCCTGCCACAGTATTTGACACTCATATGTTTGTTCTTCATCAAAGGCACCTGTACTAGTGCGATCATTTCTTCGCGTAAACAGCTGTCTCACTCGCGCATTTTCAGTAAGCTGGGTGTCTCTTGTTTAATTTCATCGGCTGTTTCACTGGATAATTCTAAATCTGGTATTGTGGGATGTAGAACATTTTGCAATAGCTTAAACAGCATTTCTTGTTCGCGCTGTTTTTCTTCAGGCGACATCAACATTTGCCGGAACTGTTCATTAGAATTTCTCAGCGCGATAATTTCTTGCTCCCGCTTCTCTTCAGCCAGTTTTTTGCGTTCTTTTTCTGCACTCGCTTTACCGGGCACATAAATCAAAGTCGCCATGACCTTTTCTGGATTTAACGGTGATCCATCACTCTCATAATTGATCTTTAGCTCAAGATCGGTCAGTGAATCGTCGATTTTGCTGAGTGGAATAGGCACCTCACTAATTGGCAATGGCATATTGTTCACATGAAGTGCGGAGACAAGCAGGCTAAGGGCACTTCCGGTCAGTAATGCGCCATGTAATGTCGTGGCAAATGCCGCACCTTCTTGTTTGGTGCGATCAATAATCATTTTTACAGGTTTTGTTTCGGAAATTGCTTTGATGACCTTTGCGGTTGCTTCATCGTATTCCGCATTATCGCTCGGCGCTTTGTCTGGCTTTTCATCTCTGTACAGTGTTGATGAAGCAAGTAAATCTGAAGTTCTTTGATTACCTAATATGCGACTTAAATCTGCAATACTAGCATGAGGCTGGGGTGTGGAAGGCGCAATTTGCGATAGCGTAGCTTTACTTGTCTGCTTTTTTCTACGATTTATTGACCGATGATTTTCCATGAAGAGCATCCTAACTTGATGGACATATCAATTAGGGCACCATGACCTTAGTTTGCCCGGGATTCATGATGCTGATGCTACCACCCCACGCACACAAACACGTACAACCCTGATGTAAGGTCGGTACATTGTTGTTTAAGACTGTTGGCGAGCCGGGTACCCATGGTGCGGTAATTACAGGAATGCACGGCATCGGTGTAAAGACCCCTAGCTTTGCGGCTGTTGCTGATGCCACTGTGGGATTTGTCAAGGTCATGCACATATTGAATGGGGCAATGTTTAACATCGGTACATTATCTGTGACTTTGCCCAGCGGTTTTCCATCTACAAGAATCGGCGTACCTGAGGGGATCGCCGTAAATGTGCCGGGTGTCATTCCAAATGTACACATCGTCTGTGCGCCGTTGGCGACTGCAAGTGGCATATGAAGTGCTCCTTAATCTAATCAATACCGTGTTTAATCATCGGAATCATCGGTTTTCGGCACATCTTGACTACCACCTTGTTGTACGACATGCGTCAATTCATGAGCGAGAAGTTCGCGCCCATTACTACTGTCTGGATTGTATTCACCTTTACGGAAGAAAATGTCACTGCCCGTGGCGAAAGCGCGAGCGTTAAGTTTACGGTTCAGCTGATCAGCTTCAGCCCCGGTATGCACGTTTACATCACTAAAATCTTGCCCGAATCGTGGCTCAAAAAACTCACGTGCAGAATCAGGCATTGAATCACCATTCCCCTTCATGGATGTGATGGTATCCTCCACATCAACGGAAACTTCTGGCACATCACCGATGGATTTCAACTGTAGAGGTTCTTCTTCCTCTTCAGGGATGTCTTCGCGTTGGAGCTTTGTCTGAAGTAGTACTTCCTCTTCTTCGTAGTTTTCTTCACGCTGAATTTTCAACTGTAGAGGTTCTTCCTCTTCAGGGATGTCTTCGCGTTGGAGCTTTGTCTGAAGCAATACTTCCTCTTCTAAGTTGTCCTCCCGCTGAACCTTATCTGGCATTGTCATGACTTGTTCAGCGACGGCATCAGCTTCCTGTTCATATTGGTCATCGGGCGCACCAACTGTCATTTTCGCCTGTAGCATGTTGCCGTTGAGATTTACCGCGCCTTCTGCCAGCAGGCGTTGTAATGCCTGATTACCAATTGTTTTTTGCAATTGGTGGAGTTCCCTTGGGGAGTGATGTTGAGGTGTGGAGACGGAAGCAGTGTGTTTTTTAGCCCGCTTATTCTGGGATGTCTGTAAGTCTTTATCCGAGTGGATGCTCATCACGCACTCCTAAATTTATCCCACATTTGTATGTAAAGCATAACATATTTGCGCTTATGATAGCGTTTGAATGTGGTTTGCCTCATGGATCAAGGATCATTTGGATCGTTCGGGTCGGTACCATTGCCGACTTCCACCCCGTCATTTATGCCATCACCGTCTGAATCCGGATCGAGCGGGTCAGTGGAGTAGAATGTGTTCTCAAGATTGTCCGATAGACCATCATTATCATCATCACTATCACACGCGTTGCCAAGCGCATCGCCATCGGTATTGATCTGAGAGTTATTGGAGACAGTGGGACAATTGTCGATATGTCCACTGATATTGTCATTATCGATGTCGTTATTGGCATCGAATGGGTAGGGATCACAACTGTTGCCCTGTCCGTCATTGTCGCTATCAGATTGTGTAACATTGGATGTAGATGGGCAATTGTCGAGTGAATCTCGTATTCCATCGCCGTCGCTATCGGGGCATCCACTTGCACTACCTGCAACACCAAGACACTCATCTGCGCTATTATCATCACGGAAACCATCACCATCTGCATCGGGACAACCATTAGCAGTGACTGACCCTGCAACAGTTGGACAGAGGTCGGAAATGTCTAAAACACTGTCATTGTCATCATCGTCGTCGCAAACATCGCCCAGACTATCACCATCGTTATCTGCTTGCAGATTATTAGAGATCGTTGGGCAATTGTCACTTGTGTCGTCTACCATATCGTTATCATCATCGGGGTCACATGGATCACCAATACCATCAATATCATTATCCGCTTGTCCAGGGTTAGCAATGAGCGGGCAGTTATCAGCAGGGTCTAGCAATCCATCATTATCGTCGTCATCATCGCATAGGTCACCATCGGCATCACCATCAGCGTTATCTTGTGTTGTATTGGCGATCAGTGGGCAATTATCTATTGCATCAATGACTGTGTCATTATCATCATCATTGTCACAGGCATCCCCCGCGGCATCGCCATCATTATCTTCCTGTCCCATATTGGCGTTTAACGGGCAATTATCAGAATTATCCTGAACAGTATCCCCATCATCATCATCGTCACAGATATTGCCCATTAGATCGAGATCAGTGTCAATTTGGTCTGTATTCGAGGCAAACGGGCAATTATCCGCGTCATTATCCTGGCCATCGCCATCAAGATCATTATCACAGGCATTGCCAATGCCATCTGTGTCTAGATCTGCTTGATCGGGATTTGGTGTGCCCAGACAATTATCGACTGTGCCACCGCCTTCTACAACATCTGGGCGACCATCACCATCACCATCAGGACATCCTAAAGCGGAGGCTTCTCCGGGTAATAGTGGGCAGGCATCAATGCTATCAAGAATGGTGTCACCGTCTTGATCTTCTAATTGTTCTCCGGCGGCTGTTGCCTGTTCGACGACAGCTTGAAATGCAGTTGCCGTTTGATTATCAAAATCTGCACGTGCAGTCCCAGTTTGTTGAGCAATTGCCGCTTGTGCCGTGGCTGTCCCTGCAACAATCTCCCCCTGAGCGGCTTGCGTACTCTGAAAATCGGGCGTTGGTAACTGAGTGGCAAGTGGGTTAGGGTCAGCACCATCGGGTATACCATCACCGTCAGTATCTGGATTATTGGGACTTGTGTTATTGAGAATTTCTACGCCATCCGGTATGCCATCATCATCACTATCCTGATCGTTTGGATCGGTGTTAAAGCTCGTTTGTTCTTCAATATCGTTAAGCGTATCCTGATCGGTATCTGGAATTGGTGTGTCAGTAAGATCAATTAAACTATCCCCGTCCACATCAATGGACTGTCCTTGAATAGTATCGTCATTACTGTCATCTGTTTGGTCAGTGCCGAATCCATTGCCTGCAACCGCGAAAAATAGAATACTTAAAATCGTGATTGCAAAACAACTAAGTAACCCTAAACTAGTTAAAGCTAATAGCATTGTCGATAGAATTGGAACAGGAAATACTTCTCCGGTGAGTACCTGTGCCGGAACCTCCGTGCTCGACGATTCTACACTTAACCGAAAACGTTTCCCCTTCCCTCTACCAATCAGCGGGCGGTTTAAGGATTGCGTTCGGATCAGCAAACTTTCAGATTGCCCCGGTTGTAGGGTGATCTTCGGTTGTTGTGGGCGTACTTCTAGATCCGGTGGAGCATCAAGCACATTGATCGTATAGGAATCCGCGATGTTGCCAATATTACCAATGTTAAGTTGCGTCGCCTGATCGGAGCGAAATTTACGCGTTTGTAGAGTTGTGTTCATCCCATAGAAAGGCGCTACATCGAGCTTAACCGGGCGAGAAACATATTCGGCGCGATTAAGCTGACTTCGGATAATCACGTCAAAATTATGTAATCCCGCTTCTGCATCGTGTGTGCGCGGTGGGTGAAATGTTACTTGAAGCGTACCCCGTCGTTCTGGTAGTAAATGCAGTGCATTTTGTGGTGTGGTATACCAGCTAGACGGAAGTCCGTGTAATTCAAGTGCAAAATGATCAGTTTCCTTACCCTCGTTTTGAATATCAATTCGCATAGGACGACGTTGACCGGGCGCAACAGAAATCTTATCTGCCAGTAGTTGTACATTGATTCTATCGGAGTGGTCTTGAGGTTTATTGGCAATGCTGTTTGTGGCGACTCTCGCACCTACAGCACCGGCAACAACACCATTCACAGCACTTTGGGGTTGGGTGGATTTAATAATTTCTAGCGTGAGCCAGAATTCACCGATTCTCACGACTTGCCCAGGTTGCCACACACGGGGTTCGTTTACTGGAATCCGTGATGCACCTAACCATACGCCATTCGTTGCACCTTGCGGATCCATAATCCGATAATGCCCCGTACTATCACGGTCAATACGCGCATGAAAACGAGATACCTGGTTTCCCTCAATGATAATGTCATTGGCACTATCGCGCCCAATATTGGTCACATTTTTATCTAACCAGAAAAATTCTGGAGTTTCGTTCTCTTTACCATAACTGAGTCGTGCACGTCCTACATCTTCTTGTTGAACCGGTGGACGCTCAATCCGGGGAACTTGTAGAGAAGCGGCAGGTTCACTGGCATATTGAGTCTTATGTTGGCGTGGTGCGGGTTCCGGTACCGTTCGGATGGCACTTAAGCCTCCAGATTGATATTGACGCAACACGCCCATCAACGCGCTCATACTTTGAAAGCGTTCATTCGGCTTACGAGCAAGCGCCTTTAACATTAACCGTTCGAGTTCAGGCGGAATATCAGGTCTTAATGCCGTTGGACGTGGAATAGTGCCACGGGTATGGAAGTTTACTGCCTCATTGATCGAACGCGGTACGAATGGCACCCGACCCGTGACTAATTCATACAGAATTACGCCCAGTGAATAAATATCTGCGCGTCCGTCCACCCGTTCGCCACGCACCTGTTCTGGTGATAAATAGGCGTAAGTATTGGTGAACTGTAATGACTTTGATCCTCTAAGTCCTTCCGCCAATGTGGTGAGTCCAAAGTCAGAAATAAGAGGGGTCTGACGGGTGCTGTCGGCAGTATTTCCTAAGAGGATATTGGAAGTCTTTAGATCAAGATGAATCAGTTTTCGACTATGTGCGTATTGTAAGCCATCCGTCATCTGAGCGGTCATAGTCACAGCTTGTTCAATCGCATACGTCTGCCCCTGTTGGCGTATCGTCGCAAGCTGATTACGCAAATTGCCGGGGATATACGCCATCGCCAGATAGGTTGCTTCCGGTGCATACCCATAATGCAAGATCGGCACAATGTTCGGGTGTTTAAGCTTTTCTATGGCATAAGATAATGCAATAAAGCGATCACGAAATTGGGTATTTTGAGATAGATATGGGTGAAACCGCTTCAGTGCAACTTGTGAGTTGTCATCTTTGTTGACGGCAAGGTATACCGTGCCCAGCTTTCCTGTGCCCAACTCGCGTTCAAGTCTAAAATGGTCAATCAATTGACTGCTCATGATGTGAAGCAGACCCCAAAACTAAAGCCAACATAACAGTGCAATATGTTGAAATTACGCACAGCACATATCTCTATTATATGCAATTTCGTGATATTGATGCACTCTCGGCGTATATGACTAACCGCCGGGCGGTGGTCCGACGGGTACTGGTGCGGCTGTGGGGAAGGGTGTGGGCGTTGGAATAGCGCAGGGTTGCGGGTCGGTATTGTCAGTGTTCCCATCGCCGTCTGTATCTGGATTAGTGGGGCTACTTCTGCATCCTGTTACAGGGTCAGGGCGGATTTCATCACCATCTATAACCGTATCCCCATCGGTATCCCGTGCGGTGGGGTTGGTGCCATAAACAAGTGCCTCGTCACCATCAGTTAATCCATCATTATCTGTATCCGCATTACCCGGATTGGTGCCAAGTTCTTGCTCTTGCATATTTGTCAGACCGTCATTGTCTGTATCTTCTAGTGCAGATCGCGTTTGTACACGCTCAAATGTTTGCGTAACGCCCAATTGTCGTTCGGTAGCCGCCATATCCTGTCGTGCTTGCTGGTTATTCAGGCTTGTTACAAGTGCGGCAACAATACATGCAGTAAGTACACCACATAGCGACATAAAGATAAATGCGAATGTAATCATCTGACGGGTAATTCGTGGTTTGACTGTTAGCTCACCGGAATGTGTGTCGGAGGCACTAGCCTGTCTGTTGTCAGTGACGGTGACCTCAAACGAATAGCGTTCTGTAGCGCCAAACCATGCACGCAGGCGTGGACGTAGTTTTAACGTTATTTCCTGCTTCTCTCCGGGTGCTAGCGTCACCGTTGGCGAACGAAATTCTGCGTCAAGCGCATCTTCAGGATCACGCACACTTAACGTATATTGTTGCCGCGTATTGCCCTGATTAGTTACCGTTAATGTCGTCGGCTTACGACCTCTAATTCTAGTGGGGTGTAGATCGGACTTTACCTGATAAAACGGCTCAATTTCAAGTTGTCCGGGTAATATCACCGGGTAGGTATTCGGGCGACCCCGGCTGACGATGATGACATCGAAAGGGTATGTGCCTGCTACACTAGAACTTTTGGGCGCGGGGTTAAATGTTAACTGGATTGTTTTTACATCATCCTTGAGCATTTCAATCGGTGCATCCGGTAACGTTACCCAGTCGTCCAGCCAGTCATCGGAATTACTACGAATCATGACCGTGAAGTGATCGACCCTAATCTCATTACGAATTGTCAGCGCAGTGGTGACAATCTCCCCGGGTTTCACAATCAATAGTGGTGGGTCAAGCGTGGTTTCAATCTCTAAGGGGATCTGTTCAACAGTTTCATGAACGATCTCATCCGACGGCTTGCCGAGAATTGTGGATTGGTGACTTTGACCGGGTTCGGTGGGTTGTAAGCTATTGGCAGGTTCTAGTGCAAAGCGTATTTCTCCCATCCGTAGAAAAATACCCGGTTCCCACACAGTGCTCTGATTACGTTTTAATTGTTGAGAACCCACCCATGTATTATTTGTTGAACCGAGGTCAGTTACACTATATCCACCATCAGCAATACGCTCTATGCGAGCATGGAAGCGGGAGAGTGTTTTGCTGTTTACAGAAATGTCGGCGGTGGTGTCTCGCCCAATGGTCATCAGATCTTTATCAATGGGGACTGCGCGGGTAGGTGGTGCTGGCAGATGGATTACGATGCGGTCTTTACCAAGATGCTCTTGTTCGACCTCTGGTTGGGTATAAGTTATGTTCGCCGCGGGTGTGGTCTCGTAGGTGACTTGAGTCATTTGCTGAAAATCATAACCGGGATTTACCTGTGTGGATTGCCAATGTTCCAATATATGAAACAGATCGTCAAGGTCACGGGCAAATTCTGCCGCTGTTTGGTATCGATTATTCGGATCTTTTTGCAGTGCTTGCAGAATAATCCGCTGAAGCTCTACCGGCAAACCCGGACGTTCCGTCATGGGTAAAGGAACAGGATGTCGCGTATGCATTTCTATGGCTTGTTGAAAATCTTTAGGTGTAAATGGCAGTTTACCCACTGCTAACCGATACATCACCACACCTAGCGCATAAATATCTGAGAGCGCATCTCCGGTTTGTCCGGTGCAAATTTCAGGAGACACATAGGCTAATGATTGCTCAAAGCTAAGGATTTCCGAACTTCGTACGCTTAAAAAGAGTGAACGCATACCGATATCAGATAGCACAGCACGTTCAGAAACATCAGGTGGGTTTTCACGCAGGTGAATGTTTGCGGGTTTTAGTGCTAAATGTGCCAAGCCCTGGTCATGCAGATAATGTAACCCTTCTGCAATTTGTTTAACCAGTATTGTAACTTCCATGAGAGGCAGAAAAGTCAGTTTCTGCTCATAGGTTACAAGATAATCGCGCAGATTTTCACCATTTATAAATTCTGTTGCCAGATATAGCACGCCCCCTGCGTTGCCCGGTTCGTAAATGCGTACCAGATTACGATGTGACAAACTAGACCGTAAGCGCATATCAAGCAGAAACTGCTGGCGGAAGCCTTCGTTTTGCGCGTAATTTGCGTTGATGATTTTTAGTGCAACAGTGCGCTGATTCTGTTGATCGTGTGCGCGATACACCCGACCAATGGTTCCCTCACCAACCTTAGCCTCAATTGTGTAGTGATCTAATGTCTGTCCGACTAAATCTGACATAGAAACTTATTCGTCCTTATCGTGCATGTTTAGTGGACACCGACTTTGCTACTGATCCGCCACACACTATCTACCGGACTTCGGACTAGATTGACATATGGCGCGTTATCGTGAATGGTGGAACCATCCGCCATTTCGTAAGTGAGGTCAGCAAATACACACGCTGTGTTCCCGTCGTTATTCACGGTGTACACGTCTCGAATAATCACGGTCTGTACGCTATTCCACCATATATCATAATCCACACGGTTCAGCATACCCGTATTACTCCTGAATTGGTCGGTGATGAGTGTCCATGTGAGATCTAGATTACCATTGTTGATCTGTTCATAGTAATTTTGTACAGCCTCGCTTGGTTCTGAGGGCAAAAATAGCGTTGGTTCGGGTGTTTCGGTATTAACAAGACTGTCTGCATTCGAGTCAGGATCATTAGGATTCGTTCCCAGTTCCAAAACTTCCATGCCATCCGGCGCCCCGTCGCCATCAGTATCCGCCACATCTGGCAATGTACCAAAAGCTAATTCTTCAATATCGCTCAAACCGTCATCGTCCGTATCTGCAACCAGTGGATTAGACGAAAATGCAATTTCTTCACTCGTGATTAGTCCATCCCCATCTGGATCACTCGCCTGTTCTGTCGCGAAAGCAATAGCGGTGGATGTTGCCACAAATGCAATCTGTGTCTGGCGCTCATTGCGTTCTTGAATTTCCACACGTCGCGCGATGATTAGTGAGACAAGCACGCCGAAAATAATCAATCCAATCATGAATAAGCCAGCAATTGCGAGGAGCCAAATTCTTGATGACTCAACAACGCTTCCGCGTAGTTCACGTTTTTCACCGGTTGCAGTGTCGATAATATTTATCCCGAAGGGATGTGTACGGGAACGGCGCAACCAATTACCAGACACAGACTTCGCGGTAAATGGCACATTGATACTTTGATCAGCTGGAATGGTAATTTGCTGTTCCAGCGGAAGACCAAACCGAATACGATTCGAATATTGCACGAGGCGCACCTGATAATTGCCCGTCTGATTGCCGTTGTTGGCGATGATAATGTTTGTCGGTTGACCATTATTGATCCACTGTGGATGCAACTCCGCATTAAAATTATAGAAGGGGCTAATGCGAATTTCTCCCTGAACAACCGTCGATGTTTGTGCAACATCCAAACTTTTAATCGTGATAGTATACAGGTGAGTACCAACCGCTGTGGTACTGTTTCGAGGGGGATGTATAACCAATGTAATATGGGTGCTGTCGTTTGCATCGACTTGTGAAGAATGTGATGGTACAGAAACCCAGGTCGCTGGCAAGTCGGTAGTGATCGTGTAATGATTGGGGCGATCATGATGGTTGATAATTTCAAGAATCTGATGACCTGATTCACCGGGAACGACCTGTAACATTGGCGGGATAAGTTGTGCCTCTACGCGGTGTGATGAGTCTATGCTGTCGTGATTTCTGTCTAAGGAGTTGTTATTTTGTGCATAGATCATTAAAGGATCATGCTTATCAGCCTCAACTGAATCTTCTTCCTCTAATGAAATGGTTGCTTCGATGTCGTCTGCATACTCAATATGCATCCATAGATCACCCATCCGTAGAATCTGGTCGCTTGCCCATATCACGCGATTATCGGGTATCAGGCGACTATCATCCAACCATGTCCCGTTAGTAGACCCTAAATCTGTAATCCAATATCCTTGTTGATCCCGTTCTAAGAGAAGGTGTGTGCGTGTGACTCGCTGATGATCGAGGATAATATCATTGTCTGAATTTCTTCCAATCGTATGTTTATCGCGCACCAATTTATACCGTCGCACATGCCCTTTCCCGTCGTTAATTACAAGTACATCGTCAGGGGAGGGGATGAAATCTAACGTCAGTAAGTTAATTTCTGCGTGTTCAGGGTGATATGATGCCTCATCTGAGTTGGCTGACCTACGACTATCATCCATGCCAGGATCGTTGGCTTCGGTCATGTGAATCGAAGCGTGAGCCTGCTCTGATTCAAAATCATTTAGAAAATCAGGTTCAGTTAACAAGGGTAAATCGTCATCATTTGGCGTTAACTGATCTTGTGCTTGTTCTGTATTATCGGAGACTTTTAGATTATCATCGAATTCTTCTGGTTGTGTGTCAAAGTATTCATACACATCGTCCATATCGTCTTCATCATCGGTGACAATTGCCATTTCTATCGCATCAACCATGCTTGAAGTCTTGGATGGACGCATTGCTGTAGCGATCCTGTCAAGCGCGTTCTCAAGATCTTTTGCAGTCGCATAACGCGCATCCGGGGTACGCTTTAGACAACGCATAATGATAGCGGCAAGTGCTTCTGGGACTGCTGGATTTATTTCTTGTATCGGGGTAGGCGACACATTTTGATGCAATTGTAGTGCTTCAACAATCGTCCGTGGCGAAAACGGTGGAATGAATGTTAATAGCTCGTACAAGATAATGCCGAGTGTGTATATGTCTGCACGATGATCTATTGGAATTTCCAGTACGATTTCAGGAGGCATATAAGCAAAACGGGTTGAGGGAAGCCCGAGTGTTGTTGCTGAGAGTTTGGCAATTAACATCCCAACACCAAAGTCATTAATCCCAACATTGATTTCGCCGTTGTCTGTCGATTGCCAGAAGAGCACATCCTCTGGTTTGAGTGCGCGATGATACACACCCTGACCATGTGCATAAGCTAATGCGCTGGCGATCTGACGGGCAATCGTAATTGCGATCTCCGGCTCAATCCGTTTACCTGATGATTGGTAAGATTCAATGAATGTTCGTAGATTATCGCCTTCTGCATAGTTGCTGATGATATAGTTCGATCTATCAACTTTTCCACTAGCGAGAATTGAGATGATATGTGGATGGTTAAGTGGCTTGATATTTGCAATATACGCGTCGAATTGTGCGCTGAATGCCTCTTGCGTCGCGATATGTGGATGTATGATTTTAA
>JGI12048J13642_10752525_pt1 | contig 15700 bp, 12 predicted proteins | sample ElkSlonscriptome_16_FD_13642 | JGI IMG/M metagenome (IMG submission 13642)
GATTGTAGAGTTTGACAAAAGCTTTTTGAAGTCTTTGAGAAAGATCAAGGATAGTAGAGTCAGAGTAAAGTTGAAACAACTTCTTTTGAAGTTGGAAAGTTCGCAAGACTTAAATCAGATCCCGGCACTTAAGAAGCTAGTCGGATATGAGCGATTTTACAGAATCCGAATCGGTAGCTACCGAATTGGTTTAGAACAGCTTTCAGATAGTACAATCAAATTAATTGTCATACTTCATCGAAAAGATATCTACAAACGATTTCCTTGAACCTGATCTCTGAAAGAAAGTAAGCTCACATTCCTGAGATTACTTTCGGTGAAAATGCGTCTGCGGTACTAAGTTGCACCCATGAGGTTCATAAGAGCTAAATTTTCCTCCTGAGGATTTTGCGAAGAAAAAACTTGTGCCTGTTCAATTGAATTTAAGAGCGCATATTTAGATGAGAACGCAGGATGCATATTCCTAAGTAGCTTTTTGGACTTCATTTTTTTCTTACAGTACAATCTTAACTCGAAGAGCTGCGACGGGCATGCGACCTCTGCTTGAGCGGGTGCATATCCTGCGTAGCGATTAGGACTTTGTTTTTCTCCGCATCACAATATCTCGAAGAGCTGCTACGGGCATGCGCTCTTCGCTTGAGCAACGAAGAGTTTTTAAGTCAAGACGCAGGATGCATATCCTGCGTAGCTTTTCAATTCATGATTTGCTTTGTAGTGCATTTATCTACGGAGAACTTTAATTTCATGTGCCGTTCGCCAGCGTGCCGCAGAAAAAAATACTCCAACAAAAAAGGCGCTTGAATCGAAGCGCCCTTTTGAATTAAAAAGTTGCTTTCAGAATAATCCGTGAATCTCTGCATCAATCGCACTGATAATCTCTCCCAGATCTTCGGCATTTTCATGAAATGCATTGTCGTCCACATCGATGATCAGCAACTTGCCTTTATCGTAAGTTGAAATCCAGGCCTCGTAGCGCTCGTTCAATCGCTTGAGGTAATCCAGGCGAATCGCCTCTTCGTATTCTCGTCCTCGCTTCTGAATATTGTTTACCAATGCAGGTACGGTGGCGCGAAGGTATATTAACAAGTCAGGAGCTTGAATAAAGCTCTCCATCGAGTTGAAGAGCGAGAAGTAATTTTCAAAATCGCGCGTGGTCATCAAACCCATGGAGTGAAGGTTGGGCGCAAAGATGTACGCATCCTCATAGATCGTACGATCTTGGATGACTTTAATATTTTTTTCGCGTATTTCCGCGATTTGATTGAATCGACTGTTCAGGAAATAGATCTGAAGGTTGAATGACCAGCGCTGCATGTCTTTGTAAAAATCCAATAAATATGGATTTTCATCGACATCTTCGAAATGGGTATCCCATTTATAGTGCTTGGCCAATAATCCCGTGAGTGTGGTTTTTCCTGAACCTATATTTCCGGCTACTGCTACGTGCATAATTTCTGAATAACGGGCAAAAATACAAATATTGGCGGGGTAGCGAGGATTAGGGTGTGATTAGCTCCCAAACTTTGATTCTATCGCCGCATAGTCCGACCACCCGATTTTTATAAATCAGGGCTTGCGAACAAATTTCGGGTAGTTCTACTTCCGAAAGTGTGTGATTAATAGTATTGTAGGTGTTCAATTTGTTTTCTCTAAAATAGACGATGCTGTTTTCAAATACTTGAAACCGATCCAAACCTTTTATGGGAATGGTTTTGATGTACGTGCCGAAAATGTCAAATACTAGTATACCTGACTCGGGATTGTTTAAGTAAATACGGTTGGCAAACTCTTCGATATAATTTGGATTCAGATCCAATCGCAAAACTTGAGAGAGATTGCCTGTAGTCGCAATCTGCTTGAAGTTTTCGTTCATCCGAATAAGTGAGAAGTTCATCCCATCATAAAACCAAAAGTGGTTTTGAACGGAAGAGCAACCCAGAACCCCCATATTAATATTCTTATCGAGTAGGTTGATGCGTCCACGATTATTGCTCAAGGTATTGTCCAGCAAAATAACGTAGTTGAGGTCAGGATACATCAGCATTGGCCGCAAGGGATAGGTGATGTCCATCGAACCTACCTCGCCCATTTGTTCATCGCTGAAGCGAAAGGCAAAGGTTCCATCGGGATTGTATTTGAACACCTCTGTATTGCGAACGCCGTAGATGTTCAGCAGATTATCGAATTCAATGAAATCGAATTTTCCCGGGATGGTATAGAGCTCCACGAACTGACTTTTCATCGTGAAAGCCGAGCTAAGGGAAATCAGCAAAAAAAGAAAGGCGCGCATCATGCTTTCTCTTCAACGAGCATTTGTGAAATATCGTCTATTATTTTTCTGTTATTGGCCAGGCGAGGCACCTTGTGTTGGCCTCCCAATTTTCCTTGGCTTTTCAGCCAATTGTAAAACGTTCTTGTCGGAACCTTTTTCACCAAAGGAAATCTCAAGGTCAGGTTACCGGTTCTTTTTGCTTCATAGTCGCTGTTCAGCTTTTGTAACTCTTCATCCATGATGGCGGCAAATTGCTCCAAGTTTTCGGGAGCATTGTTGAACTCGATCAGCCATTCGTGGCCGCCCGTGCCTTCATCGCTCATGTAGATAGGTGCCGCCGTGTAATCAGTGATAGAGCAATCACATTCGCTACAGGCTCGCGCCAAAGCTTTTTCAGCATTGTCAATGATCAATTCCTCTCCAAATGCATTGATGAAGTGTTTTGTCCTTCCCGTTACTTGTATCCGAAAGGGAAATTTTGAGGTAAAACTAATCGTATCACCGATGCGGTAACGCCAAAGTCCTGCATTGGTACTGATTACCAATTCGTAATTTTCGCCGATTTCCACCTCACTCAAACTTACGATGGAAGGGTTTTCTTCATGTGATTCAGAGGCTTTGATAAACTCGTAATAGATTCCATAATCGAGCATGAGCAGCATGTCGTTGGCATCGCTGCGGTCTTGTATTCCAAAATAGCCTTCGCTGGCGTTGTAGCTATCGTAATAGTTCATTTTTTCCGACCCGATGATCTGATCGAATTGTGCACGATAAGGCGCAAAATTCACCCCGCCATGAATATAGAGTTCGAGGTTGGGCCAAATCTCGTGAATGGTTTCCCGACCTCGCAATTCTAGAACCCGTTTCAATAAAACCAAGGTCCAAGAAGGAACACCCGCCATATTGGTTACGTTTTCGTCTTTCACGCTCTCGGCCATCCGTTCGATCTTTTCCTCCCATTTATCCATCAAGGCGATGGATCGATCGGGTATGCGTTTCATTTCTACCCAAAGTGGAAGGTTATTGATGATGATGGCCGACAAATCGCCGTAGTAGGAATCTTTTCTGAATTGATTGATTTGACTGCTTCCGCCTAAAACCAGCGATTTACCATTGTACAATCCATTTTCGGGATGATTTTGATTGTAAATGGCCAACAAGTCTTTACCTCCTTTGTAGTGGCAGCCTTCCAATGCCTCCCTGCTTACGGGGATAAACTTACTTTTATCACTGGTGGTACCCGATGATTTGGCAAACCAATTAATTTCAGTCGGCCAAAGAAGATTTTGCTCACCTTCTTTCAATCGACTCACATAGTGCTTTACATCTTCGTAGGTTTGCAATGGAATCCTGTCGCGGTAGGTACTTTGAGATCGAATACCCGCATAGTCGTATTTTCGGCCCCATTCGGTGTCTTTGGCTGTGGTGATCAAACGCTCAAACAGCTCATTTTGAACTTCTACAGGGTATTTCATGAAGAGTTCAATTTGGTGTAAGCGCTTCTTCATGAACCAAGAGAAGACAGAGTTTAGGGCCATAGTTGCAGGTTAAAAAACCAAATTACTAAAAAAGGAAGATATCAAACCGAATAATGATGAAGGCAAGCGGAATATTGAGAAAGATGAAAGTCACGGTAGATGACGAAATACATTATTACCTCAATCTAAATAAAGAAATCGGTCCCGAAATCACATCGTGTATCAATCAAAGTCTGAGTATGCGCTGGACAGGGACAATTAACTGTACCAACTGCGGGCGAGAAATAAAAAAGACATTCGGGCAAGGGTTTTGCTACGATTGCTTTATGAATGCAGCTCAGGCTGCTCCATGCATCATCAGGCCCGAACTCTGTGAAGCGCATCTGGGCAAAGGGCGCGATGTAGAGTGGGAAGAGAAGCACCATAATAAACCGCACATTGTTTATCTCGCACAGACTTCGGGAATTAAAGTTGGAGTAACTAGAGCTACCAATGTTCCGAGCAGGTGGCTGGATCAAGGGGCTTGGCGCGCCGTGAAAATCGCCGAGGTTCCTTACCGTAAATTGGCAGGCGATATAGAGATAGAGTTGAAGCAATACCTTTCTGACCGAACGGACTGGCGTAAGATGCTAATCGATGTCCGCGATGAGGAAGACATCAAGGAGATGAGTGAGGCCCTGATCTCCTTCCTGCCGGGTGATTTAAAGCAGTATGCACTCGCTGATTCTGAGGTTAATGAATTCATATATCCCGTAAACCATTATCCCGAGAAGATCAGCTCAATAAATCTTGAAAAGGAAGAGACCATCAAAGGAACCTTAACCGGATTGCGCGGTCAGTACCTTTATTTCGATCAGGAAAAGGTGATCAATCTTAGAAAATACAGCGGCTATGAAGTCGAGTTTGAGTGTTAACTGAATGCAAAATAAAAGCCGAAACTTTTCAGATTTCGGCTTCTCTTCAGTCTGCTGCTTATTCTATCGTGCGATCAAAAATTTCTCTGTAACGATTTCTGAAGGAGTCGTTAAGCGGTATAGGTAGATGCCGTTGGGTAAATTTGAAGCGTCAAAAGCAAATCGATAGTCCGTATCGGCGGAAGCCATACCATTAAAGATTGTTTCTACGACTCTTCCGCTCATGTCGTAAACCTCCAAAGAAGATAAGCCATGATCAACTGCAGTGAAGGTGACATTCGAGACGTCGACAACAGGATTCGGGGATGAACTTATAGCAAGGCTGACAGGGGTGCTGAAGGTTGAATTGACCCAAGGCCCTACGATTAGTGGGTTTTGAGAACAGCCACAGCGCACGCCCCAATCATAGGTAGTGCCGAAGCTCAAAAATTGACCCGGAATAAAGAATTGAGAGACTTCCGTTCCGGCTATTGTCTTTGCAGTAGGAGCGCCACCTTGTGGTGCCACACGTATTTGACATCCGATTGATCCGAGAATGGGATCCCAAGAAATAAGGACGCCATTTGCTTGTATAGCGGCATTCAGATTTTCGGCGGCAGGGTAGGGTGCTTCGCATGGTGGTTCGGGAGAACTAACGGTTATGGTACCTACCATGTTGGTATGGATATCACATTGGTAGGTGTAAGTGCCCTCTAAGGTAAATGTCACGGACTGACTCCAGGGTGCTAGCTCTGGTGCTCCTGTCGAAAAGGATTCAGGGTTATCGGGGAAAATACTTGTAGAACCGCTTGCGTTATGAAAGCCTTCCACATTTTCGAAGGTGACGATGTCTTCGGGAGCTATTGTAAGGTTAGCAGGAGAAAACTCAAAATTGCTAACGGTAACTACGTGAGTAGTTTGGGCTTGTGCGAAAGAGAAAGAGAAAATTGCGATTGCGACGAATGACGCTTCGATAAATTTGGTTAAAGATCTCATGATTGGTTTTTTTTGGTTTTAATAAATGACGAGGCGAGCAAATTTTGGTTGGATGCATCATCACGAGACAAGATAGAATAAAAAAGCCCGCTACTTTGCGGTAGCGGGCCAAGCGTTCGAATCTTTGGCGGAATCAATCAATTTTAAGCACGTATGGCATTCGCGCCTGAATGCCTTTCATCTCTTTTATTTCTTGGATGGTTTTGTATTGTTCAATTAATTCGGAATTCTCTACATCAAAACCCAAAGCCGTTTTCACCATCGCCATATTGAGGTCTTCCAAGATTTGTTGGAAAGGATCTTTTCTCTTCGGCAGCTCTCTAATAGCGTAATCTTCGAGTTCGGCCATTTCAGCCGCAGCCGCAATGGCATCTTCCAAACCACCGAGTTCATCAACCAAACCAAGCTCAATGGCATCAACTCCTGACCATACCCGTCCCTGACCAATTGAATCAATAAATGCCGGGTCGAGGTTTCGGCCTTCAGCTACCACATTAACGAAGTTGCCATATGTACGATCAACTGAAGTTTGTAAAATCGATTTTTCAGCATCGGTCAATGGTCTTGTCACTCCACCAAAATCTCCGTATTGATTGGTTTCCACATTGTCGAAGGTCAATCCTATTTTTTCATTTAAGAATCCTTTCATGTTGGGAATGATACCAAAAACTCCGATCGAACCTGTGATGGTAGTAGGCATCGCGAATATTTTATCGGCAGGTGCACTGATGTAATAGGCTGCCGAGGCGGCCACGTCACCCATCGAAACTACAAGTGGTTTTACTTTTTGTGCTTCCACTGCTTCATGCCAAATCATATCGCCTGCTATGGCTACCCCTCCGGGAGAATTTACGCGCAAAACAATGGCTTTTATGCTGGAATCTTTACGTGCTTTTCTAAATGCTTCAGCGTACGTATCACTTCCAATGGCTTCATCACCCGATTCGCCCAGCCCAATCGCTCCTTGGGCATAGATTACAGCGATTTTGTCCTTCTTGTAAGACAGAGTAAATTCTCCATCTTCGTCCTTGGGCTCCGGAGCCTTCAGGTATTTCGCCAGACTCACCAAATTCAGGTCGTCATCCATTTCGACTTCCGTTTTTTCACGAAGCAAATCAAAGACGTCATCCTCGTACATCAGAGCCGTCGCCATACCTGCCTCTACTGCGTCTGCAGGTTTTTGCAAGGAGTAATTTTCAGCTATCGCATTGAGAGTTTCATTCGACATTGAATAGCTTTCGCCCATGCCCGTTAGCATTGTTCCCCAAAAGGACTCAAGCCATTTTTTTGTTTGCATTCGGCTTGCTTGGCTCATTTCTTCCAAAATGAATGGCTCCACGGCGCTTTTGAATTTATTATTGGAGCCGCGGATTATTTGAGGTTCAATTTCCAAATTATCCAATAAGTTTTTGAAGAAAGTCACTTCGGCGTTCAAACCACGAAATTCTACAAAGCCCTCCGGATAGAGATAAATTTCATCCGCCACAGAGCTGAGGTAAAGCGCTTTTTGTGAATAGATCTCATTGTAGCTTACGATCCATTTTCCACTTTCTTTAAAATCCAAAAGCGCATTTCTTATTTCTTGGGTTGAGGCCAATCCGGCCGGAACAAAGTCTACGTCAAAGTAAATCCCTTTGATGTTTTCATCCTTTTTGGCTTTCTCAATATTCTCAATAATTTCATTAAGCCCGATGGGAGTGGAGGATTGAAAGCCTCCGAAATCAAAGTTAAAGTGTTCTTCAGGTCCGCGGTCCACAATGGGTTGGTCAAACTTGATATGCAGGATTGAATTGTCCTTAACCCTGGTTACCTGATTTGATTTATCCAAATCGCTAAAGGCCGCTGATACGATTCCTCCAATGATCAATAATCCTACAAAAAACAAGACAAACAGGGAGATCAGCGTTCCCAATAAGCTCGCAAACATGAATTTGAAAAATTGCTTCATTCTTTTTATTCCTTTGTGCAAAAATACGTTGATCTTTTGCGTCAATTCGTTTTAAATACACGACCGGTCGGTGGGTTATTTTAACGGGCGTAAAGAAATAACCCCTTAAAGGCAAAAAAGATTTGACAACTGTTTATTTGGGTCTGGGTGCAAATTTGGGTGATCGTCAGAAATCTTTAAATGACGCGCTTATTTTATTGGGTGATGTAGGACAGATTCAATCCAAATCCAAGATTTATGAATCTGAAGCATGGGGGTATAATGATCCGCATTCATATTTGAATATGTGTTGTGCTTTGGAAACAGACTTGGGTGCGATTGAGCTTCACGAAAGAACGCTTGAGATTGAACGAGTTTTGGGGAGAGAGAGCGAAAAGAGAAAGCGGGATGAGCCTTTCAGACCGAGAACAATAGATATCGACATCCTATTTTATGGAGATCAGATTATCAAAACAAAAACACTTTCCATACCGCACCCTCAAATTCACCTTCGTAATTTTGTGCTTCAGCCCATGGTTGATATTGCGCCAAATTTCAAACACCCAATCGTGAATCGTGCCATGCGAGAGTTGAAGGAATCATCCCAAGACTCTACGGAACTGAAAGAACTTACTTGAATGGACTATAATTACATAGCGGTAGAGGGAAATATTGGATCCGGAAAAACGACCTTGGCAAACAAATTGGCAGAGGAGTTCAACGCAGAACTGGTCTTAGAAGAATTTGCCGACAATGAGTTTCTGCCAAAATTTTATGCCGACCCAACAAGGTTTGCCTTTACATTAGAAATGTCCTTTCTAGCCGATCGATACAGCCAACTTTCTGCTTTGGGCTCCGATCGAAACCTTTTTAATTCAGTCCGAATTTCCGACTATTTGCTAAGCAAGTCGTTAATATTTGCAGCTTCCAATTTAAATCAAGATGAATTGCGACTTTTCAGAAAGGTTTTTGACATCATGTTCAAATCTGTGCCAACGCCCGATCTGTTGGTTTATCTCTATTCGGATGCAGACAGGCTATTAGAGAATATCAGAAATCGTGGAAGAAGGTACGAACAGAGCATTAAGGAAGATTATTTGAATCGTGTACAGGCGAAATACTTAGACTTTTTAAGGAAGCAATCAAACCAGATGAGAATTTTAATACTGGATATTTCAACGGTGGACTTTGTAAAAGATCGGTTCGTCTATGAAAAACTACTGTCGGTCATTAAAAAACCGCGATCTAAAGGGCTTCATCATCAGATAATTGAGTCGCACCGAAAATCCGTTTAAAACAACGGCTGCCGCTTCATTGTATAAAAAACTATATGTATGTTTGCAGGCAACTAACAAGGAAAACAAAGACCTTTAAAAAAACCAAACGAATGAAGCATTCGAAATTAAAATTTCCGGCATTGCTGATTATAGTCGGATTTGCCCTTGCAGCCTGTGGTGGGTTGGGAAAAATGGCAAAATATGCTGAAACTATTGAGTATAACGTCGATCCCGAGCCATTAATTGTACGTGGCGATAGTGTTGAGCTGAATATTAACGGGAAGTTTCCGGGGAAATATTTCAGCAAGAAAGCAATGGTAACCTTGACTCCCGTGTTGACTTACGAAGGTGGAACCACACCGTATGAGTCAGTTTCATTTCAGGGTGAAGACGCTGCAGGAAATGCGACGGTAATTCCTTACGAAAACGGTAAGAATTTCTCTTACACGGATCGTATCGCTTATGATCCTTCCATGAAGAATTCTGAACTCATGCTGAATACTTTGGGTCAGCAGGGGAATAAAGAGAAGGAATTTGAGCCTTACAAATTGGCAGATGGAGTTATTACGACGCCTCTTTTGGTGATGAGTGATGATATGCCGATTATGGCTCCTGACGCATTCGAGCGAATTACTTCTCATCAGGCGTATGCCGTAATTCACTACTTGGTGAATTCATCCTATGTTCGTCCTTCTGAGCTGAGAGATGAGGATATCGAAGCAATTGAAGAATTCCTTGAGGCCTATGGTACAAATGAAGACTTTCAATTCAAAAATGCAGAAATTTTAGCCTATGCTTCACCTGAGGGTGAAATAAGCTTGAATGAAAATTTAGCTCAAGAAAGAGCTGAAAGTGCCATGAAAGCAGTGTCAAGATTAATGACTCGAGCTGACATGGAGTTTGATAAAGAGGAGTTTTTCAATTTGATGCCCAAAGGTGAAGACTGGGCAGGTTTTAAAGAAAAAATGCAGGCCTCAGACATCGCCGACAAAGAATTGATCCTACGAATACTTGAGATGTATTCTGATGTTACTAAGCGTGAGGAAGAAATAAGAAATCTAGCTGCAACTTATACTGAAGTAGCTGAGAAAATTCTTCCTGACCTCCGTCGTTCACAGATCACCGTTAACTACGATATCGTAGGTAGGAGTGATGAAGAAATTCTCGCGATGGTCAGAGGAGCTAATGCCGATTCGTTGACTGTAGAAGAAATGCTTTACGCAACGACGCTTACAGATGATATGAACGAGCAGTACTCCGTTTTTGAAACTACTGCATCTACTTACCCAAGCGACTTCAGAGCCTTCAATAACATGGGGGTGATTCACTTGCGAAAGAATGAATTATCGGAAGCTAAAGCAATGTTTGAAACAGCAATGAGCAAAGAGGAGAGTCCGATAGTGAAGAATAATATGGCGATCATTACTCGTCTGAACGGCGATCGTGATGGAGCAATGGAAATGCTTGAAGCTGCTGCCGGAGCAGGAGATGAAGTAAACTACAACATGGGTATCATTGATATTCAGAATGGTGACTACAACTCAGCCATCCAGAACATGAAAGGGTACAATACCTTCAACAAAGCATTGGCTCAGGTATTGGCAGGAAATACAGAAACGGCGTTGAAGACCATCAATGATTCAGACGCTTCTGATACTGCCATGGGCTATTACCTCAAGGCGATCATCGGTGCCAGAATGAATGATTCTGACATGGTGAACAATAACTTGGAGAAGGCCTATGAGATGGATGCATCTCTTGAAGAAAAAGCAACAGAAGACTTAGAATTTAGAAACTTCCAAGGTGAAGCGACTGACTAAAGTTTGAACAATATTTTTAAAAGCCGTCTGCTATGAGTAGACGGCTTTTTTTATGAGCCTGCTTTTGGTGAAAAGTAGCTCGTATATCCTAGCTCCACTTTTTTGGGTGGTCGAAGAACCCGGTAGGTTGAGCGATTTTCATCAAACCTCAAATCTTCATTTGATCAGGATCACTCAGATTGATTTTTCCATTCTCGTAATCATGGTGGATAAAGCACGCAGCTCCTAATCTTCTTTTTATGCTACAATCTAATTAGATACAGCAAATGGAAGTCTGCAGCAGTCAATGAAAAAATTTGATTCGGAGGATTTTTTGGTAGATAACAGAACTACGCCAATACGCTCATGGACTAATCCTATATACATCGTGACCAGATAGAGAGTTTTCAAATTTAAAAATGGAGAAGAAGCTCGAACTTTAGAAGGTGGTTGGATGAAAACTCTCCCGAATGTAAAACGATTGTTCCCCTCGGGCAATTTCTCTAAAGTTTTTTTGATATCTCTTTAGGTATTTTAATAGCGAGTATTGTCTGCTCCCGAGAATAGTGGCTTTTTTGATCTCAATACTCAATACCCAATACCCAATACCCAATACCACTTCTAGAATACCACTCGTCGACGCCGTCTCTTCGTTACCCGTCCACGACCGCGTTTAAATCTTTTTTGCGCAAGCTTATAGGAAGCTGTGAACATGCCAAAGAAATAGGCATCATTGTCATCGGGATCACCGCGTTGGAATCCGGTCTCAGTGCTGTTCAAGGGCACCCGAGTGCCATTTTCGTCAATGTAGTAGCCCAGACTCGGATCAGCAAAATACGCAGCCAATTCGCCCTGATTATCACTGATTACTTGATTGTCATAATAATCAGTACTCACATCATCCATATAGTCGGTAAAGGTGAGGCGATGCACTATTTCAAATCCTATCGTCCATTCTTTATTCAACTCTATTCTATACCCCATTCCGAAAGGAATAACTACGGTGAAAAGTGAATATTCAGAGGGTCCATCCTCTTGCAATTGCCCTTCTGTTCCAAAATCTTTTAAATCGTACCAGGTTCCCTCAAAGTTACCCTGAGGGTTAAATCTTGCAACGCCAACTCCTGCGGTGAGGTAAATGGCTGAACCCTCAAGCTTTTTCTGTTTTACCTTCCCGTAACGGCTTTTAGAGGTGAAGTCAATTACGTCAAACTCTGCTTGTATGGAAAATTCAAATAGACTGGAACGAAAGTGAAGGTTTCGATTGCGCCTGAAAATTTCTTCCGTCAAGTCATCGTTTCCTCCGATGTATGTAAATCCAAATTGCGCTTTTGCGTAAAGCCGACTGCCTAACTGGTAGCGATACATAAGTTGAAGAGCAGGTCTTGTTTTGGCTAATTCCAAGTCGTAGATAAAGTCGGTTCCAATCTGATCGCGACCTCCAAGCTCTCCTAAAAAGAAAGAAGCGCCCAGTCCTATTCCGAAGCTATGTCGCTGACTTTTCCAGTAAGACGTTTGACCGCTGAAATATTGACCGCTCGCCTGTGAGAGTGCACAAGCAAAAACAGCGATCAAAGCAAACCGAAACATTTTATTCACAGCGATAAATATAAAAGGACGAATATAAGAAATCCAACATCTTTAGTCCACCATTTCCATCTGTCGAAAGAAATCCCATATGGTAATCCCGGCACATACGGATATATTGAGGGAATGTTTTGTTCCGAATTGTGGAACTTCAATGCTCTTAGCGCATAAGTTAACTACTTCTTGCTCCACGCCGTCTACCTCATTTCCTAAAACCAATGCGTATTGTTTTTCTTTTTCAATTGTGAATTCGCCTAGCTTTTCTGATTTTTCAGTTTGCTCCACGGCAATGCATTCCACCCCATTATCAGTAAGCGTATTTATACAAGTTACCGTATTATCCACATATTCCCATTCCACTGAATCCGTGGCGCCCAGCGCAGTTTTGTTCAGTTCTCGGGATGGCGGAGTGGGTGTGATGCCACAGAGGTACACTTTTTCAATTCGAAACGCATCACTCGTGCGAAATACCGAACCCACATTTAGGGCGCTCCTCACATTGTCCAGAACGATGCTGATCGGCGTCTTTTTCGCCTTTTTAAATTCCTCTTCCGTCAGGCGATTGAGCCCCTCATTCGGTACTTTCTTGTTCATAAGAATTGAAAACTAGAATTGCTTGATTTTTTCGGTGCAGAAAGGTATTGGTATTTTCGTAAATCGGGGAAAAGACAATCTGTGGAAACAACGAAAGCAAAAGGATCAAAGACCAAGAAGGCAAATAAAGCAAAGGAAACACCTTTGATGAAGCAATACCTGGGGGTAAAGTCAAAATATCCGGATGCCTTGCTGCTTTTTCGTGTAGGCGATTTCTACGAAACTTTCGGGAAGGATGCCATCACGGTCTCCAATGTCTTGGGAATAGTTCTGACCAAAAGAAAGAACGGAGCCGCAGCCGAAATCGAACTTGCCGGCTTTCCGCATCATTCCCTGGACACCTATTTGCCCAAATTGGTCAGAGCGGGTTATCGAGTCGCCATTTGCGATCAGCTTGAAGATCCCAAAATGACCAAGACCATTGTAAAAAGAGGGGTCACTGAATTGGTGACTCCGGGTGTGGCTTACAACGATCAAGTACTCGACCATAAATCGAATAATTTTCTTGCAGCCGTTCACTTTGGCAAGGAAAAGGCAGGGGTGAGTTTCCTCGATATTTCGACGGGCGAGTTTCTCACCACTGAGGGTTCGAATGCCTACATCGAAAAATTACTGCAGAGCTTTAAGCCTAGCGAAGTGCTCTTCCAGCGCAATTGCGAAAAACATTTCCTCAATATTTTCGGGGGCAAGTTTCACACCTTTCGCCTTGACGATTGGGTATTTACGCACGACTTTGCCAACGATAAACTTCTGTCTCACTTCAAAACCAAGTCCCTGAAAGGATTTGGGATTGAAGGAATGAATATGGCGGTGATTGCGGCTGGTGCGGCATTGCATTACCTCAGTGAAACGCATCACCACAAACTTGGTCACCTTAGCCGGCTCAAGCGCATCGATGAAGATAAATACGTTTGGCTAGATCGCTTCACCATTCGAAATCTCGAACTGGTCTACCCGATGAACGAAGGCGGTACTTCGCTGCAAATGGTGATTGATCGCACCATCTCGCCGATGGGTAGTCGACTGATGAAGCGATGGCTCATGCTTCCGCTAAAATCAGTGAAGGCAATAACTCAGCGCCATGAGGCGGTAGAATACTTTATCAATGACAAGTCCACCGCCGACTTCGTCCGTCGCCAGGTGGAGCAAATCGGAGACATAGAGCGGCTGATTTCAAAGGTGAGCGTAGGACGCATCAATCCGCGGGAGGTTCTCCAACTATGCCGAGCCTTGAAAGCGACGCTCCCGATTAAGGAGAAATTGGATGCATCCAAAAACACTTCTTTGACTCAATTGGCCGAGCAGCTCAATCCGTGCGTCAGTATGATTGAGCGAATTTCAAATGAAATTGACTCCGAGGCACCCGTGCAGCTCAATAAAGGCGGTGTGATTGTAAAAGGTGTTAATGAAGAACTTGACGAGTTGCGCGCCATCAAGACAAACGGGAAAGATCATCTATTGAAAATTCAGCAACGCGAAACAGAGCGAACGGGTATCCAAAGTCTAAAGATTTCCTTCAACAATGTCTTTGGGTATTATCTTGAGGTGAGAAATTCCCATAAAGATAAAGTGCCTTCAGAATGGGTGCGCAAGCAGACTTTGGTCAATGCGGAACGCTACATCACGGAGGAATTAAAAACTTACGAGCAAAAGATTTTAGGTGCGGAAGAACGCATCTTGGAACTGGAAACGAGATTGTACAATGATCTGATTGCTGATTTGGCAGCATTCGTTGAACCCATTCAGCTCAACGCGCGTCGGATCGCCGAAGTAGATTGTTACCTCTCTTTCGCCGAAACGGCGGTGGAGCTGAATTACGTTCGACCGCAAATGAATGAGGGCGAAGCGTTGAAAATTCAAGGTGGACGACACCCTGTCATCGAGCATCAGCTACCCACGGGCGAAGCCTATGTGGAAAATGACGTGGAACTCGACAACGAAAACACCCAGATTATGATGATCACAGGGCCAAATATGTCAGGTAAGTCGGCATTGCTTCGCCAAACGGCTTTGATCGTTTTGATGGCACAAATCGGTTCCTACGTTCCCGCCGCTTCCGCTGAAATCGGAGTAGTCGACAAAGTCTTTACACGAGTAGGGGCGAGCGACAATATTTCTTCGGGTGAGTCCACTTTTATGGTAGAGATGAACGAAACGGCAAGCATCCTGAACAACCTCTCTGATCGCAGTCTTGTGCTTTTGGATGAGATCGGGCGGGGAACGAGCACCTACGACGGTGTCTCCATTGCTTGGGCCATAGCCGAGTATCTCCACGAACAAAAAAGTTCACGCGCCAAAACGCTTTTCGCTACGCATTACCACGAGTTGAACGAGATGGAGTCAATCTTTCCACGGATTAAGAATTTCAACGTAAGCGTGAAAGAGTACAAAGACAAAATCATCTTTTTGCGAAAGCTCAAGCCCGGAGGAAGCGAGCACAGCTTCGGAATTCATGTGGCCCAATTGGCCGGTATGCCATCATCGCTCTTGGAGCGTGCAAAATCGATACTATCGAGATTAGAAAAATCCCATTCGGGAGAGGCACTTGACGCAAAAGGGAAAATATCGAAAAGTGATGAGATGCAGTTGAGCATTTTTCAATTGGATGATCCCGTATTGCAACAGATACGAGACGAGATAATGTCGATCGACATAAACTCCCTCACGCCTGTGGAGGCCTTGATGAAGCTCAATGAGATCAAAAAGATTACGGGGAGGTAAAAATATTTTGCGGAAAGGAATTAATGGTTAATTTTGCCATCCCAAATGCGAGAGTAGCTCAGCTGGTAGAGCATCCCGACAACGGTCGGGAGGGTCGCTGAGCCAATCGATTGAAATGTCTTTTGTTGCTTATATTTTACAATCAGAAAAATCAGG
>JGI12048J13642_10626511_pt1 | contig 15693 bp, 16 predicted proteins | sample ElkSlonscriptome_16_FD_13642 | JGI IMG/M metagenome (IMG submission 13642)
GAGCCCGACCGGGAGCGCATCGAATCCCTCACCCAGCGCGTGGCGAGCTTCGGGACGACCTGAGGGACCTCGACCGGCGGCTTCGTGGTTCAACACCTATGTTGACCGCGGTACATCCCCCCAGGAATCGCACAGGAGCCGCCATGATTCTGCCCACGCTGCGCGCGAGCTTCGGACGAAGAGATGCGCTCCACCTCGTGGAGCTCATCGCAGCCGACGACGACGAGCTCCGAGCCACCGTCCGGACCCGCCTGGAGGAGGAAGGGCTCGACAGCCTCCTCGACGATCCACGGGTCCTCAACGCTCTGCTCACCGAGACCACGGTCTCTCTCAGCCCTGCCCAGGTCTTCTACGTTCTGGTCCGGCAGGGCCTCCTGGAGGCCGGAGTCACCGACCGGGCCACCGCGGATTACGTGGCCTCGCTGGTGGTCCGCTTCGGCCAGGGCAGGCGAGCGTATCGCATCACCGATGACGCGCCGGAGGAGTTCCGATATCTGGTGGACATGGTCCTCCGCCTCACCGAGGCCGGCCACCGTGAGGCGTTCCTCCTGCGCACCCATCTGGGCAACTACTCCCTCTGGCTCACCGGTCTCTTCCCGGACTTCGTGGAATCCCGGGTCAACCGGAGGGGCGCACCTCCGGTGAGCTACTACGAGGAGATGGGCCGAGTGGGGTATCAGATGGCTTCGCGCTCCCCGGAAGCGGAGCGATACGGTCTGGGAGAGCTTCTCGAGGAGGTGGCCGGTCGGTTCCCGGACGTGCGGCGAGCCCTCAACCGGATCGCGGACCGTCATCTGTGGCAGGGAGCCGGCGATCCTGTGGGACGCCTCCTCCGCGAGGTGGGGCACCAGGCCTCCTGAGGGAGGGTGCGGGAGTCGGGTGCGGCGTCTGCCCACTCCATCAGGCCCCCTCCACCTTCCGGATGCATCCCGGGCAGTACCTCCATCCCGGCTCCAGGCGGTGCCCGCATCGGCAGGCCTGGAAGCGTGCTCGCCCGCACCCCGGGCAGGCCCGCGCGGCCGAAGGCATCTCCGACCCGCACCTCTCGCACGGCCGGGAGGCCCCGGGATCGGCGTGGAGGACCCGTCCGATCTCGTGAGGGGTGGTGAGGCCCTCCGCCGCCACCCGGCGAGCGTCCTCCGCCAGGGAGTGCATCCCGCCCTCGCGGGCGAGGCGACGGAGCTCGCCGGTGGAGGCGCCCTGGGTGGTGGCATCCCGCATCCGGTCCGTCACTGTGAGGACCTGGAAGACCCCCGTGCGCCCCCGGTAGCCCTCGTGGCAGGCCTCGCACCCTCGCCCCCGGCAGCCCCGGCAGATACGGCGAACGAGGCGTTGGGCCACCACCCCCGTGAGGCCTCCGGCCACCAGGAAGGGGGGCACGCCCATGTCCAGCAGTCGGGTCACGGCCCCGGCGGCGTCGTTGGTGTGCAGGGTGGACAGGACCAGGTGGCCCGTCACCGCTGCGGCCATGGCGATCTCCGCCGTTTCCCGATCCCGGATCTCCCCCACCATCACCACGTCGGGATCCTGGCGCAGGACGGCACGAAGGGCTTCGGCGAACCCCAGCCCCGCCCGGCGGTCCACCTGGACCTGGTTGGCGCCGGGGAGGCGGTACTCCACCGGGTCTTCCAGGGTGACCACGTTCAGCCGTTCACGATCCACCTCGGTGAGGGCGGCGAAGAGGGTCGAGCTCTTGCCGCTGCCGGTGGGACCGGTGGTGAGGAACACGCCCTCCCGGGCGCGGAGCATGCGGCGGACCCGGGTCAGGTCGGGCGGAGCGAGACCCAGCGTGTCCAGCCCCGCCGGAACCCGGTCGGGGTCCAGGATCCGGACCACGGCCTTCTCCCCGCCGTTCACCGGGAGGGTGGAGACCCGGAGGGTGAGGCTACGCCCGTCGTGGTCCAGAGCCAGACGACCGTCCTGGGCCCGGCGCCGGACCGAGATGTCCATCCCTGCCATCACCTTGATGCGGCTGAGGATGGCGTGGCGGGCGCCGGCGGGCAGCTCTGCGGCCCGGCGCAGCACGCCATCCACCCGGTAGCGAACCCGGACGTCGCCGCCGGTCTCCTCGACGTGGATGTCGCTGGCGTCCTCCTGCACCGCCCCGTGAAGGAGGAGGTCGACCACCCGGACCACCGGCGCGGCCTGGATGGCCCGGGCGAGACGGTGCGCGTCGTCGCGCCGGACGTCGGTGTCGGGGAGGGAGGCGAGGAGCTCCCTCAGGTCGTCACCGTAGGCCTCCTCCAGTCCGGCTTCCACGGCGGAGGGTGGCGCGACCGAGGCTTCCACGCGTCGGCCGGTGAGGAAGCGGAGGTCGTCGACGGCGGAGAGGTCCAGCGGGTCCGCGGCAGCCACCCGGAGGCCCCGGCCCTCCAGGGCCAGGGGCACCACCCGCCGCGTTCGCGCCACCTCTTCCGGGACCAGCGCCACCGCCTCGGCATCGGGCCGGAGGGGAAGGGGAGCTTCCGGGAGACCGAGCTGGCGGGCGAGGCTGCGCGCCACGGCCTCCTCGGTGGCATTCCCGGTGCGCACCAGCAGCTCCCCGAGACGTTCTCCGGTGCTCCGCTGCTCCTCCAGGGCCGCCTCAAGGGCCGCGTCGTCCAGGACGCCGTCCTCCCGGAGGAGGCTACCGAGAATGCGGGAGGAGGCCTTCATGGCATCCAGTCTCGGCGATGGGTCCGGGCGGAGGCATGGCCGGAACGGCCTCAATCCCCGACCACCCCCAGGAACTCCAGGAGAGCCGGGGCGACGTCGGTGAGGTCCCGGAGTCGGTCGCCGAGGAGATCGCGGCCGGGGCCGGCGACCAGCCCTAGCGCCGGATTCCGGGTGTGCTCTGCGGTGACGTCCTCGATGTTGCCGTGGTCGCTGGCCACGACCAGGGTGCAGCCGGGGTCCAGCGATTCCACCAGACCGCCCAGGAAGGTGTCGAGGCGATCCAGCGCCTGGATGGCACCTTCCATGCCGCCCCGATGCCCGGCGGTATCGGTGGCGTAGTGGGCGAAGAGGGTCAACTCGTGCCGTCCGGCGATCAAGGCCAGGTTTCGCCCGGCCTCGGCAAGCGAGACCTCCGGCAGGTGCGCATGCCCGAGGTGCCGTCGCCAGCCTTCGTTGGTGAGACCGGTGGCCACGGCGTCTCCTTCGTCGAGGGCCTCCTCGTGCCGGGTGAGGAGACCGGCGCCCCGGGCGGCGAGGGGCGGGCCTGCCACACGACGGGAGCCCCGTTCTCCCGGCCATCCCCGGGGGTAGGCGTTGGCGAAGGCCACGGAGCGACCGCCATCCGAAGCCCGACGCAGGAGGCTCCGTTCCTCGACGAGGGGGCGGAGGCGCACCGGGACCCAGGGGCCGAAGTGTCGACCAAAGAGGCGCGGGCCGTTCTCCCCGGTGAGGAGCGCGGTCTGTCCCGTGCCGCTCTGGGGGATCCCGTCCACGCCGAGGGTGGCGTCCAGGGGCAACCACCGGCCGGGGGCGTCCGGGTCGTGGCCGGGCTCACCCGCGGGTAGATACCCGCCCGTAAGCTTCCGGAGGGTGGGTACCGCCGCGCGCATCCAGGGATTCCGCTCTTCGTCCTCCTCCCCCATCCCCACACCGTCCACGAAGACCAGAACGACCCGTGCACTCATGGACCCGCCCACGGACCCGATGGTGCATGTGCCCGGGCACGGGGTGGACGATTCAGGGGGTGATGCTCTCGATCATGCGCTGCAGCGGCGTCTGAGAACTGCTTGAGAAGAGCGCCGCGAAGGAGCCGCGGATGAACGAGTCCGGACGGAGGAGGTCCAGGACGATGAGGATCAGGAACACGAGTCCGCCGGCGGCCAGGAGGACGCGACGGGACCGCTCCGGCCGCATCATGGCCGGGCTACCTTCCTCGGGGATGGACGGCGGGCCGGCCCAGCTTACTGGGCGGGTCGGAGGTCCACGGTGACCTGCGCCTGGACGTGGCCCATGTCGGACCGGTCCCGCATGCCGTCCCGGATCCTCGGCTCCAGCTTCTCGTAGGCCGAGAGGACCCCGTCGCGGAGCTTCTTGCGGAGGACCTTGAGGGCGTTGACGTCCGGCCGGCTCGTCTTGGTCTCCTTCCGTGCCTCGTCCACGTCGCGGGAGACGATCTCGAAGGGGACCACTGCGACGTCGTCGGAGCGGTCGTGATCCAGGTAGTGGATGGAGATGCTGATGTCGCCGCGGGCGTGGTGGTGGTGGATGTCTCCCACCGACTGGAACCGCTGGGCCAGGCGACCCAGCTCCGCCCGTGCGGCCGCCTTGGTGTAGGCCTTCTCGACGATGCGGAAGATCCGCTTGTACCGCTCGGGATTCGTGGCATCCCCCGTGGGGACCGTCGTGTCGAGCTCTCGGCCCTGCGCCTGGCGCTCCTGGGCGTACTTCGCATCCTCGGCATCGCGATTTCGCGCACGGTCGATGCCTTCCAGGATTCGATCGGGGTTGGTCCGAAAGCTCATGCGCGACTCCAACAGCGGGTACGATCACCTCGGGACCCGGCCATGCCGGGGGCCTGACGATACGGCCATGGGTACCACCGGGGAAGGCTGATAGGTCCCCGGCGTGGGGGGCGCGGTCCTCCCGCCGGGGCCGGGGTGCGGGAGCTTGACCCCGACCCCTCCGACTCGTCTCATAGGAGGTCCGTCCAACCCCGTCTGGAGTCTTCATGCGTCTGACTGCTGCTCTCGCGCTCCTCGCCGCCGGATCCGCGTGGGCCTGTCAACCCGGTGGCCCTCCCTCGCCGCCGGGTCTCTCCTACGACCTTCCGGAGTCCCCCGCAGTCACCTACGCCTGGGGCGACACCTCCCGGCTGGAGATGAGCCTCGGCGGGCAGGATCTCGACGCCAGCTCCGCCGCCTCGGCCACGGTAGGCGCCACCTTCACCCGGATCGAGGGTGGGCTTCAGGCCTCCTTCACCTTCGACGACTTCCAGGGGCGCTTCTCCCAGCCCATGGGTCCGCCCAGCCGGGCGAACGCCGACGACGTCACCGGGCCCCTCTTCTTCGATCTGGACCGGCGAGGGAAGGTCTCCTCCGTCCGCCCACCCCAGCTCGAGGGATCCGCGGCCCAGGTCCTGGAGCCCTACTCCGTGGCCTACGGGTTCTTCCCGATCCTTCCCGGGACCGCGGCAGCGCCGGGAGACAGCTGGAGCGACACCCTCCGCTACGACGTCGAGAGCGACTGGGGTACCGTCCAGGCCACCGTGGAGCGGCGCTACACCCTGGAGGGGGATACCGTCGCCGACGGTCGCTCCCTCCTTCTCATCCGGTCGTCCGGGACCGCGGACGTGGCCACCGACGGTGAGATCCAGCGGATGCGTGTGAGGCAGTCCGCCTCGGGCGCGCTGGAGGGGACCCATCTCTGGGACCCTGCCCGGGGCATCCTGGTGGCCTCCACGGAGACCAGGGACCTTCGCGGGACCCTCCGCGCCTCGGCCGCTCCCGGTCCCCTGAGCCTCCGGGTTCGGCAGACCATCGCCATCCGTCTCACGGACGGAGGCTGACGAACTCGTATGGCCTACACACGAGTCCGGCGCGTCACCATGGCCGTTGCCGTGGTCGCCGCCCTGTTCCACCTGTACGCGGCGGGGTTCTCCCCCTTCACGGCCCTCATCCAGCGGCCCATCCACCTGGCCCTCATGGCAGTCCTGGGGTTCCTGGGAGTGGGGCTGGTGGCCGCCTCCGACGACGAGGAGCTCCCCGAGTCCGGGGCCACGGAAACCGAGGGTGCCGGGGTCGACTCCGACGAGGGGTCCGGACCCGGGCTTCTGAGCTGGATTCTCGCCGGCCTGTCGGTGGCCGTGTGCGTCTACCTGGCGGCCGAGAGCCAGGAGCTGGTCCAGCGCTCCGGGTCCCCCACCACCTGGGACCTGGTCTTCGGGGCCGCCGCCGTCCTCCTGACGCTGGAGCTCGCCCGACGTACCACCGGGTGGGGTCTGGTGGCGGTCTGCGTCCTGGCCCTGGGGTACGCGGTGACCGGGCCGTACCTGCCGGGCATCCTCGCCCACCGGGGCTACGGCTCCGTGCGCCTCATCGAGCACCTCTACCTCTCCACCGAGGGCATCTGGGGCGTTCCACTGGGGGTCTCGGCGGACTTCGTCTACCTCTTCGTCCTCTTCGGGGCGGTGCTGGATCGGGCTGGGGGCGGGGCGCTCCTCATCGCGCTGGCCGACAAGGTGGCGGGCCGCACCCGCGGTGGACCGGCGAAGACGGCGGCGGTGGCCTCGGCCTTCATGGGCTCTCTCTCCGGGAGCGCGGTGGCCAACGTCGTCACCACGGGGAGCTTCACCATCCCCCTCATGCGCCGCTCGGGCTTCAAGCCCTTCTTCGCCGGGGCCATCGAGGCGGCGGCCAGCACCGGTGGCCAGCTCATGCCGCCCATCATGGGCGCCGGGGCCTTCATCCTGGCCACCTGGACCAACATCCCCTACGTGGAGGTGGCTTCGGCGGCGGCCATCCCGGCGCTCCTCTACTACGTGGCGCTCCTGGCGGCCATCCACTTCCGAGCCGGCTACATGGGGATCGAGCCCGGGGGACTGGCCAAGCGGGAGCCGGTGATGGAGCGGCTCCACCTCCTCATTCCCCTGGCCATCATCGTATTCTTCCTGGCCAGCGGCCGCTCGCCCATGCGGGCGGCCTTCTGGGGCGTGATCTCGGGCTTTGTGATGGCGATGCTCCGTCCGGCGACCCGGCCCTCCCTCCTGGGGGCCGTGGAGATGCTGGAGAGCGCAGGGCGCGGGGCGGTGCAGGTGGCGGCCGCCTGTGCCGCGGCGGGGATCGTGGTGGGCGTGGCCTCCCTGACGGGGATCGGGCTCCGCATGTCCGAGCTCATCATCACGGTGTCCCAGGGCAACCTGCTCGTGGCGCTGATCCTCACCGCCATGGGCTCGGTGGTGCTGGGAATGGGGCTTCCCACCACGGCGGCCTACGTGGTGCTGGCGGCGCTGGGCGCTCCGGCGCTGGTGGAGCTCGGTGTGCCGCTCCTGGGGGCCCACCTCTTCATCTTCTACTTCGGCTGCATCTCCAACGTGACGCCGCCGGTGTCGTTGGCTGCCTTCGCCGCGGCAGGCATCGCCGACTCCCCGCCGGTGAAGACGGCCTTCTCGGCCGCCGTCCTGGCGGGCGCTGGATTCCTGGTGCCGTTCATGTTCGTATACGGTCCGGCGCTCCTGCTGGACGGAACGCCGGGCGAGATCATCCTGGTGGTGATCACGGCCTGTACCGGGGTGACCATGCTGGCCTCCGCCTCCATGGGGTACCTCCGGCAGAAGCTGGCCATCTGGGAACGGCTGGTGCTGGGGGCCGGCGCACTGGCGCTGGTCTTCCCGGGCCTCCTCACCGACGGCGCCGGCCTGCTGGCGCTGGTGGTCATCTTCCTGCGCCGGCGCATCGAACCCCCTTCCCCCTCCCCTTCGACGAGCCCCTCATCGTGAGCCTGATGCCCACCTCCCCCGCCCACCCGGCCCGCGCCCTCCTCGTGGCGCTCCTCGGCGTCTCTCTCGCCCTGTCGGGATGTGGTCCCGAGGGCGGCCGAGCCTTCCTATCCCTGGGCACCGGCGGGACCGGCGGCGTCTACTATCCGCTGGGTGGCGCACTGGCCTCCCAGCTCTCGCTGGCGGACAGCAGCCGGCAATACACGGCGGAGGTCACCGGGGGCTCGGTGGAGAATGTGAACCGGGTCCTCAACGGCCAGATCGACCTGGCCTTCGCCCTGGGCGTGACGGCCTACGAGGCGTACCACGGCGGACAGGGGTTCGACACCCCGGCGGAGAACCTCCGGGTCCTCGCCCCTCTCTACCCCAACGTCATCCACGTTCTGGTCCCCGGTGACTCGCCGGCGGACAGCATCGGGGACCTGGGCGGGCTCGCCGTCTCGGTGGGATCGGCGGGGAGTGGCACCGAACAGACGTCGCGGCAGCTCCTGGAGCTCTACGGCCTGACGTACGAAGACGTGGACGCCCGCTACCTCTCCTTCAACGAGTCGGCGGCGGCGCTGCGGGACGGCGCCATCGACGCGGCCATCTTCAGCGTGGGCATCCCGGCAGCGGCGGTTCTGGAGGCCAGCACCACAGGCAGCGTGCGCCTTCTGAGCATTTCGGCCGAACGAGCGGCGGAGCTCCGCGAGCGGTATCCCTACTACTCCCAGGGTGCCATCCCCTCCGGCGCTTACCCCGGCGTGCAGGAGGACATTCCCACCGTCACCATGATGAACTGGCTGGTGGGGCTGGAGGCGCTGGAGCCCGGGGTGGTGGAATCGGTGCTGAACATTCTCTCCGTCGACCGTGTCTCCCTTGAACGCGTACACGACATGGCACGACAGATCGACCTCGACCGGCTGGGCGACGCACCGATCCCGCTACACCCGGCCGCGGAGGGGTTCTCCAGGGAGTAGAGGCATAGATGAAGGAACCGGCGCCGCGTAGGAGCCTCGGGAGAGGTCCGTTCGGGCCCCTCGTGGTCCTCGTCCTCCTCCTGCTTCCAGGCACCGCGCCGGCCCTCGTCGGGCAGGAGCAGACGGGGGAGCCGTCGGCCCGCCCTGGTGCCGCTGGTTCCACCGCTACCCGCGCCGTCCCGCTCCGCGCCTCCATCACCGTCGACGGCGACCTCTCCGAGGCGGCGTGGACCGAGATCGTCCCCATGTCCGGCTTCATCCAACAGGAGCCGGTGGAAGGGGGTCCTGCCGAGCACGACACCGAAGTCCGGGTCCTCTTCGACGACGAGGCCGTCTATGTGGGCCTCCGGATGTGGGATCCGGACCCCGAGAGCATCCGCCGGCAGCTCTACCGCCGGGACGGGCGGGGGGCCGCCGACCAGGTGCGGGTCTCCTTCGACCCCAACCGGGATCGTCGCACCGGCTACCAGTTCGGGGTGAGCGCTGCCAACGTCCAGCGCGACGCCTACCTCTACGACGACAACCGGGAGGACGACGCCTGGGATGCCGTCTGGTCCTCGCAGGTCACGGTGGACGACCGCGGGTGGACCGCAGAGCTGCGCATCCCCCTCTCCCAGATCCGGTACGAAGCCTCGGACGAGGTCCAGAGCTGGGGGTTCAATGTCCGCCGGGAGCGGGTCGTCACCAACGAGCGCAGCTACCTGCACCTCGTCTCCCGCCTCCAGCAGGGCCAGGTGAGCCAGTTCGGCCTCCTCGACGGGGTTGCCGTGCCGGATCCGCCCATGCGGTTGGAGGCCCTGCCCTACGCCGTCACCTCGCTGTACAACGGACCCGCGGAGGCGGGCGATCCCTTCTTCGACGGGACCGAGAGCACCCAGCGGGTGGGGGTGGACCTCTCCTATGGACTGGGCTCCTCCTTCACCCTGGATGCCACCCTCAACCCGGACTTCGGGCAGGTGGAAGCGGACCCAGCGGTGATCAACCTCTCGGCCTTCGAGACCTTCTTCCGGGAGCAACGGCCCTTCTTCGTAGAGGACGCCCGGATCTTCGACTTCGGACTTTCCGGCGGCCGGAACTCCCTCTTCTACAGTCGGCGGATCGGGCGGTCCCCCCAGGGCGGTGCCCCGGACGACGCCGTCTTTTCGGAGGTGCCGGACAACGCCACCATCCTCGGGGCGGCCAAGCTCGCGGGCCGGACCACCACCGGACTTTCGGTGGGTGCGCTGGCTGCGGTCACCGATGGCGAGGGGGGTCGTGCGGTCCTTCCCGACGGCTCCCGCCAGCGCTTCCTGGTGGAGCCGCGGTCCACCTTCGGGGTGGTGAGCCTGCAGCAGGACTTCAACGAGGGAGCCTCCAACATCGGCGGCATCGTCACCGGCATGCGTCGGGAGCTGCCCGGGGACGGCTCCTTCGACTTCCTCCCGGGGACGGCCTACAACGCCGGCCTCCGCTTCGAGCATCAGTGGGATGAGCGGGAATGGGCGCTCTGGGGCTTCTTCGCCGGGAGCCACGTCCGGGGGAGCGAGAACGCCCTCTTGGAGATCCAGACGGCCTCCAACCACTACTTCCAGCGGCCCGACGCCACTCGCCTGGGTGTGGACTCCACGGCCACCGCTCTTTCTGGCGCGGAGTGGCGGCTGCAGATGGAGCGACGCCGGGGTGATTGGACCGGAGCCATCTGGGCCGCCGAGGTCACCGACGGGTTCGAGATCAACGACGTGGGCTTCAGCCAGAGCGCGGAGCGACTGGATGCCGGCTTCCGTGTGGGGTACCGGGAGATCGAGCCCGGGGACTGGTACCGGTCCTACAACGTGAACTTCTCCAACTTCCACAACTGGAGCCACGAGGCGCTGGACGACGTCTTCCAGGTCTCGTCCTGGCACGACGCGCGGCTGCGGGGGAGCTACAACCTGCGGGGAGAGGTGGAGCTGGCCAACTACTGGGAGGTGGACGGCAACCTCTCCTACAGCCCCGAGGCCAGGAGCCGATCGGCCACCCGCGGCGGGCCCGTGATGGTGGATCCGGCCTCCCTCCGCGGCGAGGTCCGGCTGAACACCGACCGGAGGAAGGCGCTGAGCTTCGGCCTCAACCTTGACTGGGACGACGCCCGGCGGGGCACTGGCGGGGGTACCTCGCTGGGTGGGTCGGTGAACATCCAGCCCAGCGACCAGGTGGAGATCCGCCTGGAGCCGCGCCTGAGCTGGGAGCGGGACGGCGCGCAGTACGTCACCACCCGGACCCTGGAGGGCCTGGACTTCGCCCCCACCTACGGGTCCCGCTTCTTCTTCGCCGACCTGGAGCGGCAGACCTTCTCCATGGAGACCCGGCTGGACTGGATCTTCACGCCGGACTTCTCGCTGCAGCTCTTCGCCCAGCCGCTGCTTTCCTCCGGGGACTATCGGAGCTACAAGCAGCTCGCCGCCAGCGAGTCCTTCGACTTCCGGACCTTCCAGACCGGCACGGCCAGCGAGGTGGACGGTGGGGTCCTCTGCAGCGGCGGCTCCATCTGCCGCCTCGGCGACGACCAGCACGTGGATGTGGACGGCGACGGGCGCGCGGACCTGAACTTCGAGGACCAGGACTTCAACATCCGCTCCCTGGTGGGCAACGCGGTGCTGCGCTGGGAGTACCGCCCGGGATCCACCGTCTTCCTGGTCTGGCAGCGGTCCCAGGCGGGGAGCGTCGGCACCGGGACCTTCGACTTCGGGCGGGACCTGGACGCCCTCTTCGCCGCCCCGGCGGAGGACCGGTTCATCCTCAAGGTGAACTACTGGCTGGGGCTCTAGCCCTCGCGTCCCGGGGCTCCGGCGCCGTCCCGGGACTTGACCCCCTGCCCGACCCACGACACCCTCCGGCCATGAGCCTCTTCGACATCATCGGATTGGTCGTGGTCGGCGTCGGCTTCGTGGGCCTCATCTTCTACGCGGCCCACCACGCGCGAAGCTGGGACGACGAGTGACCTCCGCGGCATCGGGATCCTCCGACGACGCCCCACGCCTGGGGTGTCAGCGGGACCGCTTCTCGCTGCCGCGGGACGTCCACTACCTGAACTGCGCCTACATGGCGCCCCTCTCCCGCGCCGCCGAGGCCGCGGGCATCGAGGGGCTTCGGAGGAAGGTCGTTCCCACGGGCATCCACCCCGACGACTTCTTCGAGCCCAGCGACCGGGCCCGCCGGCTCTTCGCCGGCCTGGTGGGCTCGGACGAGCCCGAGCGCGTGGCCATCCATCCCGGGGCTTCCTACGGCATCGCCACGGCGGCGCGGAACCTCCCGGTGGAGGAGGGACAGAACCTGGTCCTCACCGCGGAGCAGTTCCCGGGGAACGTCTACGCCTGGACCCGGAAGGCCCGCGAAACCGGCGCGGAGGTGCGGATGGTGGGTCCGGAGGACGGGGCGGGCGACGCATCCCGGGGCGCCCGCTGGAACGAACGGCTCCTGGAAGCTGTGGACGAGGCCACGGCGGTGGTTTCGGTGCCCCACGTCCACTGGACGGACGGGACCCGGTTCGGTCTGGTGGAGCTGGGCCGCCGCTGCCGGTCGGTGGGAGCCGCCCTGGTGTTGGACGTGACCCAGTCGGTGGGGGCGCTCCCCCTGGACGTCTCGGAGATCCGCCCCGACGTCGTGGTCTGCGCCGCCTACAAGTGGCTGCTGGGCCCCTATTCGCTGGCCTTCGCCTGGTTCGGGTCCCGCTTCGACGACGGAGAGCCGCTGGAGGAGACGTGGATCGGGCGGGACGGCAGTGAGGACTTCCAGAACCTGGTGGACTACCAGGAAGGCTATCAGCCGGGCGCCGTCCGCTACGACGTGGCCGAGCGCTCCAACTTCGCGCTCCTCCCTGTGGCGCTGGCCGGCCTGGAACTGGTCACCGAGTGGCGCCCGGAACGGGTGCAGCGATACTGCGCGGACCTCACCGGGGAGTTGCTGGAGGAGGTGGCGGAGTTGGGCTTCCGGGTGGAGGAGCGTCGGTGGCGTGGAGAGCACCTCTTTGGACTCCGGATGCCACCGGGGCTGGATCTGGGGGAGCTACGGGGCCGTCTGTCGACCCGGAATGTGATGGTCTCCCTCCGGGGGACCGCCCTTCGCCTCTCACCCAACGCCTACAACGACGAGGCCGACGTCACCGCCCTGCGGGAGGTCCTCCGCTCCGTCGTCGCCGGCTGAGCTTCTCCCTCAGCCTCCCACCTGGAGCCCGAAGACCACCTCTGCACGGTCTCCGGTGCGAATGCCCCGTTCTGCGAACCACCCCTGGCGGACCTCCAGGGCGAACATGGCCGGGACCGCGCTCTCGTGGGGCGTGGTGGTCTGGGGCTCCATCTGCTGGATGTCCACGATGGCGAACCCGGCATCCATGTAGGCGATGTCCAGCGCCACGTAGGTGTTGCTCATCCAGAAGGACCGGATGCCCGTGTCGGGGAAGACGAAGAGCATGCCGGTGCCGTCTGGGACCTCCTCCCGGTACATGAGGCCCTGCGCCCGCTCGTCGGGGCTGCGGGCCACCTCCACCACCACCGTGTCGCCCCCGAGGATGACCCACGCCCGGTCGGCGGGTGGCCGGGCCTCCTCGTCGGGCATGGCGGCCACCTGGGCCGGCGCCTCGTCACTCCCTTCGTCGGAGGTCCCGTCGGCGCCTGCGTCGGTTCCCCCACGGGAGCCGCAGGCCAGGAGGCCCACCACGAGAAGCGAAAGCGCCGGCCGGCTGGCCCCGAACAGCGTGTGTGGAAGCGATTTCACAGGAATGTTCACCCTCCCGATGCTCCGATGATTTCGATAAATTATGTGACTGCGAACCATATCCCAACGGCCCGCTGTCCGGGCCCGGAGAGAGGTCGATGTTGGACCCCGAGCTCCTGGACATTCTCGTGTGCCCCGAGTCGAAGCAGCCCGTGCGTCCTGCCGATGCCGAGCTGCTCGAGCGGGTGAACGAAGGCGTGTCCCGCGGATCCCTCCGTACCCGGTCCGGGGACCCGGTGCAGGAGCCGCTGGTCGAGGCGCTGGTTCGGGACGACGGAACCGTGCTCTACCCGGTTCGGGACGGCATCCCCATCATGCTCATCGACGAATCCGTCCCTCTCGGGGACCTGGCTTCCCAGCGGTGAGATCCCTCACCGCCCGCCGCTGACCCACCGCACTCTGAGATGCTCACCTCGTTCCTGTCGAGATACGTTGGCACACCGCTTGTGAAAATGGGTACTTGTCCCGTCCCCCAGAATGAGGTCCGCGGGGACGCGTCCCCGGGACCCCAACGTCGACCCACTCCCGCCTCGGTGAGGAGCATGCAACGTACACGGTCCTTCGGCGCCGTTCTCACCGTCCTCCTGACGGTGTCCGCCTGTGCGCCTGCGGAGCCCGAGCAGGGCATCGCCCGCGGGGAGGCCCTCTACGACACCTGTGTTCCCTGCCACGGTCCACAGGGTGGGGGCAACGAGACGCTGGGCGCCCCGCTCATCGCCGGCCTCCCCCAGTGGTACGTCCAGAATCAGCTCGAGAAGTACGAGAACGGTTGGAGGGGCGGGCACCCCATGGACACGGTGGGCATCCGGATGCGGTCCATGGCCAACGCCCTGGATCTGGAAGGAGATCGGGAGTCGGTGTCGGAGTACGTCGCGTCGATGCCCGCTCCGGCCGTTGCGGCGTCTCTCGAGGTGGGAGACGCCCAGGCCGGCCAGCAGGTCTACCAGAGCTGCATCGCCTGCCACGGCCCCGAGGCCGGCGGCAACGAGGCCGTCCAGGCCCCGCCCCTCACCGGCCAGCACGACTGGTACCTCCTCAGTCAGCTCCACAAGTTCAAGCGGGGCTGGCGGGGTGCGAATCCCAACGACACCTGGGGCCAGACCATGCGTCCCAACTCCATGCTTCTCTCGGACGCGGACATGGAGAACGTCGTCGCCTACATCCGTTCGCTGGACGAGACGGAGGAGTAACCACCCATGTCCGAATCCACGCAGGTCGTGCCGCCCGAGGAAGGGCTGGACCCCTTGGCCCCGCCCCCCGACGACGAGAACCCGGCTCTCTTCGATGCCGAGAAGACCTACGTCATCACGGTGATGAGTGCCATTCTGTTCTGCGGCGCCATCATCGTCTTCATCCTACTCTGACCGGGCGCGACGAGAGACATGTTCGAGCGGTTGGCAATCCAGGCTTCGTCCTTCGCGGGCGACATCGACGGCCTGATCCTCCTCATCGCGGTCCTGGTGGGCTTCTGGTTCATCGTGGCCGAGGGGATGTTCTTCTGGCTCATCTGGCGCTTCCGCGAGAGGCCGGACCACACGAGCCAGTACATCACCGGCAAGGAGAAGCATCTCAAGCGCTGGGTCACCATTCCCCACGCCCTGGTCCTGGTCTGCGACGTCTTCATCATCATCGGCGCCGTACGCGTCTGGTATGACGTGAAGCAGCACCTCCCGGAGCCGGATACCGTGATCCGTGTGGAGGGTCAGCAGTGGGCCTGGGTCTTCCAGCACCCGGGGCCGGACAACCAGTTGGACACGGGGGACGACATCTGGACCACGGACGACCTCTACGTCGAGGTGGACCGGACGTACCACTTCCAGCTCTCCTCCCGGGACGTCCTCCACAACTTCTCCGTCCCGGCCTTCCGGCTGAAGCAGGACGCGGTGCCCGGTCGGACCATCACCGGCTGGTTCCACGCCACCTCCACTGGGACGTTCGACATCCAGTGCGCCGAGATCTGCGGCATCGGTCACGGCGTCATGGCAGGACGCATCAACATCCAGGACTCCGAGACGCACGCTTCCTGGATGTCCGAGAACGCCACCACCACCGCCGCGCAGTAGCGAGGACCCGAGATGGCTCAGGCTACCACCGCCCCGGTCCAGGACACCCACGGGCACGACGCCCACGGGCACCACGACGAGGGCTGGTTCAAGAAGTATTTCTGGTCCACCGACCACAAGATGATCGCCAAGCAGTACCTCTGGACGAGCATCTTCATGGCGGTGATCGGGGGGCTGATGGCGTATGTCTTCCGGATGCAGCTCGCCTTCCCCGGCATCGAGGTGCCGGGATTCGGGCTGGTCTCTCCGGGGGAGTACAACGCCCTGGTCACGAACCACGGCTCCATCATGATCTTCTGGGTGGCGATGCCCATGCTCATCGCCGCCTGGGGGAATTTCCTGATCCCCCTGATGATCGGCGCGGACGACATGGTCTTCCCGCGGATCAACCGGCTCTCCTATCAGATCTTCCTCCTCTCGGCCATCCTCATCCTGGCCTCGCTCTTCGTGCAGGGCGGGGGATTCGGAGGGGCGTGGACCTCGTATCCACCGCTTTCGGCCAACGCGGAAT
>JGI12048J13642_10164171_pt1 | contig 15685 bp, 11 predicted proteins | sample ElkSlonscriptome_16_FD_13642 | JGI IMG/M metagenome (IMG submission 13642)
CGGATGCCCGGCAATTTTTCCAGTGCCAGGATTATCCCGAAGGTCAGGTCCTGCGAACCGCCAATAAAGAACGGGATCACCCCAAGTTCGGAGAGTTCCAGGGTAATGTCGCGGATCGCGTAATATGTATCGCCGACATTCTTCGTGGTCTTCAGGTTCCCCAGGTCATAGACCTTCACATTGCGGTTGCATTTACGCAGCTGATAGAGCATGCCCCTTACCTTGTCGGGTGCAGTTGCGCTTCCTTTGATGTATGCTGAATGGTCCTGCGGTACTCCGATCAGTGCCAGCTGGTACTGGTCCAGCTCCCGGATCGGCCGGTCGGGTGTATGGATGGCAATGTTCCTGCTGAAAGAATACTTTTCGGGCAGCAGGTGAAATTGAGGCTTCTCGAGGCTTACCGGGTCGAAATATCCATTGAGGTCCATGTTGACAAGGTTTATTTTTTCCTCCGGCGGGAGGGTTTGTCAGGTGTCTTTTCTATGATCTCCAGGCAATCCTCCAGCGACAACTCTTCGGGTTTCCTGCTTTTCGGGATCTTGTAGTTTTTCTTCTCATATGTGATGTATGGACCATACCGGCCGTTCAGCACCTGCAAGCCGGGCTTTTCATCGAATTCCCTGATGATCCTGTTCTTCTCTTCCTGCCGCTTGGCCTGGATCAGTTCAATGGCCCTGTCCAGGGAGACGGTATGCGGATCGTCTTCTTCCTGGAGCGAAACAAATTTGTTATTGTGCCTGACATAGGGTCCATACCTTCCGATGGCCACTGTGACATCCTCATCCTCGAATTTTCCAAGTGTCCTTGGCAGTTTAAACAGCTCCAGCGCCTCCTCCAGTGTGATCGTTTCCATTCCCTGGCCTTTCAACAGGCTTGCAAACCTTGGTTTTTCCTCGTCTTCTGCCTCCCCGATCTGAACCATCGGTCCAAACCGTCCTATCTTCACAGTAATGGGTTTTCCGGTTTCAGGATCCTCTCCCAGAAGCCTTTCCCCTTTTGATTTCTCAGAAGTTTCCATGGTCTGTTCCACCTTTTTATGAAAGGGGTCATAGAAGGAATCGATCATCTTGGTCCAATCCTCATTTCCCATTGCGATGGAATCGAACTTCTTTTCCACGTCGGCCGTGAAATTGTAGTTCATGATATTGACAAAATACTGTTCCAGGAAGTCATTAACAACCATTCCGATATCGGTTGGAAACAGTTTCTGCTTCTCATTTCCGAATGACTCGGTTTCTTTTTTAGATGTGATCTCACCCTCTTTCAGTGTTACATTGGTAATTTCCCGCTTTTTGCCCTGTCGCGTCTCTTTGACCACGTAGTCCCTGTTTTGGATCGTCGAAATGGTGGGGGCATAGGTGGAGGGTCTGCCGATCCCCAGCTCCTCGAGTTTTTTAACCAGACTTGCTTCAGTATACCTGGCCGGCGGCATTGTAAACTTCTGCATGGCCCCGATCCGCTTGTAGGTGAGCATATCATCCTGTTTCAGGGGGGGCAGCAGGCTGCTGGTCTCTTCCTCTTTTTCGTCATCGGTCGATTCGATGTACAATTTCAGAAAACCATCGAAGACCAGGATCTCTCCATTGGCCACAAAATGCTCGTCTGCATTGGAGATATCGATCTTCACCGTTGTTCGCTCGAGCCTGGCATCGCTCATCTGCGAGGCGACGGTACGCTTCCAGATCAGTTCATACAGTCGCTGCTCACGTCCGTCTCCGTCGATTGACCGGTTGCTGATGTAGGTAGGCCTGATCGCTTCATGGGCCTCCTGGGCACCTTTCGATTTGGTGGCATATTTTCTTACCTGGTGGTATTTTTCCCCGAAAGCCTCCTTGATCTCAGATGCGGCTGTGGAGATGGCAAGGTTTGAGAGATTTACACTATCGGTTCTCATATAGGTGATCAGACCCGATTCGTAAAGTCGCTGAGCCAGGGTCATGGTTTGTGATACAGAGTATCCCAGTTTCCGGCTTGCCTCCTGCTGCAGTGTGGAGGTTGTAAAGGGCGGAGCGGGTGATTTTTTCCCGGGTTTCTTCTCTACGGAGGTGATCCGGAAGTCGGCCGACATGCATTTTTCAAGGAACGCCCTGGTCTCTTCAATGGTTTCGAAACGTTTTGACAGGTCAGCCTTCACCTCCTGATTCCCATCAGGCGCATTGAAAATTGCTGTGACCCTGTAATAGCTTTTCGATTCGAAGGTATTGACCTCCCTTTCCCGCTCAACGATAAGCTTTACGGCCACACTCTGGACACGTCCGGCCGAAAGTGAAGGTTTGACCTTCTTCCATAGCAGCGGAGACAGTTCGAAACCGACCAGGCGGTCCAGCACACGCCTGGCCTGCTGTGCATTCACAAGGTTTTTGTCAATCTTACGGGGGTTTTCGATGGCGTGTTGAATGGCATCCTTCGTGATCTCATGGAAAACAATACGCTTTGTTTTTTCGCTGTCCAGGTTCAGCACCTCCTCCAGGTGCCAGGCAATGGCCTCTCCCTCGCGGTCCTCATCAGATGCGATCCAGACGGTCTTTGCCTTTCCGGCCAGATCCTTCAACTCCTTCACAACCTTTTTTTTGTCAGGAGAGACAACGTAGTCAGGCCTGAAATTCTTTTCAATATCAATACCCAGGTTCTTTTTTGCCAGGTCCCTGACATGCCCGAAACTGGATTTAACCACGAAATCCTTGCCAAGGAACCTTTCAATGGTTCTTGCCTTGGCAGGAGACTCAACAATAACTAAATTCTCAATCATATTTTCAACCCTTCCTCGTTACTTAATGAGAGCACAAAATTATACCAATTGATTCAGTCCTCTAAAATTTTTGCAGCAAATAATTACTATTTTTGTCTAAAATAACTTCAAAGATGCTTAAAAAAGCTGATAAGAAGACCATCTACCTCTCTATCCTGTGGTCAATATACGCACTTCTGTTCCTGTTTATTGTCATCCTCTTCATGCTGATCGCCAAAGGCAGACTGGGATTTATGCCGACATTCGAGGAGCTGGAAAACCCACAGACCAACCTGGCATCAGAGATCTATACTGACAACGGTGAACTGCTCGATAAGTTCTTCATTGAGAACAGGACCCTTGTAGACTATGAAAATCTCTCCCCGTACCTGGTGGATGCCTTGATTGCCACAGAGGATGTCAGGTACAAGCGGCATTCCGGTATTGATGTACGAAGTTTATCCAGGGTTTTTGTCAAGTCCATATTGCTTGGTCAGGATGCAGGTGGAGGGAGTACGATCTCCCAGCAGCTGGCCAAAAACCTTTTTCCCAGGGATACAACGGAGAACAAGACAAAAATTGGTCGTGCAGCACACATGGCCGTGGTAAAATTCAAGGAGTGGAACACGGCGGTCAGACTTGAAAGGAGTTACACGAAGAAAGAGATCCTGACGATGTACCTAAATACGGTACCTTTCGGGAGTGACGCGGTGATCGGTATCAAATCAGCTTCAAAAACTTTTTTTGACACTTCGCCTGATTCGCTAAAGCTTGAAGAGGCGGCCATCCTTGTAGGCATGTTAAAAGCACCTACACGTTACAACCCCTACCTCAACCCCGATAATGCCCAGGGGAGAAGAAATGTGGTGATTGACCAGATGGTTAAATACGAGTACCTCGACACCACAATCGCAGACTCGGTGAAGCAGCTTCCTGTAAAGGCCTATTATAACATTGCGGGGCACATGCAGGGGAATGCGAACCATTTTCGTACCTACCTCAGGGTAAGTATGAATGCAAGTAAGCCGGTCCGTGAAAACTATCCCTCATGGGGGTATGAGAATTTCCAGCGGGATTCCCTGAGATGGGTCAAGGATCCGCTTTATGGATGGATCGAGAAGAATCCCCGTCCCGATGGGACCAATTATAATATTTACCGCGACGGACTGAAGATCTATACCACCATCAACATAAAAATGCAGCAGTTTGCTGAGGAGGCGATGGAGGAGCATCTCCGGGAGTATCTACAACCTGCATTTTTCAGGGAAAAGGAGGGGAGAACAAAAGCCCCGTTTGAAGATATAAGCAACAAGGAGATCAGCCAGATAATGAATCGTGCGATTCGCCAGTCGGAAAGGTACAAGACCTTGAAAAGCCAGGGAATGCCTCAGGATTCCATCATGTTGATATTTAAGCAACCCAGGGAAACCTCGGTCTTTTCCTGGCGGGGTATGATCGATACCGTCATGAGCCCGTATGATTCGATCCGGTACCTGAAGCACATTTTAAGGTCAGGCTTTATGGCCATCGAGCCCTGGTCGGGACAGGTCAAGGCCTATGTGGGAGATCATAATTACCGCTATTTCCAATACGATCATGTCACCATGGGGCGCAGGCAGGTGGGATCCACTGTGAAACCATTCCTTTACCTCCTGGCCATGCAGGAAGGGGTGTCTCCATGCAAGCAGATACCGCTTGTTCCGATTTCGTTCCAGGTGCGGGATTCGGTATACACCCCCAGGGCCCCGGCACCCAATCGTCATGCTGGCAAATATGTAACCCTGAAATGGGGGCTGGCAAATTCACACAACTGGGTTTCTGCCTGGTTATTCAAGAATTACAATCCTGAGAGTGTGATCCAGCTGATGCGAAAGATGGGCATAACTTCGCACATCGATCCCGTACCAGCAATGATCTACGGTCCTTCCGACATCTCCCTGGAGGAGATGGTAGGCGCGTTCAACACGTTCGGCAACCAGGGGATCTATGTATCGCCAGTGTATGTCACACGGATTGAGGACAAATACGGGAACATTATTTCCACTTTCCAGGCGAGGGAAAGCGAGGCGATCAGTGAAGAAACTGCATACCTGATGCTTACTCTTCTGAAAAACGTGGTGGATCGGGGTACAGCAGGACGATTAAGGTACCGCTATGAATTCAGCGGCGAGATAGCCGGCAAGACAGGTACTACGCAGAACCAGAGTGACGGCTGGTTCATGGGCATAACCCCGCAGCTTTCAGCGGGTGTCTGGGTAGGTGGTGAGGACCGCTCCATCCATTTTGATGAGCTCGGCATGGGCGCAGGTGGGAACATGGCCCTGCCGATCTGGGCGAAATTCTTTGAAAAGGTATATGCCGATTCCACCCTTGGGGTCACCCAGGAGAAGATGTTTCAGAAGCCGGTTGGCTTCCACGTGGATCTCGATTGCGTGGACGTTTCGGAACGACCCACTTCCAGTGAGGATTTCAGCGAGTTTTAGGAAGGAATTGCGTTGATCAGCTTCCTTGTATAGTCATTTTCAGGATGCATATAGATCTTTTCAGAGGTGCCGGATTCAATCATACGTCCGTCCGACATGATCAGCACGCGGTCTGACATATATTTCACCACGGTAAGGTCGTGCGAGATAAATATATAGGTCAGCTCATACGCTCTTTTCAAATCATTTAGCAGGTTGAGGATCTGGGCCTGTACACTCACATCCAGTGCCGACACACTTTCATCAAGGACAATAAATTCGGGTTGGCATGCCAGGGCACGGGCGATTCCGATTCGCTGACGCTGACCCCCGGAGAACTGGTGGGGATAAAGGTTGTAAGCTTCACCAGGAAGCCCCGTTTGCTCAAGAAGTTGATGTACCCTGGCTTCCTTCTCTTTTTTGTTTTTTTCCAGCCGGTGAATGATCATGGGTTCTGCGATGATATCGCCGATGGTTTTACCGGGGTTCAGCGAGGAGTAGGGATCCTGGAAGACGATCTGGATCTTCCTCCTGGTTTTCCGCAGCTCCTTTCCAGTCAGTCGGTCGAGTGGCACTCCGTTGTATGACACGCTTCCGTTGTCGGGCCGTATCAACTGCACGATGGTGCGTCCCAGCGTGGTCTTTCCGCATCCTGATTCACCCACCAGTCCGAGGGTCTCCCCCCTGAACACATCGAATGAGACGGAATCCACGGCGTGGACGGTTCGTTTTCCACTGATGAAGGTCACCTCCAGGTCTTTTACGGAGAGGATCACATCATTATCAACGGATCTTGGTTGTCCGGCGGTTGGCTTGTCCTGTTCAGCATACCCCGACATAAAATCCCCGATGGTGGGCAATCTTTCGGGTTTCTCCTCCAGGCTGGGTCGGCATGCCAGCAATCCTTTTGCATAGGGGGTTTGTGGATTTTCGAGGAGGGCCGCGGCGCTTGCTTCTTCGACCAGTTCACCCCTGTACATCACCGCAATGCGGTCGGCGATCTGTTTGAGCACCATCAGGTCATGGGTGATAAAGAGCACGCCCAGGTTGTATTTTTCTTTCAGTGCCAGCAGCAGTTCCAGGATGCTTTTTTGCACTGTTACATCAAGCGCGGTGGTGGGTTCATCCGCGATCAGCAGGTCGGGGTGGGTTGAAAGGGCCATGGCGATCATCACGCGCTGTCGCTGGCCTCCGGAGAGCTGGTGGGGCCAGGCATTGAAGATGTTTTCCACATCGGGGAGTTTCACTTCGTTGAAGAGATCCAGAATTTTTTCACGGGCCCCGGTGGAAGAGAGCCCCTTGTGTATGCGCAGTGGTTCGGTGGCCTGGGGTCCGCATTTCATGGTTGGGTTCAGCGAGGTCATGGGCTCCTGGAAGATCATGGAGATTCTGCTGCCCCGGATATGGTTCATCTCCTTTTCAGGGAGGTGAAGGAGGTTCGCATCGGCGGAGTCCCGGTTTAAAAGCGTGACGGATCCTGCGGTGGCCCTGACGCCTTTGGGCAACAGCCCCATAATTGACAGAGCGGTGAGGGTTTTGCCTGAACCCGACTCACCCACCAGTCCGGTGACGCTTTTCCCGGAAATATCCAGGTTGATCCTGTTGACGAGCCTGGCATTTCCGGTGCTGATCTCCAGGTCCCTGATCCTGAGCAGGGGATCACTCATATTTTTTCCTTTTTCGGAATGCAACGACCTTGTTGCCACACAGTTCGACTCCCCACTGGTCATGGAGGATCCTGAGTGCCTTCCTGTAGTATAGCAGTGACCTGATGCTGGCTTCGCCCTCGTCCTTTTCCTCCTTGTATTCGCCACTGAATTCGTAGCTGGTGGAGTAGGCGTGAAAATCGTGATAGATCCTGACGATCTCGGTTACCGTGGCAATGACCCGGTAGACTTCGCCACGATTGGTTTCGCTGTATTCATCCTCGAATTCATCATTGAGCACGCTGAAATTGATGATGTTCCCCAGGTAATTGTCACGTTTTTTCGCGAACAGCACTTCGTACCTCAGTCCGCTTTCGGTATTGAAATAGTAGGCCGCTCCCGACGGGATCTCGGGTCTTTCGATCGGGTAACAGGGAACACCGGTTTTGTAGTCTTCCCTGATCAGTGGCGGATATTCCTGCTGTTCATTTTCTCCAGTCATTATCCGAAGAGGTGTTTTGGCAGCTCCTGGACTTTCGAGAGCCTGATGATGTTGATATCGAACCGGTCATTACTGATCGCTTTGTCGTTAAAGGAAGATACATAGATCGTGCCGAAGCCGAGTTTTTGCGCCTCAGATATTCGCTGTTCCATCCGGTTGGCGGGCCTGATCTCTCCTGAAAGGCCGACTTCGCCTGCAAAGCATATTTTTTTCTCCAGTGCAATATCCACGGTTGAGCTGAGTACGGCACTGATGACAGAGAGATCGGTGGCAGGATCATCCACCCTGAGTCCGCCTGCGATATTGATAAAGACATCTTTGCTTGAGAGGTGGAAGTTCGCTCTTTTCTCAAGCACTGCCAGCAGCATGTTCAGCCTGCGGATGTCAAATCCGTTGGAGGTGCGCTGTGGCGTGCCGTAGGCGGCGGTACTGACAAGTGCCTGGGTCTCGATCATCAGCGGACGGATGCCCTCGATGTTGGCGGCGACTGCTGACCCGCTGAGTTCTTCGGCCTGGTTGTTCAGTAGCACCTCGGAGGGGTTGGCGATTTCAGCCAGTCCGTCGTTTCTCATCTCAAAGACGCCCAGTTCTGAGGTGGAGCCAAACCTGTTTTTGCTGGCCCGCAGGATCCTGTATATATGGTGTGAATCACCCTCGAATTGCAGGACCGTGTCCACGATATGTTCCAGGATCTTGGGTCCGGCCAGGTTGCCCTCCTTGGTGATGTGTCCGATCAGTACCACCGGGATCCCGGTTTGCTTGGCCACCCTGAGCAGTTGTGAGGCACATTCCCTTACCTGTGATACGCTCCCGGGCGTTGATTCGATCTCCTCCGAATAGAGTGTCTGGATGGAGTCGATGATCACCATGGAAGGTTTCATCTGTCCGATTTGCATGACAATGGCCTGCAGTGAGGTCTCGGAGAGGACGAGTGTCTGTTCATCCAGGGTTCCCAGCCGTTCCCCGCGCATCCTGATCTGCTGGGGGCTCTCTTCACCAGAGACATATAGTACAGGCGCACCGAACCTGATGGCGATCTGCAATGCCAGCGTCGATTTCCCGATCCCGGGTTCGCCGCCGATCAAAACCATGGATCCCGGAACCAATCCGCCTCCGAGCACACGGTTGAACTCCGTGTTATGGGTGTCGTATCGCTGGAGCCTGTCGGTCTGCACCTGTGTGATCTTCTCCGGGATATTCCGTTCGCCGGGCCGTGCTTCGAAACGCTTGGAAGGTGATTTATGGATGACCTGTTCGACGAAGGTGTTCCACTCACCGCAGCTGTTGCATTTGCCGATCCATTTGGGAGATTCTGCTCCGCAACTCTGGCAGACATATACAGATTTTGTTTTCGCCATAATGCAAAGATAGGGTCATAAAGGTAATCATCTGTGATGAATCAACCTATCGGTGGTGGTCGTCCTTTCCTTTTTTTCCAATAATTTCACTTGAAGAGTGCCCTGCAAGGAGGGGTACGATCACAGTTCTGCCGCCACCGGCTTCAACAAGGTCAGCCCCCACGATCTCTTCGCGACGGTAGTCGCCTCCTTTCACCAATACATTGGGGCGTAGTTCCCTGATCAGTTCCAGGGGCGTCTCATCGGTGAAGATCACCACGTAATCCACGAAAACCAGGGATGCGAGTAATATCGCCCTTGATTGTTCATCCATGACCGGCCGGTCTTCCCCTTTCAGTTTTTTTACCGAGGCATCTGCATTCATGCCCACGACCAGGATGTCCCCCTCGTTCTTTGCTGCACCAAGCACCTGTATGTGACCCGGGTGCAGGATATCAAAACAGCCGTTGGTGAATACGATTTTTTTACCGGCAGTGATTGCCGGCTGAATGATTCCCGGCAGTGCTTCGCGGGAGACGATCTTGCCGAGTATTTCTTCAGTCAGGGTCAATGTGCGTAACGTTTGAAAGTGATTTACCGAGCTTGTTCCGGGGAAAAAGGAAGATCAATGAGATGCTTCCCAACAGGAGGATCAACAGGGTCTGGGATTCATGCTGAAGGGTGGCAAATACCAGACCTTCAGACTTGTCGAGTCCGTACACGAAATGCAATCCCCTGGAGACGATCCAGTGGAACGCTCCGATTCCGGCCTGCACGGGGACTGCCATTCCCATGCTTCCGATGACCAGCAGGAAGATGCCGTCGACAAATTGCAGATGACCGGTGATTTCGGGCAGTGAGAAAACGATGACCCATGTCATCAGTGCATAATTGATCCAGATAAAAAGTGTCTGCAGGAGGAATTCCCATTTGCGTTCCATTTTCCAGATGCTTTTTAGCCCTTTTGCCACTCCTTTCATGATCTCACCCAGCTTCCTGGCCAGTTTCAGTTTCATGATACGTTTTCGCAGGAGATAGAGCACTCCCATGATCAGGAGGATCACTGCCAGTAGGAGGATCCAGAAAATGACTGCTGTCCCGAAAATTCCGGCTACCTTTTCGCTGATCGGAGTGAAAATGTAGTCGCTGAAGAATGCCCCGAATTTTTCAAATCTTGCTACGATGAGTACCGCAAAGATCACCAGCATGGAGATCAGGTCGATGGCCCGTTCAACGATCACGGTTCCAATGAGCGAATCCACCGGGATCTTCTCTTTTCGTCCCAGGGAGACACAGCGTGCCACTTCACCGATCCTTGGGAGCGCATAGTTGGCCAGGTAGCCAAACATGATCGCATGGAATGTGGTCCAGAACCGCGGTTTGTAATTGAGTGGTTCGATGAGCAGGATCCATCGCCTGGCCCGGCTTAAATGTGAGAATACTGCAAAGACCAGGGAGAGCAGTATCCAGCTGTACCTGGCATCCCGGAAAACTTCCTTCATTTCAGAAAAGTCGATGCCTCTGAATGCCAGGAACAGAAGAAGCAGTCCTGCTGCCAGGAATACAGCGAACCGTATTATTTTCCGGATGTTTTTATTCAAAACGGGGTTCAGGTAAGTTTGTTGGTGGCAGTATCAGGGAATATGATCCAGGGTTCAAAACTCTTCGCCTCTTCAAATTCCATGGACGCATAGGAGATAATGATGATGATATCCCCCACCTGGACCTTTCTTGCTGCAGCTCCGTTCATGCAGATCACGCCACTTCCTCTTTCTCCTTTTATGACATAGGTTTCCAGGCGTTCACCATTGTTGATGTTCACCACCTGTACCTTCTCATTCTCGATCAGGTTTGCAGCATCCATCAGGTCCTCATCGATCGTGAGGCTTCCCACATAGTTCAGGTCTGCCTGTGTAATGGTTACCCTGTGTAATTTTGATTTGACAACCTCGATATTCACAGATATATGTTGTTTAAAAAATGATCATTCAATTCATTCAATCTCCCTGGCTTTCTCCGGGTGAATTGTCCTGCAAAGTTAATCAAAATATACGTTATCGATCAACCTTACCCTCCCTAAGTGAACAGCGATACATCCTACTTTGTTCACGTGAAGCCCCCATTCTGTAACGGGCATAAGTTCCTGTTCGTCAACTATTTCAAAGTACTCCACCTGCATAAGCGGGTGGGCATTGATGGTGCCTGTCACCCATTCTGTAATTTCTACCGGTGAATAGGAAGACTGTCTTTTTTTTGCTTCGACAAGTGTTTGATATATCAGAGGTGCTGCTTTCCGTTGATCGGGTGTAAGCAGTACATTCCTGGAGCTCATTGCAAGTCCGTCCGGCTCCCTGATGATCGGGCAGCCGATGATCTCGATCTCCTGCTCCGATTGCCCTGCAATTTTGCGGATGATGGCCAGCTGCTGAAAATCTTTTTGTCCGAAGTAGGCACGGTCGGGTGTCACCGCATCGAATAGTTTTGTCACGATCTGGGCAACACCTTTGAAGTGACCCGGCCTGAATTTTCCCTCCATCACTTTGTCCAGGGGTGAAAGATCAAAATTTCGTTTGTCTTTTTCGGGGTACATCTCCTTCACATCTGGAGCAAATACTATGTCTGCAGTTTGCTGCCCGAGGATCTGGAGGTCGGCGTCGAGGTCCCTGGGATAGCGTTCCAGGTCGGATGGGTCATTGAACTGTGTTGGGTTGACAAAAATGGATACCACGATGAAGTCATTGCGATGGGCTGCCTCCTCTATCAGCGACAGGTGTCCGTTGTGGAGTGCACCCATGGTGGGAACCAGGCCCACTGATCGGCCTGCTTGACGTGCCCGGGAAATCTCTCCCCTCAGTTCACTGATTTGATTTACAACCTTCATGATTTTTACGGGAGCACAAATATATGGATTCTACCGGGAAATTTACCACCGGATCCTTTGGGCAAGGGTCGATTCGGAAAGTATTGAACGGCAGGGAATACCTTGGGGTGTCAATATTTTTTAGTACCTTTGCATGATCTGTAACAAGTCCTGTATATATAATGGAAAGTGTAAAAGTTTTATTCGTTTCACAGGAGATTACCCCCTATTTGCCCGAGAGTGAGATGTCGCACATTGGGAGGTATCTGCCACAGGGTATCCAGGAGACCGGAAAAGAGATCCGGACATTCATGCCCAGGTATGGAAATATCAATGAGCGAAGGAACCAGCTACATGAGGTTATTCGATTATCGGGGATGAACCTGATCATCGACGACACAGACCATCCGCTGATCATCAAGGTGGCCTCAATTCAGTCGGCCCGGATGCAGGTGTATTTCATCGATAACGAGGATTATTTCCAGCGTAAATCAACGATGCAGGACGAGAAAGGAAAGTTTTTCGAAGACAATGACGAGCGCATGATCTTTTTTGCCAGGGGTGTACTGGAGACAGTGCGGAAGCTTCGCTGGTCACCCGACATTGTGCATTGTCATGGCTGGTTTACCTCCATGGTACCGGTTTATCTGAAAAAGGCCTACAGTGAAGATCCTTTGTTTGCCGAGTCAAAAGTTGTTTTTTCAATTTACGACAATGGTTTTGACAGTCCCATGAACAGCAGGCTGATCGACAAGGCCGTGTTGCATGGAGTGAGCGAGGAGGACCTGGCCGCGGTGAAGGAGCCAACCTATGAAAATCTCACCAGGCTGGCGCTTCAGTATTCCGATGCATCTATCCAGGCAAGTGAGAAATTGCCGGGTGGAATTCAGAAGGTGATCAAGGAATCGGGGAAACCGGACCTCGATTATCAGTCTCCTGAAAAATATATTGAAGAATATTCCGTTTTCTATGAGAATATTCTGAATTCTTAATCTGTCTACATATATGAACCATTCTATAGTGGCCGTCCCAACCGGGAAGACACGAAAAGTCCCGATATTTTCAGCCATCGTCATCTTCAGTTTGCTGATGTTTTCATGTGACCCCGAAAACAACAAGCTGGGTGTGGATATATTTCCACCTTCAGATACGATGCAGGTGTATGCGGATACCATTACCGACATGGAGACGATGCTGGTGACATCGCGTCCACGCGTCACCTCGATAATCCCGTCGATCAATAACAACGAGACAAGGCTGCATTTGCTGGGAAGCATGGTCGATACGATCACAGGCTTCTCCAAGGCGGAGATCGTAACCGAGTTCGGACTCCTGCGGGTGGGATCATTTGGGGAGGATCCCTATATTGATTCCCTCTCTTTTGCATTTTACGTTGATGACGTTTATGGTGACACAGCCCAACAGCTGCATGTAACCATATACGAGTTGTATGACGACCTGGTGGCAGACACAAACTACACATCTGACTACGACATAGCCGGGAAGTACAATCCGACCCCACTGTTGGACGAAACCTTTGTTCCGAAATCCAATTCTGTCTACGAGTTTGAACTGGACAACCCGGAACTTCTTGATAGAATCTATGCTGCATCGAATCCGGCAGACTCGATCTTTTATTACAATGCAGATCTCCAGGATAATTTCCCCGGACTGTACATCACAACTGAAGCTGTAAGCTCCGGTGGGGGATTTGCGAAACTGGACCTTGGCAACAGCCTTGCCGGTTTGAAGTTCAAATACTACCATGATTCGGTTTATAACGGCACGATTACACAGACACAGCTGGATACCCTGCCCCTGAGCACCTACACACTGGGATTCAGCCCTTACAGCGCCCAGAAATTCAACATTTTCCACCACGACTTTACCGGTACGGCTATTGCAGATGTGATCGATGACCCGACAACAGATCCGGCCATCGGGTATGCACAGGGGATGACTGGAGTAAACCTGAAGATCCAGCTGCCTGATATCCGGGATTATATTGGCGATGGTACTGTTGCCATCAATGCAGCCCGACTGGTCTTTTACGTGCTTCCCGATAGTATCAGCGGGATCACTGAATCGGAATATCCCAAATACCTGATGATGGAGACTGAACTACTGGAAGGTACATTTGATCCCCTGTATGATTTCGTGATCAGTGGCAGCAGACTGCTGTACGGACAGCTGCAGCAATCCAACGAAAGCAGTGCATTTCTTGCCCCGAAATATTTTTATAACTTCAATATTGGAAGGCACCTTCAATCTGTTTTATCCGGAGAAATCGAAAACAATCCATTGTATATTTTTGTTAATGAGCCAGCCACAACGCCTAATGTAATCAAATTCTGGAGCAACCATTCAGGCATGGAAGGTGGTCTTAGACTGGAACTCATATATACAAAATTTTAACTATGTGTGGAATTGTTGGTTATATCGGGAGCAGGAATGCATATCCAATACTCATTAAAGGGCTAAAACGACTGGAATACAGAGGGTATGACTCTGCAGGCATCGCTCTTCAGAATGGTTCAGTGAATGTTTACAAGAAGCAGGGAAAGGTTACAGAGCTCGAAGAGCATATGATGGGTATGGATCTTTCCGGTACAATGGGAATCGGACATACAAGATGGGCAACACATGGTGAGCCCAGCGATTTGAATGCCCATCCGCATGTTTCCAACAATGGTGATTTCACCATCATTCACAATGGTATCATTGAAAATTATACGGTACTCCGTACCAGCCTTATAGAGCAGGGTTATAAATTCAAAAGTGAAACAGATACCGAGGTTCTTGCCAATCTTATCGAATATATATACCGGTCTCAAAAAGTTTCAGCTGAGGATGCTGTACACCTGGCACTTTCAAAAGTTGTGGGAGCCTATGGCCTTGTCATTCTTTGCAATCAGGAGAATGATAAAATCATTGCAGCACGTAAAAGTAGTCCGCTCGTGATCGGACTGGGTGAAAACGAATATTTTCTTGCATCGGATGCAACTCCGATTATTGAATATACAGACAGGGTGATCTACCTGGACAATGATGATGTGGCTGTTATCAAACGTGATGAGTTAATTCTGAAATCAACGAAAAGGAATGATGCGCTGAAACCCAGGATCCAGACACTGGATCTGGGCATTTCTGAAATAGAGAAAAACGGGTATGACCACTTCATGTTGAAAGAGATCTTTGAACAGCCGAGGTCAATCAGGGATACCTTCAGGGGCAGACTTAACCTTGAAAAGAATGAGATCAAGTTGGGGGGGCTCTACAATGTTCATGATAAGCTCATACATGCCAAACGCATTATCATACTTGCTTGTGGTACCTCCTGGCATGCAGGTCTGGTTGGAGAATATCTTTTCGAGGATCTGGCCAGGGTGCAGGTTGAGGTAGATTATGCATCTGAATTCAGATACCGGAATCCGTTGATTTCCGAGGAAGATATCGTCATTGCCATTTCACAGAGTGGAGAAACAGCGGATACACTTGCAGCCATACAACTTGCAAAGGAAAAAGGCGCGACCGTGCTGGGTATTTGTAATGTTGTAGGTTCAAGCATCTCACGGGAGACCCATGCCGGAGTTTATACCCATGCTGGTCCGGAGATTGGCGTTGCATCCACCAAGGCATTCACGGCGCAGGTTACAGTGCTTACCATGATGGCGATGATTATCGCACGGTCGAGAGGCCTGGTGGGGAATGAACGTTTTGCCGGACTCCTCAATGAGCTTGAGGATATCCCTGAAAAAATCGACAAGATCCTTCAACAAAATGACAAATTGAAGGAGATCGCAAGTATCTATAAAAATGTCAATAATGCACTTTATCTTGGCAGGGGAGTGTCCTATCCGGTGGCACTGGAAGGAGCATTAAAGTTAAAGGAGATCTCGTATATTCATGCTGAAGGTTACCCTGCGGCTGAAATGAAGCATGGTCCCATTGCCCTGATTGATGAAAATATGCCTGTGGTGGTGATTGCCACAAAAGACAGCTCCTATGAAAAAATTGTGAGCAATGTGCAAGAGGTCAAAGCAAGGAATGGGATCGTCATTGCAGTTGTAACAGAAGGTGATGATACCATAGAAAAGATGGCCGATCATGTCATCGAGATCCCTGCTACGGACCCGGTATTGGTTTCACT
>JGI12048J13642_10146115_pt1 | contig 15684 bp, 16 predicted proteins | sample ElkSlonscriptome_16_FD_13642 | JGI IMG/M metagenome (IMG submission 13642)
CGGCGCACTAGCGCTTCGCATCACCCAATGCAACGGGTTTTGAGTGATGTTGCACTCGCGCGGATGACAGGCCCGCGCTGCGCCATGCCGCTTTTCGCGAAAATCCTTATCGCATTTGCGCAACAGCGCTCTGGACCCTGCCCGATCTGCACGGCAAAGAGTGGGACCATGACCATTGCAAGCCTACTTTCGTCCATCGACGGTAAACCGGGTCGCACCGAGCTCGCACACGCTGGGGAGTGGATGCAGGGACGCACACTTTATGGAGGGGCCTCTGCCCTCATCGCCTTTACAATGGCGCAGCGCGCCTTTCCCGATTTGCCGCCACTCAGGGCCGCACAAGTGGGCTTTGTCGCGCCTGTGGGGACAGATATCGAACTGAGCGCCGAAATCGTGCGCCAAGGGCGAAATGTGACACAGGTGAGGAGCGAAATTCGCTCGGGCGGGAGCGTCGCACTTACCGCGTTCTGGTTGTTCGCGAATGGGCGTGAACCCAATGCTGTTCGCCAGGCGGATGCGCCTGCCGATTGGCCCGGTCCACCCGAAGACAGCGCAGCAGCGATGCAAGGGCAAGGCCCCGCCTTTATCCAGAACAATTTCGATATTCGTTTTGGTCAATCAAAAGAAGGGGACCACGGCGCAACGATCCGGCGCTGGGCGCGGCTGACCGAAGATCACGACTTGGATCCGGTGTCCAAGCTGGTTTTGATGGGAGACGTAATGCCGCCCGGAGCAATGCGAATAATGAGGCGCATGGGGCCGATCAGTTCGATCAACTGGTCCTTCAACGTCCTCGATCCTGAATCCCGATCGCGTGACGGCTGGTATCTTGCGGAAAATGCCAGCCAACACGCAGACCTTGGCTATTCCTCAGAACGGCTCAGGATGTGGGATGCTGACGGAAAGCAGGTGCTTGAAGGACTGCAATGCGTGGCAGTGTTCGGTTAACCAAGGACCGTAAAAACCGCTTGGGTCACACGTCCTGAAATTTTGGCGCGCGCTTCTGCATGGCCGCCATGACCGCTTCAATCTGGTTTGGGGTGCGCATAATTGCATGCTGTTCGATGCTTTCCTCAAGAAGGATCGCATCGGTATCCCGCTCAACCATGCCGGCCTGAAGTCTTTTGGCGGCTCTTATGGCTTGAGGGTTGCGCAAGGCGATTTCCCGAGCGATTGAAGTTGCCCGCCGATGTGGATCCTCATCGTTATAGGTCGCAAAACCCAAGGTCAGAGCCTCGCCTCCGGAGAATTCGCGGTTGGTGTAAATAAGCTCGCGCAGCACGTCATCGCGCACGAGGCCGCGCCACAAGGCGTAACCGCCCATGTCGGGCACAAGCCCCCATTTCAACTCCATGATAGACATTCGGGTTTCATGGTGAACGATGCGAATGTCGGCGCCACTGGCGATCTGAAGGCCACCACCAAAACACACACCGTGCACGGCGGCGATCACTGGAACCGAAAGTTTGCGCCATGTCATCGCGACCTGCTGAAACTTGTTAGCGTTACCATGCGTTCGCTCTGTCAATTCCGGTTCGTCTGCCTCTGGCACGCGTGAGAAACTCGCAGTGTCGAGCCCGGCACAAAACGCCCGCCCCTCGCCCGAAAGCACTACAACACGGACGCCCTTTGTTTTGTCGATAATATCTGCCGCTGCAATAATCGCCGTGAACATACCCGGATCAAGGGCGTTCATCTTATCGCCGCGAGTGAAGCGGACTTGGGCAACGCCCGTATCCTCAAGCTCAATCGCAATTCGTTCGTCTTTATGAATAATGCGCGTTTCTGCCAGTGTTTCACTCATGCCAAGGTCCATGTAAGCCATATTATCTCTCCCAAGGATAGGGCCAAGTACTATCGCATGTCCAGTCGCGATCGTGGCCAGATCCGGTGGCTGAAAGCCGCTTGGGCGAGATGCCAGTTGGCGGATCCAGGCGGTTTACGGCGTCTTGAAAACACATTCAGGCGGGCGCTGGGGCGCATTGAGAAAATACCCGCCCTCTGTATGCGTGCCCAAAAGCCAATTCAGCCCGAACGGCTGCAGCTTTGCCCTGATACGAGCGACGTGAACCGCGACACTGTTGGTTTCAGGCTCGAATGAGATGCGCCATACGTCAGACAGCAATTGGCGCTTGCTCACCCTTTGCCCCGGTTCTTGCGCAAGCCGCCAGAGCAAAGAGAATTCGCGCGGATGAAATCCCAGCCAACGATCATCAACCCGTCCATCGCGATGCAGCAGATCCAGAGTTACGTCTCCGGCAGAACGAAAGCGCGGAATGAGTGTGTCGTCATTCGGAAATGTATTGTGGGCAGATCCTGTAGTCACAATTTCCCCTTTCCTCGCATCGAGTAAACCTCATGCAATGTGAAAATTAGATGGTCGAGCAGTTCGATCTCGAGGATGTAGGCCAACTTTCCCAATTGCTGCGTTGCCCTGATGTCTTGGGCGCTAGGCCTGCAATCCCCCGAGGGATGGTTGTGTGCTACGATCATGCTTCTTGCTTCAAGCAGCAAGGCGCGCCTGAACAGGTCACGCAGCCTTAAAGTGTAACCATTGATCCGGCCATATCCGAAGTCTGAGATACCCAGATAGACGTTGTTCTGGCCAAGGAAGATGACGTAAAACCGTTCACAATTCGCCGGTGGCGCCACCACCAGCCGCCTTAGTTTTTCAATCATCGGGTTAAGTTGGCGATCTCCGTTTGGCTGGAAAGGGTCGTCGCCCTCAGACCACATGCCAGAGGCAAGTGGAGTGGTCGGTGCGTAACGTCCAAGAACGCTGGCCATAGTCACGAGCCTAAAAACTCTTTCTGGAGGATGGGAAAAGACCGTTCCACTCAACCGACGCGCGCCATTCCCGATAGGAACCGTATCGCTTCGTTCTCAGCAGATGTCGTGCGAGCCCGAGGCCAAGCAATAGCAATTGAAGCCAGCCAGGCGCCGTCACCATCAACGCGTAGGCTACAGGCGCGATGCTATCGATTGCACCGCGAGCAAGATGGGCAGCGATCACAAGAAGCTGGAGCGCTGCGATAAGCATCGGATAATTCCGGTTGGCATTAAGCGCGATCAGAACCCAGCCCAAACCAGCGGCCACATCCAGCGTAGCCAAAAACATGTCAGTTGATGCAAGCTGGTATTTAACGCCCCAAAACAACTCATAGAGGCCCGGAACCCATTCAAATATGACAAGCCAAATCGCTGCAATTGCCCGCTCCGGTCCCATACCCCAGATAAGCGCGCAGGCGCATATCGAGTAGGCCAGAATATCCTGGATCAAAGGACGGTATTCGGAGGCAAGCAATTGCAGCATTTGACGGGCGCGTAATCAGACGTTTTGATCTTGCGGCTGCTCCACATCGAGAACCGCTTGCTCGGGGACTTCGGTGGGTATGCCTTGATCACCCACCATCTTTTCACGAGCAACTTTGCTCAATTCATCATGCACTCGCAGAAGGCTCGTCGACATGGCAAGCGCCTGGGCTTCAGCTTGATTGAGACGCATCAGGGCACGCTGGCCGGTGTGAACGTCCACAGCCGGGTTTTGGCGAGCGGCGAGCATTGCGTGCTTCAGCCGAGCAAAGGCAATCATCGCTTCATCGGAAAGCGCTTCTGCCTCGCGGACAAGCTTCTTTAGATTAAGGGCGTCGGCGCGGATCGTATCGGTCATAATCAATCTCCGGCTTGGCCTGCGCTCATCAGGTAAAGCCTTGTTCGTCGACGGGGACGGCTGCACGCTCGTTCAACGCGTCGCTGATCATGATCGCGGCTGTTGCTGTCAGAACTGCCGCAGCGAGCAAGCCGAAGGCAATCCCGACAATCGCCGCGAGGCGAAGCGTTACAGCGTGCTCACCGTCGAGCATCCCGGGGACGACTTTGGGCTCTCCTGGCCTTAGCCACGGCGCCCGTTCGATAAGCGGGGTGACGTCTTCAAACTCGATCGCCCGCTCTTCGTCCCGGACATCCGTATCGAAGTCAAAAACCGATAATGGGACCTGCGTTTTTCTGTATGCATCTTCACTTAAGGGCCCATTCCTAGACTTTCGCTCTTTGAGCGCCTCGTCCGACTGGTCATCATCGTCGGTTTCGACGACAGAGTTGGCCCTGTAGAGCTCGACCAGTTCCCCCAAACTGGTCGCGCCGTAGATATCTTTCAGAGCGCGGATGTGCTGATTGATGCGGGTTTCAGAAACGCTCAATTCGGCTGCGATCACCTTGATAGGCACGCGCCTGTCTATGCGCTCGATAACAGCCTGTTGCCGAGCCGTTAGATTAAAAGAGTTACCAGGACGCATCAATATCTCCGCGGCAGCGTCTTGTAGTACTATTTTATGCCCAAGTCTTCATATTGGTCGCACATTTACCGAAATTTTGACAAGCGATAAAACTGGCTGAGCGAGCCGCACGCAGCTGCCCGCTTTAAAGATATGGTTCTCTATTTTACTCCGGCGCAATTGATGCCAACGCTGGAAAGGTAACGCTTTACATTTCGGGCGGCCTGGCGGAGCCGCTGTTCATTTTCGACCATCGCAATTCGCACGAACCCCTCGCCCTCTTCGCCGTACCCCACGCCGGGGGCGACTGCTACCTTCGCTTCAGTCAACAATTGCTTCGAAAATTCGAGACTGCCCATTTCCTTCAGCGCTGGTGGCAAGGGAGCCCAGGCAAACATTGAAGCAGCAGGCGACGGGATATCCCAGCCAGCACGGCCGAAGGCTTCTACCATAACATCACGGCGGCTTTGATAAAGTTTGCGGTTCTGTTCGACGATATCCTGCGGCCCGTTCAAAGCAGCGCATGCCGCTGCCTGAATCGGCGTGAATGCCCCATAGTCGAGGTAGGACTTCACCCGCATGAGAGCAGCGATCAACTCGCGGTTTCCCACCGCAAAGCCCATTCTCCAGCCTGCCATCGAATACGTCTTGCTCATGCTTGTAAACTCGACAGCAACATCGGTCGCGCCCTTTACCTGCATGATTGACGGTGTAGGATTGCCGTCAAAATAAAGCTCTGAGTAAGCAAGGTCGGATAGGACCCAAACCTCATTCTCCTTCGCCCAGGCGACCAATCGCTCATAGAATGCAAGATCAACCGTCTCTGCGGTGGGATTTGAAGGATAGCTTACGACTAAAACGCTCGGGCGCGGTACGGTAAAGGCCATCGCGCTCTCCAGCGCAGCCCAATATTTCTCATCAGGCGTGGTGGGAACAGAGCGAATGGTTGCGCCGGCGATAATGAAACCGAAAGTGTGGATCGGATAAGAAGGGTTCGGTGCCAACACGCAATCGCCAGGAGCGGTGATTGCCGTTGCGAGGCTTGCCAGGCCTTCTTTCGAGCCCATCGTCACCACAACTTCGGTTTCAGGATCCAGTTCGACGCCAAAGCGCCGCGCGTAATAATCAGCCTTGGCGCGACGCAGCCCCGGTATGCCTTTTGATTGCGAATAGCCATGCGCATCAGGCTTTGCTGCAACCTCGCACAACTTATCGATCACATGTTGGGGCGGCGGCTGATCGGGGTTCCCCATACCGAGGTCGATGATATCCTGCCCCGCCTGGCGGGCAGCGTGACGCATCGCGTTCACCTCGGCGATCACATAGGGTGGAAGCCGTTTCATTCGATAGAATTGATTATTCATTACCTGTTGTGCTCATGCCTGCGCAATGTTTCACCTTGGCTACGAAGTCACAGCGTAGTGCATTAACGGTCGCGAGGGAAAGGCGTTTTCGCTAAGGTCATGCACAGATGTGCGCCAATTGTGTGCGCCAATTGGCGTCCTGATCAATTGAACAAACCAGACCGCTGCAGGAGAGATGCCCAAGATGTCCAGCGACAAACCTTCATCGATCGACGAAGCAGAACCGTTCAGCAGCCTTTTCGAAAATCCCTTTTTCAACATGCAGGGTGAGGCGATGAAGGCGATGTTTGCAAGCGCCCTGCCCGGGGCTTCCCAAAACAGTGCGAATGGTGATGACCTTGCTCTGCCTGTAGGATTGGAAGCTGCCGATCTTGGAGAATGGGCCAAGGCAGGCGCCCAATTGCAGGAAATGTGGCTCGAATTTGCGAAGCATCAGGCCAGCGTGGCAGCACAAAAGGCATCTGAGGGGCTTACGCCGTCGGACCTGCTTGATCCGGCGCAGTGGATTGTCATCTCGCAAAGCATGTTCCAGCAGATGCCGAAGGAATTGGTGGAGGCTCAAACCCAGCTTGCGCAAGACTCTTTTGCGATGTGGCAAGGGATTCTCATGCGATTTGGGGCGGGACTTGTGGAAGGGCTGCCCAGCATTGGTTCAGGAGGCAAAACAGATCACGACGCCTCCGCTTTGCCCCCGCTTCCAAAGCAGGACAAAAGGTTTGCAGACCCTGCATGGGCACAATACCCGGCTTTCGCCCTGCTCCATCAAACCTATCTGATGCTGGCGGAGTATTTTCGAAATGCCGTCCAGTCGATCGATAGTCTCGACACCGAAAAGCGCAAGCAATTGGAATTCGCGGTAAACGCTCTGGCCGAAGCGATGAGCCCGGGAAATTTCCTGCTCACCAATCCGGTGGTACTAAAGCGCACCGTCGAAACGCGCGGCCAGAACCTTGTCAAAGGCATGCGCCACCTCATCAATGATCTCAAGCGTGGGCAATTGACCCACACAGACCCTGACGCCTTTGTTCTGGGGGAAAATCTTGCTGCAACACCGGGCAAGGTGATCCACGAGACGGCGCTCTATCAACTGATCCAGTACAGCCCGGCAACCGACAAAGTGCTTGAAGTGCCCCTGGTGATCTTTCCGCCGTGGATCAACCGCTTTTACATCCTAGACCTCAATCCGAAGAAAAGCTTCGTCAAATGGGCGGTCGAACAGGGTCTCACTGTATTCATGGTGAGCTGGAAATCCGCTGACGAGACCATCGCCGATGTGATCTGGGACGATTATATCAGAGCCCAGATAGAGGTGATCGGTCACATTCGCGATCGCCTCAAGGTCCCTCATGTCCACACGATCGGCTATTGCGTTGCTGGAACCACCTTGGCTGCAACATTATCGATCATGGCGCGGCGGGATGAGGCCGAGCTCGTGAAAAGCGCGACATTCTTCACAGCGCAAGTCGATTTCGAGCGCAGCGGCGATCTCAAGCACTTCATCGACGAGGGGCAGCTTGAAATGATCGGCAAGCTTTCCACCAATGGCTATCTTGATGGACGTTATCTGGCTGCCACCTTCAACGCATTGCGAGGCAAGGATCTTATCTGGAACTACGTGGTCAACAATTATCTTCTCGGCGAGGATTATCCCGCCTTCGATCTGCTGCACTGGAATGGCGATGTGACCAATCTGCCAGCGAAATGGCACTACCAATATCTGCGTGACCTTTATCGCGATAACAAAATGGTTGTCCCCGATGCGCTAGAGGCGGATGGCACACCGATCGATCTGACCCGTGTTGATGTCCCGGTGTATGTTCAGGCGGGGCGCGAGGATCACATTGCCCCTGCGCAAAGCGTTTGGCGCATCACCGATCACTTCTCAGGACCTGTGCAATTTCTACTCGCCGGGTCGGGCCATATCGCCGGAGTTGTCAATCCGCCCACCGCAAATAAGTATCAATACTGGGTGGGAAACAGCAGTGCGCCTAGCCTTGATGCCTATATCCAAAGCGCTACCGAGCACCCTGGCAGCTGGTGGCCGCACTGGCTGAATTGGCTCAAGGACAAATCTAGCGGACTGGTGCCAGCAACCGGCAAGCGAAAGCCGGGGGGCAGAGGGGACCCGATAATCGAAGATGCTCCTGGTCGATATGTGAAGACCCGCTGATTTGGGGATACCCTGGGGTGCAGCGGGCCGTTATCCAACCCACTTAAGGCAAAATCTGCATTGAAAACAAAGGCCAATACAGATTTTGTGCACTGCACAAAATTTCCTTGACTTAGCGCCTGCAATCCCTATTTTGTGCAGCGCAACATGAAACGAGGACATTATGGCTGAAGCCAACACTCAACCGAAAATTGATGCTGCGGCTGAACAGGTGCAAGCCTCTGCCGGTGCGGCAAAGGAAGCAGGCGCGGCGGCAAAGCCAGCCCCTGCCAAAAAAGCTCCGGTCAAGCCGGCTGCCAAGCGTGCTCCTGTGAAAAAAGCTGCCGCGCTCAAGGCGACCACTGCGAAGAAGGCAGTCGCCAAGGCCTCCGCGCCACAAGGTGCCGCAAAAAAGACAACGGCCAAGAAGGCTCCAGCCAAGAAGGCTCCGGCAAAGGCCTCTTCGACTGCAAAGACAAACCCTGTCACCAAACTCAAGGATACTATCATGGCTACCGCACAAAACACCGATCTTACTGCCCAAGCGAAGGAAATGGCGTCTGACATGCAGGACCGCCTCAAGATGGCGTATGCAAAGACCGGTGAACTCGCTGGCGATGTGAACGAATTCAACAAAGCCAACGTTGACGCGATCGTCGAAAGCGGCAAGATCTTTTTCGCCGGTGCCCAGGAACTTGCCAAGGACAATGTCGAAACCGGCAAGACGGTCGTTGAAACCGTGACCGCAGACGCCAAGAAGATGGCCGCAGTGAAGTCACCGACCGAGCTCATGCAGCTTCAGGGCGAACTGGCCCGTCGTAATTTCGACGCGCTGGTATCCTACGGCTCGCAGCGCACCGAAGCGTGGGTGAAGCTCTACAACGATGCTTTCGCACCCATCTCGAACCGCGTAAGCGTTGCTGCCGAGAAGATCACGAAAGCTGCGTGATCCTTCGCGCAACTTTTTTCAAAACAAATTTCTGAGCCGGGCCTCTCCTCTCTCTCCCAAACCCGGTTCATGAAAGCGCGCTGAAAATGCGCCGGGCCGGACAATTCCATGCGAATTGTCCGGCCTTTTGCTTTGCTGGCTAGCGCGCTCCTTGCGCGAAGAGGTTCGCTGAGGCGGGAACGATCACCGTGTTGGCGCGATTTGGGTCAAACTGACCTTGCGAAGCGACAAACGAATCCCATAATGTAAAGCAATGATTGCCATCGATCCTGCCGCCATCAGTTCAACCACCATGCCTGAGCGGGTGATCTCGTTTGCTTTTGCCACGATCGCATCCGATGATGATAAAGACAAAAGCGGCACTGACGATGAGGTTGGCATAGCAACCAAGACGCGAGCTAAGCCGAAAAAGCCCAGTCAGTACAAGGTTCTAATGCTCAACGACGATTACACGCCTATGGAATTTGTGGTGATGGTCCTAAAACGCTTCTTCGGTATGGATCTTGAGCAAGCCACGCGCGTGATGCTGCATGTTCATCAGAAAGGCGTGGGCGTCTGCGGCATCTTTCCGTATGAAGTCGCGGAAACCAAGGTCAATCAGGTGATGGACTTTGCGCGTCAAAACCAGCATCCGCTCCAATGCACGCTGGAAAAGGCGTGATAGACGGCCATTGAGCATCTTTGGGCATCCCCAACCTGATCCAGTCGGACCGGGCCAGGAAAGCGTCTGGGACTATCCCAGGCCAGCAACATGCGAGGCCACCGATCGTCGTATTACGATTATCCATCGCGGCGTGACACTCGTGGACAGCCGCGCTGCCTGGCGCACGCTAGAGACAAGCCACCCACCTACCTACTATGTTCCGCAAAAAGATATCGCGATGGATTACCTGCGCAAGGCCTCGCGCCGCACCATGTGCGAATGGAAAGGCCAGGCGCGCTATTGGAACATCCATGTTGGCGGGCAATTGATCGAGGCAGGCGCATGGTCCTATTCAGAACCGACACCGCCTTTCGCGCCCATTCGCGATTACCTCGCCTTCTATCCCGATCCGCTTGAACAATGCCTGGTCGACGGCGAACTGATCACGCCGCAGCCAGGCCAATTTTATGGCGGCTGGATTAGCCAATATGAGGCAGGACCTTTCAAGGGCGGGCCGGGGAGCCGATTCTGGTAGCATGGGGCGATGCACGTCAAAAAGCCCCGCTTAGCTTGAGACGCAGAACCCCCATGACCAGCACTGAATTTGTCGCTAGGAGCGCTGGTCAACAGCTGGTATTCGCGCCAGTCTGAAAAACCGTCGCTTCAAGCAAAAGGTCAAAAGGCCAGCCCGTGCAGAGCATTCTTCCCAGTATCGACCGATATATTCTTCGGCTGGTCATCGTACCGATGCTGGGGATCTTCGCTCTGGCCGCGTCGCTGCTTCTGCTCGATAAGATGCTGCGGCTTTTCGATTTTGTCGCGGTTGAGGGCGGGCCTGTTGCCGTAGTGTTCAAAATGCTTGGCGCTTTAATCCCGGAATACGCAAGCCTTGCTATACCACTTGGCCTGCTTCTGGGTATTCTGTTTGCCTTCCGAAAACTGGCGACTTCCTCCGAGCTAGATACGATGCGCGCTGTCGGGCTTTCTTATATCAGGCTCTTACGAGTGCCCTATGCGATTACGATGGTGCTGGTTGCGGTCAATGTTGCATTGGTCTTCTACATTCAGCCGGTAAGCCGCTACTATTACGAACAGCTTGAATACGATCTTCGCTCCGGCGCGCTTGGCGCTTCAATCAAGGTGGGCGAGTTTACGACTCTGGCAGACCGCTTGGCGCTTCGCATCGAGGAGAGCGAAGATGAGGGGCGCCGGCTCAAAGGCATCTTTGCCCGCGTCACCAACTCTCGCAAACAGACCTTATCTATCAGCGCGCGCGAGGGGGCATTTCTTGCCACCAGCGACAGTCCCGACACGATCATCTTGCGGCTCACCGAGGGCACGATCATTCAGGACACAGGCAGCAAAACGCCCCGAGTGCTCAGCTTCAGCCGCCATGATTTGCCGATTGACCTTCCAGCAGTGGAGGAATTTCGCCAGCGCGGCGATGCAACGCGCGAATATATCCTTCCTGAATTGCTGCGGATCGGTTGGAGCCCGGATACATCTCAGGAAGTTCGCGATGCCAGCCAAGCCAGCTTCAACTTCAGATTGGTAGAAGTGGTCATGATGCTGTTGATGCCGCTTTTGGCCGTTGCACTTGCAATCCCTCCCAAGAGATCAACAAGTGCGCTTGGCGTGTTCGTTTCGATAATACTGGTTGTCGCGTATCATAAGATCAATCAGTACGGAGAAGACGTGGCGGCTCTTGGCCTTGTCGATCCGATCATCGCCTTGTGGGGACCATTCGCACTGTTTGCCGCCTTGATCTTGTGGATGTTCTATCAGGTCGCGTACGTGCCCGGCGGGCAGGCCATCGGCTGGCTGGAAAGCGGATTTGCCAAGGTCTCGGCAAAAGTGGCCAAGTTGTTCAAGCGCAGGCAGGCACAGGGTGCGGCGGCTGATCAGAATACCGCGCAGACAGCTGATCTGGCGCCAGCGGACTAAAGGCGACTGGCGACAAACAATGCAGCTTGATTTCTTTCCCTCCCGCACCCTTACGCTTTATCTGGCGAAGCTGTTTGTAGTGCGCATTCTTGCCGTGCTTATCATGCTGGTGCTTGTTCTGATTATGCTCGATCTGCTGGGCAAAACGGGTGACATTCTTGCTCCTGAAGGAAACGGCCAGGCAGAAATCTGGCGGTATGCAAGCCTTCGCATTCCCCAACTGGTCTCTCGCTTTCTGCCGTATTCAGTGCTTCTTGCCACCCTGATCACCCTGGTGACGCTCAACCAAAATTCCGAAGTGGTTGCGATGAAAGGAGCAGGCCTTTCCGCCCATCAAGTCCTTGCCCCGCTATTGCTTGCATCCGTGCTGATTGCGGGTCTCAGCTTTGCATTTAACGAGAGGATCGTAACACGCGCCAATTCCGCGTTGAAAGCGTGGGAGGCGGTCGACTACGGCGAAATTCCCCGCGAGAGCGGCGTTCGAGCCAATATTTATCTAACCGATGGCGACAACATCCTCGCCGCATCCTCACTCGTTGGGCGCGGTGAAAACATCACTTTGGACGATGTCACATGGTACCGTCGCGGCTCCGGTGGCCTTATCCTCGAGCGGATCAAGGCAAGCGAGGCGACCTTTGCGAACCCCGGCTGGCGACTTAGCAATCCTGTCCGCTTTGATGTGGGTGAAGCCAAGGTCGAAACACTCGACACCCTGATCGTTGGAGAAACTCTCACCCCGGAACGGATCGAAGTGCAATCGGCAGACCCCGATGGGCTCGGCTTTTTTGAACTCGGGCAGACCATCAATGCGTTTGATGCGCTCGGTCGTCGTACGTCTGAGCTCGAGGCAAAATGGTGGCACCGGCTTTCCGGCCCTTTATCTGCTTTGCTGATGCCGCTTCTGGGATCGATTGCCGCATTCGGCCTTGCGCGGTCCGGACAATTGTTCGTTCGTGCAGTGATTGGAATGGGGCTTGGCTTTGCCTATTTCGTGGTGGACAATGCTGCACTCGCGATGGGCTCTTTCGGCGGCTACCCGCCATTTCTTGCAGCGTGGGCCCCGTTTCTGCTGTTTCTGCTGGTCGGTGAGACGGTGCTGATACGGACAGAAGAATGAGCAGGCGCAACGACGATTGGTCGCTGCGCCTTGCGCGCGTGGCGGATGCGGCTTCGATGCCGTCCATTGAACGCGCCGCGGGAAAACTGTTTGAGCAGGCCGAAGGCCTTGCCGATGTGGCAGGCACGCAAACCGTTTCGGTCAATCGTCTCGAACGGTATATTCGCAAAGGCCACTGTCTGGTGGCCCATATTGGCGATGAGTTGGCGGGATTCCTGGTAAACGAGCCCTTTCAGCGCGATCTGCACATATGGGAATTCAATGTCCATCCCGCTTATCAAGGCAGAGGTATTGGCGCCGGGCTTTTGCGCGCCTGTATGATTGATGCCCGCAATTCCGGTTTCAAGGCAATCACCTTGACAACCTTCCGTGATGTTCCGTGGAATGGTCCTTTTTATGAGCGCATAGGCTTTGCTGAGCTAACGGCGCTCGATGCACATCCGCGTCTTGCGGGGGAGTTGGCCTTGGAAGCAGATCACGGGCTGCCGGTTGATCAGCGTTGTGCGATGATAATGTTTCTGGACTAGGGCGTTTGTCTGATACCACTCTGATACCGCAGCGCTCGACAAAAAAGTGAGAGAACCCAATCATGCTCCGCAATCCCTACGCTCTGGCTCTCGCTCCGGTCCTTTTGGTCATTAGCGCCTGTGAGACCCAGCCCGGGCAAGTTACAAGCTCAACGCCAGTTGCCAATGGCGACACTGACCCTGCTCTAAGCGAAACGCTCGACCAAGTCTCTGAAGGCGGTGATGGCACTTCTACTGAGGCGCGCGAGATGATGGAGGCCGATCAAACCAGTCCCACCACCAGCGGCGCGACAACAGGCACAATGGCCAGCGGAAGCAATTCAGATGACACGCGTCAACCTGATCGCTCCCGCAGCAAGCTTATCAAAGCCGACCCAAATTAAGGCGCTGTGGAAGGTGCAGCCCTTCGGGCGCCGGCCGCGCCAATCAGCTTCTGCCAATCATCGTGCTGCGCGCGATCCTGGCCACCAAGGTGACCATTCCGGGGTGATTTGCTCCCCCATAGGTTGATCCCGTCCCCAATTCGCGTGCGAGACGACGGTGTGCCTCGGGCAGATCATGATAGGGCATAGATGGCATCAAGTGATGCAAGGCATGATATCGCAAGCCCACCGGAGCCCACACCTCTGCCGCGAACCCCGGAGGCGGGACGTTCACGCTGTCCAAAAACTGGGCGGTTACCGTCATTGGCTCTCCCTCGTTCTCCCACAGATGCGCAACAAGGGTCCGCAATTGATTGAGCAAGGCTGTAAGCGAGAGAATAGCCAGCGCAATCAGCAAAGGCCGCCAGCCAATCCACCATGTACTCGCCAACAAAGTGATAGCCCAGAGACTGGCGCCCGCTTCTTGCCACATCACTCGCCTGGCGAAGTCACCGGCTGGCGCTTTGCGACGGAAATCAGGATTGATCGAAAGCGAGGAAAACCGCTCCCACGTGAACGTGCGGACCGCCGGAAACACTGCACCCAACGGCACCAGAACCGCAAAACGCGCAAGCAGCGCAACTGGCGCAAGCAAAGCTACGATTACAAAAAGCGGCAAACTCCATGGCTTCATCAGCGCAAGGGGAAGGTATTCCGGATCTTCAAGCGTGCCATATTGCGTGCGCTTATGGTGGATCGTGTGCACACCTTCATACATGAAACTTGGGGTGAGCAATGGAATGCCGACAATCGCGTTCCAGCCCAGTCGAAAGCCGGGCAAGGCATCGCGGTGAATGTGCGTAAGCTCGTGAATGAACATCAGCGCGCGGTAAAACGCCAGAGCCCCGATCAAACCGGCCCCAACAGCAATCGCAACGCTTTCGGTCAGAACAGCAAGTGCAATAGCACCATAGCCAAGCGCGGCGGAAATGAGCATGTCCGGCCAATACACTTCGCCCCGCGCGCGCCCGAGATCCTTGACCAGATCCCGCGCGGCACGAAGCATCGCCTTATCGTCGCTGGTCTGAAAATCAGCACGAGAAGGGCGGGCCGCGCGGTGAGAGGCGTTGAGGGAAGAAGATTGCATATTCATTTAGCTGTACCTTATCGCCAGTCGGTATATCCCAGATTGTGTAGTTTTGCCAACCGCAGATACCCGCTCCTAGCCATCGGGAAAATCAATCGGATGGCCTTGCGCCGGCTAGCCGCGCAATCCAAGAGACGCTTTGAGCAGAAACAAACCCCTTCAAAGGCAATACGGATAATTGGGCGTGACAGTTGCATCATCAAGAGCAGATAAAGCCGCAGACCGCCTTATCGTAGAACCGGTGGACGGCAAGAAAGGCCGGGCACGGTTTGTCGATCTCGGGCGCAGGTTTGCACAAAAGCTGGACCAATCCGTTCCACAATTGCGAAAGGAACAGCTTGAACTGGTAGATCCGCAAAAAAATCCCTTCTTTGATCATGCGCGCGCACAGCTTTTCGTGGCGCACCGCGATGGTCGTGAAGTCGGCCGTATTTCGGCACATATAGATGAACTGGCGCTCGACATGCCGGCAGAACAGGGTTTTGGCCCGGGCACCGGTTTTTTTGGCTATTTTGATGCCGAGGACGAGAAGACTGCAAAAGCGCTTCTGACAGCTGCTGAGGGATGGCTGCGCGAGGAGAACATGGACCGTGTTCTGGGCCCGATTTCGATGTCAATCTGGGAAGAGCCTGGCTTGCTCACCAAAGGGCAAGATCACCCTCCCATGATCATGATGGGGCACCACCCTTCCCAATACGCCGGCTGGATCGAGAATGCGGGCTACGACCCTGCGCAAACCCTTCACACCTACCACCTAGAAGTTCGCCGAGAATTCCCGCCACTGGTAAAGCGCATCGTCAAATCGGGTGAGCGCAATGACCGCATCACCGTGCGGCGCGTGGACAAGTCGCGCTGGGATGAAGAGGCGGCCATTGTCCTCGCCATTCTCAATGACGCCTGGTCCCACAATTGGGGCTTTGTGCCCTTCACCGCAGCCGAAGTGGCCTATGCCAGCAAAAAGCTAAAACCGATCATCCACGAAAACCTGAACATGATCGCCGAACTGGATGGCCGCCCCGTGGCTTTCACGCTGACGTTTCCAGACGTCAACGGCGTCCTTTCCCGGATCAAGGGCAAGCTGTTTCCGTTTGGCTGGATTGCTATGCTGCGTTGGTTGAGAAAGCCGACCGGTTCCGGAATGCGTGTGCCGCTGATGGGTGTGCGCAAGGAACTCCACAATAGCCGTCTTGCCAGCCAGCTCGCATTTA
>JGI12048J13642_10313684_pt1 | contig 15679 bp, 9 predicted proteins | sample ElkSlonscriptome_16_FD_13642 | JGI IMG/M metagenome (IMG submission 13642)
AAAAATGACGACCGTCTTGTAAGCCCCATTAGGGGCGACCTATCTGTTCTCCCGGGCGTAAGCCCGGGACAGGGATTAACTTGCACAAATCACATTTTTTCCTTTATTACCCCCCATCCCAAATGAAAAACACAACGCATGATCTTACGTACCCTTTTGATAGCGGTAACGTGTTGCCTGTTGACGACCACGCTAGCTGCTCAAAACAAAAAAGACACGCTACCCGACGGCTGGACACTCGGTGCCGGTTTCGGCTTCGACTTTTCCCAACTCTTACAGATTAACCCGAAGCAAGGCGCTGGTCAGAACCAGATCGGTTTTGGCATTGCCACTAGCGGCTTCGCCAAGTACCGCAAAAAACGCCTCGCCTGGGACCACGCCCTATTCTGGCAATTCGGTATTCAGCGCCTGGGGTCGGGCATTATTGCCCAGGGTACGTCCCAACGCATTCCTTTCCAGAAGTCCATCGATGAATTTCAGTACAACCTGAAATTTGGGTACCGGACCACCAAAGAATCCAAGTGGTTCTACGCCGCTAATACTAATCTCGTTACCCCTATCCTGCCCACCTACATGGGCGGCGAAGACTTTCCGGGAAATTTCCTGAAAGATGTGGCCGGCATGGGCATGTTGCGATCCCGCTTTTTTAGCCCTGCCACTGTGAATATATCGGTCGGGATCGACTTTAAGCCCGACGAGACCTTCTCTGCTTATTATTCACCCTTAGGGGCTAAATTCATTTTTGTGCCCGACGATGAAATCGCTTCCCTCGGTGTACACGGTAACCCGGTAGAAGGTGAGCCGGATCCCGAGACCGGACGTTACGCCGAATTCGACAATTCCTTTGAAGCCATGGGCCAGACCCTTCGGTTGGGCGTATCCACCAAATTCATGGAGGATAAAGGCGCGTTCAATAGTACGCTCCTGCTCTTTTCCAACTACCTGGAGAACCCCGAAAATATCGATATTAACTGGGGTACGGATCTGAGCGTGGCTCTGGTGAAAAACCTGCAAGTCTCCGTTAATGTGAATGTGTTTTACGATGATGATGTGCGGGTACAAATTACCGACTTCAGTAAACCAAACGGGGTCGATGGGTTGGGTAAACGGGTGAGCCTGACCCAGCAACTACTCATCAAATACAATTTTACGATCTAATGGTGGAGGGAGGTCAATTGTGGTTACGGTCGGTCCAACAAATTCCCTAACTTGTCCGTATAACCACCGTAATGTCTACGTCGACTTTTGCCGAAAGGCTAATCAGGAATAACCTAGCCACCGACTTTCGGGTTCGGAGGCGATCAACCAAACTGTCCTATGTCAGCGGATAAAAAACTATTTCTCCTCGATGGGCACGCCCTTGTCTACCGGGCCCACTTCGCCTTCATTAATCGCCCATTGATCAACTCGAAAGGGGTGAATACCTCGGCCATTACCGGCTTCACCCGTACCCTCTGGGACTTGCTGCAAAACGAAAAGCCCACCCACATCGCGGTGGCCTTTGATCCGGATGGCCCCACCTTTCGGCACGATATGTTCGAGGAGTACAAAGCTAATCGCGAAGAGCAACCCGAAGATATTGCCATCGCCTTCCCCTACATCCGCAAGATCGTAGAGGCCTTTCAAATTCCCATTGTAACCGTGAAGGGATACGAGGCCGACGACGTAATCGGTACGCTGGCCAAGAAGGCCGAGAAAGACGGCTATATCACCTATATGGTAACCCCCGACAAAGATTTTGGGCAGCTGGTAACGGATCATGTCCTGATCTACAAACCCTCCCGCCAGGGGAATGGCGTGGAGATCCAGGGCCCCAAAGAAGTGTGCGAAAAATGGAATATCGAGCGTACCGAGCAGGTGATTGACATCTTAGCCTTGCAGGGCGACAGCATCGATAATATCCCCGGGGTTCCGGGCATCGGTGCCAAAACGGCCGCCAAATTATTAGCGAAATACGATTCAGTGGAGGGTCTGCTCGATAATATCGATGACCTCAAAGGAAAGCAACAGGAAAAGGTACGCGACAATGCCGATCAGGCCCGGTTGTCGAAAGAGTTAGCCACCATTGACCTGGAGGTGCCCATTGACTTCGAGCCCCAAAAGCTCCAGATCGATCCCATGGACAAGGATGCTCTGAGTGAGCTATTCGTAGAACTGGAATTCCGTACACTGGCGCGCTCCATCCTTGGTGATTCCGAAGAGTCTCCCGCGCCTTCCGGCAAAAAGGGTAGTACGCAGGGCTCCCTGTTTGGCGAAGAGTCGGATGTGGATGTGCAGGCCCCCCGCCTCAAGAAGCATTCCATCGCCAGCAAAACCATCGAGAATACCGATCACGAATACTTCTTCATCGATACGTCCGAAAAGCGCGCAAACCTGATCGAACAGCTCACCCGGCAAAAGGAGNTTTGCTTCGACACGGAAACTACTAATATCGATGCCACCCAAGCCGAATTGGTGGGCATTGCCTTCTCCTGGAAAGCCCACGAAGGCTATTATGTACCCTTCCCCGAAGACCAAAAAGAGGCGCAGGCAATGGTCGATGAGTTCCGGCCCTTCTTCGAAAATCCGGACATCACCAAGATCGCCCAAAACCTGAAGTACGATGCCCTGGTACTGCGCCGCTACAATGTGCGGATCGAAGGCTACTATTTCGATACTATGATCGCCCACTACCTGCTGGAACCCGAGCTGCGGCACAATATGGATTACCTGGCCGAGACCTACCTGGAATACAAGCCCGTACCCATCGAAAACCTGATCGGTAAGCGTGGGAAGAACCAGAAGACCATGCGGGATGTCGATCCCACTCAAGTGACTGACTACGCCGCCGAAGATGCCGATATTACCTTCCAACTTAAGGAATACCTGGAACCCAGGCTGAAGGATGAAGAAGTGTTACACGACCTTTACTATAAGGTAGAGTCACCTCTGGTGCACGTGCTGGTGGATATGGAGTACGAAGGCATAAACCTGGATAGCGAATTCCTCCATCAATACGCCAAAGAACTAAAGGACGACATAGCCGAGCTGGAAGAGAAGATTCACGAAATGGCCGACGTCAAATTCAATATCGGATCGCCCAAGCAGGTCGGTGAAGTCCTCTTCGATAAAATGGGGCTGCCCTACAAAGGCCGCAAAACGAAATCGGGTCAGTATAGCACCAACGAGGATAAATTGACCGATCTGGCTGCCGATTATCCCATCGTCAATGAAATCCTGGATTACCGGGGCCTCACCAAGCTACTATCAACCTACGTGGAAGCGCTTCCGAAAATGGTGCACCCGGAAACCGGCCGTATCCACTCCTCTTTCAATCAGGCCCTGGCTGCCACCGGCCGACTCAGTTCCAACAACCCCAACCTGCAGAATATCCCCATCCGCACCGAGGAGGGAGCACGGGTCCGGGAGGCCTTTATCCCCCGCGACGAAAATCATGTGCTGTTAGCGGCCGACTACTCGCAGATCGAGTTGCGTCTGATCGCCGAGATTAGCAAAGACGAAGCCATGGTGGAGGCCTTCAAAGAAGGGAAAGACATTCACAGTGCTACGGCGGCCCGGGTATTCGAGGTCCCGTACGACGAGGTGACCCGCGAACAGCGCTACCGCGCCAAGACGGTCAATTTCTCCATCATCTACGGTGCGGGAGCGACCAACCTTTCGCGACAACTCGATATCAAACGCGCCGAGGCCAAAGAGCTGATCGAGCAATACTTCAAACAGTACAGTGGCCTCAAGCAATACATGGACGATATGGTGGAGCACGCCCGCAAGCACGGCTATGTGACGACCCTCATCGGTCGCCGCCGACACCTGCGCGATATTAACTCCAAGAGTTCCCTGGCCCGCAGTAATGCCGAACGCATGGCCATCAATACACCAATTCAGGGATCAGCTGCCGATATGATCAAGATCGCTATGGTCAATGTGCACAATTTATTGCGCGCCAAGGACTACGCCACCCGCATGATCCTGCAGGTGCACGATGAATTGATCTTCGATGTTCCCAAAGAAGAGTTGGACGAAGTTAAGCCACAGATCATGGAACTGATGAAAAACGCACTGCCCCATTTGGACGTCCCCATCCTTGTAGAGGCAGGTATTGGTAAAACGTGGCGGGAAGCTCACTAAGAACTAAGTCGAAAAAAAAGCCGGCTCAATCGACAAATTTGGGCCATGTACCATGAAAAAGTCATCTTCAAACAGATCGACTTTACAGATACGAGTTCATTTTTTCGACCTAGTTCATAAACATAAAGCCATGCTAACCCTGCTACACAACGAGTGGCGGTCACGCGTGCGTTCAGCTTTCTCGGGGAAGGATGTAGCCATTACGGTCATCCTCGTTTTCTTTGCCCTGTATATGCTGCTCAACGTGCTGGCCCTCGCCTACTTTTTACCGGATTTGATTCGGGGAGATGATGATGGGGGACCCGTTTTTATGCCCATCAACAAACTGATCTTCTACTATTTCCTCTTCGACCTCTTCATCCGGTTTTTTCTGCAATCCTTTCCGTTGCTATCAGTGCAGCCTCTTTTGGTCATGCCCATCGACCGGCGGAAGGTATTTCATTTTATTCTGATCCGGTCACTACCCAACTTTTTTAATCTACTACCGCTGATACTGGGCCTACCGGTGATGTTTCGGGTGGTTATTCCTGAGTTTGGTCTGAGTGGTGGCCTGTCGTGGCTGGCCTTTTTCCTGCTGATTGCGGTAGCCAACCACTATCTGGTCTTTTTGCTCAAGCGTATGTTCAGCGTCAAGCCTGTCCTGATCTTTGCCCTCTTGCTGGGCTTAGGAGGTGTATTCTACCTGGATACGACCGGCGTGATCGGTATCTCCGAATCCTTCGGTAATCTGATCGCTCAAGTGGTGGAGCAACCCATTCTGCTGCTGATCCCGCTGGGGCTGGTAGTATTGTTCTACCTGGTTTTATTCCAGCGCTTTCGTCAGTACGCCTACTTGGATGCCTTTGTATCCAACCGACAGGAGCGGGTGAGTGCCCGTCAGTTCACCTGGCTCGACCGCTTCGGGAACTTGGGTGAGCTTATCCGCTTGGATTTGAAATTGATCTGGCGGAATAAACGGCCACGAACCATGATGATGATCGGATTGATCTTCATTATCTACCCCCTGCTGTTCATTGAAGCGTTGCAGGCTTCTTTTGTGACAGCCATTTTTATCGGAATATTCATCTCCGGCTTTCTAATGATCCAGTACGGGCAGTTCATGCTGTCGTGGGAAAGCACTTTTTTCGATTTCATGCTCACCCGTAACTTTAGCATCCGGGAGTACTTTGAGGCCAAGTACTATTTCTTTGCCGCCTTCATTACCATCTTTACGACCCTGTCGTTGGCGTACGGCTTCCTGGACGTGAATTTGCCGCTGGCGTTTATCGCCTGCGCCCTGTTCAATCTGGGGGTCAATTCCTTTGTGCTGATGTTCTCGGCCACCTATAATGTGAAGCGCATCGAGCTTACTAAGGGGGCCTTTTTCAATTACGAAGGGGTGGGAGCCAACCAATTTGTAATGCTCTTGCCTCTATTGCTGATTCCCATTTTTATCTACCTGCCTTTTGGTATCTGGGCCAACAAATACATCGGCCTGGGTGTGTTGGCCGTTATCGGCATCATAGGCATCGTTTTCCGCGACCGCCTGCTCGATCAGGTGGTCCGCCAATTCGAAAAGCGGAAATACGCCATGAGTGCCGGATTTAAAGCAGACTAAAAAAAGAATACCAATGATCACTATACACAACTTATCCAAGTCCTATAAAGGAGTCGAAGTACTCCGCGTTGATGAGCTCACTATTCCCCAGGGGGAAAGCTTTGGTCTGGTCGGTAACAACGGAGCCGGTAAGACAACCCTGTTTAGTCTGATTATGGACCTCATTCAGCCCTCTTCGGGTGAGGTGCAGTCCAGGGATAAGCCGGTGGCACGCTCCGAACACTGGAAGAGCTATACGGGAGCCTATCTGGACGAGAATTTCCTGATCGGCTTCCTCACGCCCCGCGAGTATTTCGAATTTGTGGCCAAACTATACGGCGTTGGCAAGGGCGAGCTGGACCAACGCCTGGATGCTTTTGACACCTTCTTCAACGGGGAGATCCTGGACCGCAAGAAATACATCCGTGACCTGTCGAAGGGTAACCAGAAAAAAGTGGGTATTGCGGCGGCACTGATCGGTCAGCCAGAGGTGTTGGTGCTCGATGAGCCGTTCGCCAATCTTGACCCCAGTTCACAGATCAAGCTCAAGCAGTTGATCAGGGACTTGCCCGGTGAGATGACCGTCCTTATTTCCAGTCACGATCTGACCCACGTAACCGAGGTTTGCGAACGCATTGTCGTCCTGGAGAAAGGCTCCATCATCCGCGATATCCGAACCGAAGAAACTACGCTCAACGAACTCGAAAATTACTTTGCAGGTATTCAGGAGGAAACAGCCACTCCCTCGGAATAAGTGGCCGTTTTATAACGTAAGGCTGGGGCCTAGTCGTTTGATGAAGAACGGAGTGTCACCACCTAACGTTGTATGTGGTTGAGGATGTTAGGCAGTAGGACTTGCTCAAATCCCTATACGCTATACCAACCACCCTGTACCGGGCGGTTGGGCCGTGAGTATCTTCTCTTTATGAAATAGTCTGTGCCCAACCTCACGTTTTTATACCAAAATCAACAGGCAGCTCCGGTTTTCTGCCGGTTTTTTTTGTTTACTAACATTACCCCAATGTAAATTTGTTGATAAGGTTGTTATTGCTTTGAAGATCAATGACTTATGAAGTGGAAAAGTTGTTGGTAGTTTTTCACAATGTGGGTTTGAAAGGTGAATAAACTACTTATAAATCAATGGTTTACACCGTAGCCACCACCTCCGGGCGTCTCGATCCGGATACGGTCTCCTGCTTCCAGGGGCTTATGGTCTACCCCTTTCAGGGGGATTTTATCTCCATTTGCTTTAATTAACCACTGTTGGCCTACTCGTCCGGGCTCGCCACCTTCCAGTCCGTAGGGAGCTACTACCCGGTGCTGGCTCAGCAGGGTAAATTCGACCGGCTCCAAAAAAGTGATCTCGCGAACTAATCCATCACCTCCGTGCCATTGCCCCTGGCCTCCTGATTTTTGGCGTAAGCCGAAATGATCGACCCGTACGGGGTAGCGAAACTCCAATTCCTCGGGGTCGGTCAGGCGGGTATTGGTCATGTGCTGATGTACACCGGAGCGTCCGTGAAAGCCGACACCAGCTCCTGCGCCACCACCGATCGTTTCGTAATAGCCAAAGGTCTGGTTTCCAAACAGGAAGTTGTTCATGGTGCCCTGGGAGCAAGCAGCCAGCCCCAGGGCTTTGAGCAACGTATCCACCAGTCGTTGACTCACTTCGGTATTTCCGCCGACTACGGCCGGACATTTTGCAGCATCATCCACGAAGTCGGGATGCAGCAACGAGGTGGGGACTTTTAATGCAATCGTTCGCATCAGGCCTTCGTTCAGAGGAATGGGCCTGTCGCAGAGTAACCGTAGTACGTAGAGTACCGCGCTGTACACAATGGATAGGTTGGCATTCAGATTATAGGGGTGGGGAGGGGAGCTTCCGCTAAAATCAAAACGGTAGGGTACGCTGCGCAAATCAATGGCCACCTGGATGCGATGATCATCGTCCAGGTGCTCGGTGGCTTCGAATAGGTGTCCCTGATAGGCAGCCAGGCCGGACTCCAGCGTGTTGGCAGCGAGGTCCTGAACTCGATCCATAAAGTAGTGCACTTTTTCCAGCCCGTGTATTCGGACCATGGTCTGGAGGGCTTCGGCTCCTTTGCGCAAACTGGCCAGGGCTGCGCGGATATCGGCGATATTTTCATCGGGCGATCGCGAGGGGTAAGGGCCATCTTCCAGTGCTTGGCGAATCGCATCCCACTTCACCTGTCCTGCCCTGACCAAAAAGGTGGGCGGAAAGGCGACACCCTCTTCTTCCAGGCGTGTTGCATCGGGGGGCATTGACCCGGGACGGGTGCCTCCGATCTCGGCGTGGTGCGCCCGGTTGATGACGTACCCAATGAGTGCTCCCGCCTTGGTGTATACCCCACTGAGTAAGGTGACATCGGGGAGGTGCGACCCACCGTATTTCGGGTGATTAGTCAGCAGCACATCGCCCGGACCAATGGGTTGACGTTCGAGGCACAACCGTGCACAGACCCCCAGGCTACCCAGGTGGACGGGAATATGTGGAGCATTCACGAGTAACTCAGCTCGCGGATTCAGGAGGCCACACGAAAAATCCAGGCGCTCCTTTACGTTGACCGAAAAAGCGGTGCGTTGCAATTGGGCGCCCATTTCTTCGGCTATGGCCGAAAATCGATTGGTGAATAGCTCCAGCTCTATGCCTTCTTTTAAGCTTTCCGATGCATCGGACAACCGGGCTTCTCTGCGTTGGGCGATGAGGTTTTGGTCGTAGGATGCTTTTATGGACCAGCCTTTCGGCAAAAAAACAGTGGCGTGATCGTTAAGCACTACGGCGGGTCCGTTCAGGGACGTACCCGGCCGCAGGTCTTTCCATAAGTATACGGGATACCCTTTTTTGTGTTCAGCAGGAAATGCCGGTTGGGTCGACTTGGGGTCCGGACGAGTCCGGGGCAGATCGGGACGGGTAGCCGCAATAACCCGCAGGCTTTCCACCTCGATCACCCGGTCGGACGGATAGTAGCCAAAAAGCTGTTCGTACTGTTTTTGGAAAGTGCGTTCCGGCATGGCGGCCGATTCGGTAATATCAATCTCCAGCGGAGAGTCCTGCCCCTGAAATCGGAGAAAAAGTAACCGCTGCCGTATACTCGTCTGAGCACTGGTATAACCCTCTTGTTGCAGGGACTCCCGAGCTTCCTGACTCACCTCGTGAATCAGTCGGGGCAGGTCGGCTTCCAGTTCATCTAAGGGCCGCAAAACCTGTCGTTCGGCCAGGCGCTCCACCCGGGCGTGTCCGATACCGAAGGCACTCAGTATACCGCTGTTGAAGGGTAACACCAACCGACGAATCCCCAGGAGGTCGGCCACCTGAGCGGCGTGCATTCCGCCCGCACCACCAAAGGCGAGCAGGGCATAATCGGCGGGATTAAAGCCGCGGGCAACGGATATTTTACGAATGGCTTCGGCCATCTTTTCGTTGGCGATCTTCTCCAGTCCCCGCAATAGTTCAGTGCGGTCGTAATCTTGTTCCAGGGCTGCGGAAACCTGTTGACGCAAAGCCTCGAGAGCCTCTTCGGCCCGTTCAACCCGGATGGGAATACCCATGCGGTCGGGCTGAAATTTGCCCAGCAGGAGGTTGACGTCGGTAATGGTGAGGGGCCCACCGGCTCCGTAGCAGGCGGGGCCGGGGTCAGCTCCCGCACTTTCGGGGCCGACCTGTAGTTTTTGTCCATCGAAACGACAGATAGAGCCTCCACCGGCAGCCACGGTTTCAATGGCGAGGGTGGGGCTATTCAGCACTATGCCATCGATCTCGGTACGGAACCGGTAGTCGTACTGGTGATCGTACCGGGCGGTATCAGTACTGGTGCCTCCCATATCGAGGGTGAGCAATCGCCGGATACCCAAATGGTGTCCGATGGTGGCTGCTCCCACCATGCCTCCCGCCGGACCACTGAGGAGGCTATCCTTAGGGCGGTAGTGCTGGTAGCTTACCAGCCCGCCGGCACTACTCATCACCAGAAGGTCAGAGGTTCCCCCGGCTACTCCAATGGTCGAGGCAATACGGTCGAGGTAATGGTGAATTACCGGAGCCAGATACGCATTGACCAGGGCCGTGCGCGTACGGGGCAGTAACTTGATAACCGGACTCAGCTCATGGGATACAGAAACATATTCGAAACCGGCTTCCCTTACTGCCAGGGCCAGTTGCTGTTCGTGAACGGGGTTTCGGTAGGCGTGCAACAGGGCAATTGCCACTGAATCACAATCTGCTTCTCTCAGTTGTGCAATGACCGATTGGATCGTTTCCCGGGTGAGGACGGTACGTATTTCGCCATTGGCACCGAGGCGTTCATCCACTTCCGTTACGGAGTGATACAGGCGGTCGGGTTCGGGGATGGCGAGTTGAAAAAGATCGGGGCGGGCCTGATTACCGATATAGGGTAAATCGCGAAATCCGCGGGTGATCAACAAACCAACGCGGGCTCCTTTTCGTTCTAAAAGGGCATTTGTACCCCGCGTGGAACCCAATCGCATACGAATGGGCGGCAGATCAGCTGATAGTGGCGTCTGTGTTGCCAGCCGGGCGGCCAGAATGGGGGCTTCTTCTCCTGCGGTAAGCGATAGGTCAGCCCCGGCGATATCCTTCGGAATGGGCCCATCCAGCTGAAGCTCCCGGGTCTCCGGGTCATAGGCCAGAACCTGAAAGGAGCCAACATTATTCCGACCGGGTAAAGTAGCAGTATAACCTCCGAACAGATCGGTGTGCACGGGCCACGTATGGTCGAGTTGCAGGCGGTCGGGGGCAATGTGTCGGGCAATGTGCGCCCGCAGCGTACTACTACTTAGCACCTTGAGACGCTGGATGCTGCCAGACGGATTGCGGGCCAAGCAATCGGTGAACGTTCCACCCGTATCGATCCAGATATCCCATTTGTCGGCCATATTGACGAAGGGTAAAAATATTGGTATATTAATCATTGAGGGCTGATGGCAGCCCTTTCTTTTTGGCCGAAGCCTGCGTAAAAGAGTAGCGGACTTTGGCACGGCAAAAGATACAAAAAAGGGGCGCACTTGCTCCCCAATACACGACGACCATGGAGGGACCTACGGAAGAGAGCAGGCAATTGATGAACCAGGCGAATGAATATGCGTCGGGCGGAGATGATTACAATGCCATCAAGTTGTGTAAGCGGGCCATTCGTCTGTCGCCAGGGTGGCTTCCTCCTTATGAGTGTCTGTGTCGAATATACAAGCGCCGCCGGGAGTGGAAGGCGGTACTGCATTACAATAAAAAAATAGTGGCCATCGACCCGGCCCGCCCGGGAAACTGGTGGGATGTCGGACTAGGCGCTGCTGCTACCGGGCGTTTCCGGCTGGCTCGTAGCGTGTGGAGTAAATTTGGACAAGGCGATATTAAATCGTTCCAGCGAAAACCAGTGATCGTGCAATTAATCCACAGCGGGCTCTACGAATTAGTGTTGGCCCGGCCATTAGATCCGGTCAGAGTTGTGCTGGAAAGTATTCCCCACCCAAAATCTGACCGTACGTTTCGCGACGTATTACTGATTGGCCACGAGGAAGTGGGGACAACGATAGTTGGCAACCGCCGGCTTTCGGTTTACCCCGAATTGGATCTGCTGAAGCGTTCTCATTTTCAGACCTGGTCCTGTATTCTGGAACAGGTCGACCAATCGGATATCCATTTGATGGAAGATTTATGCCGCGACGCCATCGTCGGTATGGAAGTTTGGTCTAATGCCAACCGGGCCAAAGTGATCGAGGGAAAGCACGAATATTACGCCAGTAACGGAGGCCATAATGCCGGAGACGGTGAGGTGGTTTTGGCACTGGCAGCTCGCCGAGAGCAACATATACGGAATGTATTGTCTTCCTGGAAAGTGATTGCACTGAAGAGTTGGCGCAATCTCGAGCGACACGTGTAACTTTTTGACGATCTGGTCGAAAAGACTGGTTTTTTTGCCGAAAGGCAAGGATATTACGGACCACGGACCACGGACCACGGACCACGGACCACGGACCACGGACCACGGACCACGGACCAATTAGTGAAAATTGTATTCAATCGTCATGACAAGCATTTCTGAAAGCAAGGTACAGCAGTTAACCACCGAGGGGTATTCCTTTGATATAGGAGAGTATATCCGGCAAGCTTTTTCCCTGTTCCAAAAGGCGCCTGGTCTTTTTATTGCCTACGCCATTCTGTCGGGTCTCATTTCTTTATCGGCCCAACTGGTGCCTCTGCTGGGAACCATTGCGGCTATTCTGGTTTCTTATCCGATCCTGGTGGGGTATTATCTGGCGGGGCATGAGCTCTCCCGGGGGCGTGAGGTGCGATTGAGTACCTTTTTCGGTGGATTTGAATACTTTGGTAATCTGGCGGCAGTATACCTTATCCAGTTTCTGGCTGTTTTGGCGGTGATGATTCCCTTTGTATTGAGTGTAGGAGTCAGTGCCTATCTCGGTGCCGAATTTGGAGGAGAGATCATTGCACCGGCCATCGGTATCCCGATCATGCTGGCCATGATGGTACCTCTGGTCTACCTGAGCGTTTCCTGGATATACGCACCATTATTTGTGGTATTCAATAATATGGGCTTTTGGGATGCTATGGAAGCCAGCCGTAAGATCGTTCACCGTCGTTGGTGGATGGTTTTTGCCTTTCTGCTGATGTTAGGACTACTCATGATGGCCGGTGCGCTGGCCCTGTTGATCGGACTCCTGGTGGCGTATCCGGTAGCCATGGTGGCTGTATACATCTCTTTTGCCGATGTTACCGAATTGAATACCCTTTCACCGGAACCAGATATTACTGATCACTTGGTGGAATAACGTGGGTTTGAGGCCGAGCTATTTGCTAAAATGCTGATTGTCAAAACCTCACGTTGTATTTGGTAGAGGGTGCTAGATAGTAGGACCTTCTTTAAATCCATTTACCTAATACGTACTACTATATACCGGGAGGTTGGACCCTGATTATCTTCCCTTTATAAAATAGTCTGTGCCCAGCCTTACATTAAAATAATTATTCCGCATCGTCTACTTCGACATACACCCGGACCAGTTCAATTTTAGTATCACTGACCATTTCGAGCACGAAACGGTAAGGAGGTAGTGTAAGGGAGACTCCGTTTTCGGGTATGCGCTCGGTAGTCATGACCAGGTACCCCGAGAGGGTGTGGTAATCGCCTTCGGGAAAGTTGAGGTGTTCGTACTTTTCATTTAAATAGTCGATCTCCAATCGCCCGGAAAACAAGTATTCCCGTTCGCTGATTTGATTTTCGATATGTTCTTCCTGATCGTGTTCATCTTCAATTTCCCCGAACAACTCCTCCAGAATGTCTTCGAGGGTGGCTATCCCCGCAACACCACCGAATTCGTCGACCACGCAGGCGATATAAATGCGCTCTTTTATAAAGGTGTTCATCAGGTCGGTAATGCGCATTACCTCGGGCACAAATGGAATATCCAAGATGAGGTCGCGAATACTACGCGGTTCGTGGAGCAATTGCTGGTGGTGCACATAGCCCAGGATATTATCGATGTCGCCTTCCGTAACGATGATACGCGATAATTTGGTTTCCCGGATCACCTGAATCAAATCCTCGACCGGCGCGGATACGTCGATGTGCTCGATCTCGGGTCGCGGAATCATGCATTCCCTGACCCGGATTTCTTTCAGGTTTAGTGCTTTACCAAACAGCTCTTTATCAATCTCTTCCTCTTCCTGCCCGGGCGTCGTTTCGTTAATGAAATTCTCGAGATCCAGGCGGGTAAATACCTGTTCGGTTTCTTTTAGCGGAATCTTGAAAAAGCTCCGCAACAGCAGGTTCGACAAGCGAGTCATAACCCAGGCGGGTACGGCCAGGAGCCACTGCAGGAAACGCAGTGGATACGCCAGAAAGAAGAGAATACTATCGGAGAAAAGTCGGAATAAGGTCTTTGGTAAAAACTCCCCAAACAACAGGACGATCCCGGTAATGATAACTGTATTGATCAGAAATAACAGAAAAGGGGAGTCGATAAATTGACTGGTCAGTGGGGTTAGTAACTGCCCGATCAGTGCGGTAAAGGCGACCAGCGAAATGTTGTTGCCCACGAGCATAGTGCCCAGGAATTCGGCCGGTCGGTCATAGAAATAAGCCAGGATGGCGCCCCGGCGTCCGCCCCGTTTTTTGAGGAGTTCGACCTTTAGCTTATTCGCGGAGACATACGCAATTTCAGACCCCGAGAACAAGGCCGAAAACAACAGGAATAGTATTATAAAACTGATTAACATAAGCAGTCTACTCCAGACTTTCCACTTTTAGCCGGCCATCAGTGCCGATGATGGCAATATCGGTGAAATTTTGATTCGCCGTAAAGCCTTTACCGAAAATAGTGTCTCTGGGGGTGGTAGCTACCAGGAATTTGTTGTTGTACACCTTTTCGTTGGCTTCGTTCCAGATGAGTTCGGAGGTTTCGAGGCGCTGCTGTTCGGCCGACTGCCAAACCACGCTATCCTGTAAGATGACAATACCACGGCTGTCGTAGCGGGTAGCCATTTTGGCGGTCAGCACACTGCTCACCCGGCCCGATGGATTGTAGAAATCGACGCGGATGCCTTCCGGAAACTCCTGGCGCTGTTGGCTTTGTTCCAGGTAATTGATCATGACCGGACCGCGGATGCGAACCTGTAATTGCGCTGAATCACTATAGGTAATATCCACGTTACTGGCGCGCTCGGCATCGAGCGACAACCCTTCCAGAACAGCGTCCTTCCGGGAGGCGGTATTGGAGCAAGTCCAAAGCAGGGAACTAATGGCCAGCAAGCAAATCCACGTTCTCATGGGGCAAAAATACCATTTTCCTGATCCCAATTTCAAGGAACTTCTTAGCGTAGCAACGTAAGGTCCCCTTTATAGGTCAATACTTCCTGATCGATGAAGCGAACCTCGGCCATCCAGGTGAAAACAGCCGACCGCATCTCGCGTCCGCGAAAGGTGCCATTCCAGCCCAGTACTTCGCCTTCGGTTCCCGGAGGGATATCCTCCCCTTCGTATACCTGATTACCCCAGCGGTCGAATATTCGGAGCGTTTGAATACGATCCACGGAGGGGCCCCCGTACAGGGTGAAAAAATCGTTGTCCCCGTCCCCGTTTGGTGAAAAAGCATTTGGAATGTACAGTTCCCGGAGCTTGGCGACACTTACTAATACCTCATCGGTTGCTGTACAACCCGTTGGATCTTCCACCAAGACCTGGTAGGTCGTGGTGTTGAAAGGAAAGGCAATCGGGCTCGAACAATCCGCACAACTCAATTCCTCAGATGGTGTCCAGGTATAGGTGACTGGAAGGGCACTGGATACAGCCCGCAGGTCGGCATCCTCGCCGAGTGAGATCAACTGGTCGGCTCCGGCATCAACCAGTAATTGCTCGGGTTCACCGACCATTATTTCCGCTTCGCTAAAACAACCTTCCACATCCTCAATACGAACGGTATAGGTACCCGCACCCAAGCCCAGGAATAGATTATCATTCTGTGGACTCTGGCCATTAATAGCGTACCGGTAAGGGGGGGACCCACCATCGCCTAATAGCTGAACCTGACCGTTATCATCACCAAAGCAAATGGCATCTACCACGTCAATATCCTGAATAAGGATTTCCGGTGGTTGGGTAAGTGTGATTACGGTGTCCACCGGGCAGTCGTTTTCGTCGGTCACGCGTAAGGGATAGTCGCCCGCCGGTAATTCCGTGCGGTCGGGGCCATCGACCCCGTCTTGCCAGGAATAATCATAGGTACCAGTACCACCGATTCCCATCACCATGATGGAGCCATCGGTCAGGTCAAAACAACTTACATCCTCCTGGTCAACGGCGAGGCCCACCGGAGCAAAATCTTCTACCTCAAAGGTGAACATACCCTCGCAGAGGTTGTCGTCGAGCACATCAACCTGATAAGTACCAGCCGTGATGCTCGCCAGGCTGTTGGCATCCTGGAATCCAC
>JGI12048J13642_10191354_pt1 | contig 15670 bp, 18 predicted proteins | sample ElkSlonscriptome_16_FD_13642 | JGI IMG/M metagenome (IMG submission 13642)
CGTGGTCGACCAGAATCGAGCCTTCGTTAATCGTTGTGACCAGCTCGCGCAGCGCTTCGACCGCGAAGTTAATGGAATCGGCGATAGCGCCGGTGATGTCGTTGCCGACAGTAGCCTGCACTGTGAGGTCACCGTCCGCCAGATTACTCAATTCGTCGAGCAGCCGCAGGATCGCCTGCTGATCGCGCTCGGTTGCGGCCGCGAGACGCGCCGTTTTCGCACGCTGGTCGGAGGCGCGGAACCAAAGCACCATCATCACTAAGGCGATAAAGCCCGCCGCACCGAGCAGCGCCAGCAGGCGCCAGACCTGTGAATCGAGGCCCGGCGTGACGGTGGGATCGCCAAAGACGATGCGATCACCCTCCATCGACATGACAAGCCGATCCAGCCGCAGCCCGGCCGCGCGCACCGGAGCAAGCTGATCGGTGAACCGCAGGCCGTCAGCGAGCGCTGTGGCCAGCTGGTCTGCGCGACGGCTGACGCCGCCGACTGCCTGCTCGGCGCCGACCGCAGCGATCCCGTCCAGGCCCAGCCGGGCATCACCCGCCTGCAGCGACCGCACCAGCTGGTTCAGCTCCATTTCAGTATCGACGAGGCGCTGATTCAGTGCGTCGTCACCGTCGAGCAGCCGCGGCGCGGCCAGCCCGATCGACTCACCCAACAGGCGGATCCTCTCGAGATTGGCCAGCACGGCCGGCTGCCGCTGAATAGCCAGATCGCCTTCCAGCGCATACACGGCATCGGAGAGCCGCGCCACGCCATCCCGGATACGCTGCTGCGCTTCGGTCACAGCCAGCACGGCACCCTGATTGTCGAGCAGTTCCGCCACAGTGTTGCGCACTTCGCCCAACTGCGCCTTCTGGCTCGCGGCCAGCGTTTCGGTGGTAATGCCGTTCAGCGCCTTCTGCGAATTGCGCAGAGCCGCGAAAGCTTCGGTGTCGCCGCGCAAGGCTTTTTCAGCCTGCAGGTTCGCAGCCTGCGCATTGACCAGCGTTTCGACGACCGCCGGCTTGCCCTGGGGACCGAAGCTCAGCATGTACAGCCACCAGGCGGCGGCGCCGATAGTCAGCAGCAGCAGCACCGCCAGCACCGGCATGTAGCGTCCGTCTTTGGTTCGTTCCGCCATGTCCTTCGTGTCTCCCGGCCTCAATCGACCAATCGCCGGTCAGGCCGCCGCTTGCTGAAAATCATCGGCCGCAATCAGCGAGCGCAAACTCAACACCGGCCAAACCTCGTCGCCGCGCATGCAGGCGCCGTCGAGGAAGCGCTCGCAGCGCATCTCGGTGGCCGGTGCCTCGCTCGTGAACTCCGCCTGCAGAAAGCGGCGGAACCCGAACACTTCGTCGACCACAACGCCGACCGGGCTTTCCGTGCCACTGGCCACCAGCACCCGCGCATTGCGCGAGCCGCGGCTGCTGCCTGCGCCAAGAAAACTGCGCAGGTCGAACACCGGCAGCAGCTGCCCGCGCAGGTTGGCGAGCCCGGCAACCCAGTCGCGCGTGCCCGGCACCCGGGTCAGCGCGGCGGGCATCATCATGACCTCGCGCACTTCATCGCGTGCCACCAGAAAACGCTCGTCGCCCAGCCGCAGACCGATACCCACCCACTCCCGGGTATCCGCATCGGCAGCGGCGCCGCCGGACAGCGCCACCCGACTGCGGCGCTCAAGCTCGCGCAGCAGCTCGAAAGGCTGCTGACGGAGCGTTTGCAGGCTGACGGGGGCCGCGACTTCGGTCGTGTCTGTCATCCGCTCAGCGCGGCCTCCACCGCATCGGCCAGCTGCTGTTCGTCTACCGGCTTCACAAGGTATTGAGCGGCCCCCTGACGGAGCCCCCAGATGCGGTCCGTTTCCTGCCCCTTGCCGCTGACAATAACAATGGGTATCTGCGCGGTAACCGGGTTGCGCGACAGTTTACGGGTAGCCTGAAAACCGTTCATACCGGGCATCACGACGTCCATCACGATGACTTCAGGGTGAACCTGTTCGGCGGTGGCGATGGCCTCCTCGCCGTCGCTGGCAACGACGGTGTCATAGCCTCGGCGCTCCAGCGCCTTGCAAAAAATATGCTGCTCGGTGGGTGAGTCGTCGACCACCAGTACCAGTGCCATGGCTGCTTCAGGCCCCCTGCGCCGCCAGTCTTGACACCTGCCGGGCTATAGCACCCAGCAGCTCGTCGCGGGTAAACGGCTTGGTCAGGTACTGCTCAGAACCTACGATGCGGCCCCGCGCCCGGTCGAACAGCCCGTCCTTGCTGGAGAGCATAATGACCGGCGTATCGCGAAAACTCTCATTGTGCTTGATTAGCGAACAGGTCTGATACCCGTCGAGACGCGGCATCATGATGTCGACAAAAATGACGTCGGGCCGATGGTCGGCAATTTTTGACAGCGCATCAAAACCATCGAGGGCGGTGTAGACCGTGCAGCCCTCCTTGGCCAGCAGCGTCTCCGCAGTGCGCCGAATAGTCTTGCTGTCGTCGATGACCAGGATTTTTAGGCCCTGCAGATCAGGTGCTGAATCGTCCGCCACGCGCCACTCCAAATCGTGCAGTTCTCGGCTTTCGCCCTGCAGACTTATTGACATAATCATTATAACGCGGCCAGTCCAACACCCGGCCAACCCGTTCGCGGAACCCGAAGCCGCGCGCACAAGTGATTGATAATACCCCTGCAAAGCTGATATTTCAGCAAGTCTGGTTCAGAATAAGCAGCAATTGAGACCCACATCAGGAGTTATGTCTGGTGACCACCATTCGCACCGGGATCGTGATGGATCCGATTGCCGCTATCAATCCGGCCAAAGACAGCTCGCTGGCGATGCTGCTCGAAGCCCAGCAGCGCGGCCACGAGCTGGTCTGCTTCGAGCTGGACGACCTGCATCTTGTCGCCGGCGAGGCCCGGGGGCGTGGCAGGCCACTGACCGTGTCCGACTCGGCAGAGCGCTGGTTTGAGCTGGGCAAACCGGTCGATCAGCCACTTGGCGCATGCGACGTGCTGATGATGCGCAAGGACCCGCCCTTCGACATGGAGTACATCTACGCCACCTACATCCTGGAGCGGGCCGAACTGGATGGCGCGCTGGTCGTCAACAAGCCCGCGGCACTGCGCGATATCAACGAAAAAGCCTTCACGGCCTGGTTTCCGCAGTGTGCGCCGACCACGCTGATCACGCGCAGTCAGGCCGAGCTGCGAGCGTTTCGCGAGCAACAGGGCTCGATCGTTGTGAAGCCGCTGGACGGCATGGGCGGCAAATCGATTTTCGTGGTAAACCCCGGCGACAACAACGCCAACGTTATTTTCGAAACCCTCACCCGGGACGGTACAGGCTACGCGATGGCCCAGAGCTATATTCCGGAAATCAGCGACGGCGACAAGCGCATCATTCTGGTGAACGGAGCCGCACCGCAATACGCGCTGGCGCGGGTGCCAGGCAAAGACGACAACCGCGGCAACCTGGTGATGGGCGCCACCGGTGAGCTGCGCGAGCTGACCGAACGCGACCGGTGGATCTGCGCCGAGGTCGGGCCTGAACTTCGCCGGCGCGGCGTGGTGTTCGCCGGGCTGGACGTCATTGGCGACTACCTCACCGAGGTCAACGTGACCAGTCCGACCGGCATTCGCGAGATTCACAAGCTGTCGGGGGTTAACCTGGCGGCCGAACTCATGGAGCAGATCGAAGCAGAACTGCATGCCCGCCGTGCCGCCGCCTGAGGCACGAACCCGGCGCCCGGGCCGGCTTGCTGTCGTCGCCGGGCACTGCAGGCCACTCCATGACCGACCCTGACGTCACCGCTCGCTTTGAAATCCCGGCACCCCGCACCGCGCCGCGTGCGGACAGCCTCAGCACGATGCTGTTCGTCGCCGCACTCGTGCACGGCGTACTGATACTGGGGGTCAGTTTTAACGCAGGTTTGCCGGATTCCGCAGATCAGTCGGCCACCTCGATGGAGGTGGTGCTGCTGGCCCGGGACTACGAGAAACGCCCGGAAGTCAGCGACGCGGAGTATCTTGCACAGCAGAACCTGGCCGGTGCCGGCGGCGCCGAGAACGCCGAGAATCTGCGGGTTGCCTACGGCAGCTCTCAGGCACCGGTGCGGCCGGGTCTGGAGCAGGAAGGCACGCAGCAAAGTACCCGCGCGGCCACCGCCGACAGCCAGGCCTACGTGTACGCCGAGCGCGACACGCCAGCGGCGCGGGGCGTCACCAGCAGCCAGGTAGCGCCCGAGCAGACCATCGCGACCGGAATGCCAGGCACGGCCAACACGGTCGAGATACTGGCGGCCCCCGATACTGAAACATCGATCAAGGGTGCTGAGCCGCGGCAACTCCTGATCAGCGCGCGCACTCGCGAATCACGGATCGCCGCCTATCTCGACGGCTGGAAACGCCGCGTCGAGCGAGTCGGCACGCTGAACTTCCCGCGTGCTGCGGAAACACGCCCCGGCAGCAGCAATCCCGTACTCGAAGTCAACATCGGCGCGGACGGCACGCTGCAGCAGGCACTGATTCTGCGCACCTCAGGCGTACGCGAACTCGACATGGCGGCGGTCAACATCCTCAAACTCGCAGCGCCCTTCGACCCGTTTCCCGAATACCTGCGAAACGACTATGATGAACTCAAGTTTTCATACGAATGGCAGTTCAAGGGCCGGCAGGTGAGCAGCATGGAGGTGCCGCAATGACAGAACATTCGCTGGCCGGGCAACTGCTGGTCGCCATGCCCAACCTGGGTGACCCCAACTTCGACCATACCGTCACCTTTGTCTGTGAGCACTCGGCTGACGGTGCGCTGGGCATCACAATCAATCGGCCGCTGGGCGTCGAGCTGGGAGCCGTCTTCGATCAGCTCGAGCTCGAGGGTGCCACCACGCCGCTGGCCAGTGAGCCCGTGCTGCGCGGCGGTCCGGTGCAAACCGAACGGGGCTTCGTGCTGCACGAGTCAGCGCTGGACTGGCAGGGCACCCGGCAGGTCGGCGGCGCCATTTTCGTCACTACGTCGCAGGACATACTCGCCGACATGGCGGCGGGCAAAGGCCCCAGGCGCGCCCTGATGGCCCTGGGCTACGCCGGCTGGGGCGCAGGTCAGCTGGAGGAAGAAATCTGCGATAACGCTTGGCTCACCGTGCCAGCGTCGACCGAACTGGTGTTTGACACGCCGCTCGAAAAGCGCTGGCGCGCCGCAGCGCAGTCGATCGGCATCAACCTCTCCACGCTGAGTCTGGGCGCCGGGCATGCCTGAGCGCGCGCACTGAATGGCGCCAGCGCAACGCGGCATCAGCACCGCGCTGGCGATCGATTTCGGCTTGCGGCGCATCGGCGTTGCCACCGCCGCACCGGTAGCCAACACAGCCTCCGCACTCACCACCGTGAACGCCAGCGCCGGCGAGCCCGACTGGCCGGCGCTAGACGCACTGGTGGCGGAATGGCAACCCGACGCGCTGATTCTGGGCCTCCCGTATAATTCCGACGGCTCGGAATCGGCCATGACCGAGCGCGTGCGCGGTTTCCGGCTGACACTGGTAGAGCGCTATGGCCTGCCGGTCCATTTGATGGATGAGCGCTATACTTCGGCCGAAGCTGAATCCCTGCTGAAAGAGCAGCGCCGCTCCGGACAGCGCACCCGAAAGCTGCAAAAAGCAGATGTCGATAGCCTGGCGGCAGCGCTGATTGCAGCCAGCTGGATGCAGACTTACCGCAGCGAGCACGACTAAGGACTCCTGACCCAGACATGACCGAAACCAACCCGCAAACGCCGCAGCTGGATGCAGCGGGCGGACTCCGGCACCTGCTTCGGCTGGACGGCCTGAGCCGCGAGTTCCTTGCCGGCCTGCTTGATCGTGCCGAGGCCTTTCAGACCGCGGTGGGCGAGCCGCCGGCGCGGGCCGGGGTGCTGGCCGGCCGCACGGTCGCCAACCTGTTTTTCGAGCCCAGCACCCGCACCCGTGCCTCGTTCGAGCTCGCCGCCAAGCGGCTGAGCGCAGACGTTCTGAACCTCGACGTGAACATGTCCTCGCGCACCAAGGGCGAAAGCCTGCTCGACACGATGTACACACTGCAGGCCATGCAGGTCGATGTGCTGGTCGTGCGCGACGCCAGCGCCGGCATTCCCGATTTCATCAGCCGGCATGTGCTGCCGCACGTGAGCGTGCTCAACGCCGGCGAGGCAGCCGTCTCGCACCCGACTCAAGGGCTGCTTGATCTGCTCACGATTCGCCAGCACAAGGGGCGACTCAGCGACCTGACCGTAGCCGTCATCGGCGATATTGCCCACTCGCGGGTGGCCCGGTCACTGGCCGAAGGCCTGCGCATCATGGGCGACAACCGCCTGCGGCTGGCTTCGCCTACCGGCCTGCAGCCCGACATGCGCCACTACAGCGGTGCCGAGTACACCGATGATATCGACGCCGCGGTGACCGATGCCGATGTGGTGATGGCGCTGCGCATCCAGCGCGAGCGCATCAAGGAAAAGTCGAGCCTGATGACCAGCGTCGAATACCATCAGACCTACGGACTGACCGAAGCGCGACTGCAACGGGCCCGGCCCGATGCCATTGTCATGCACCCAGGGCCGATGAATCGTGACGTCGAAATCGCCGGCCCGGTCGCGGACGGTCCGCAGTCGGTAATCACGACGCAGGTACACAACGGCCTGGCAATCAGGATGGCGGTACTCGCGGCCGTCACCGAGAGTCGGCTGGCATGAGCACGGCGCAGCACCCGCCGCAGCGGGGAACGATCGAGCTGGAGGAGGGGCGCGTCACCGCGCAGACCCGCCATCTTGGCAAACAGTTTATTCTGACGGTTAAGGCTCCGGCGGTAGCGCAGCGTGCCAGCCCGGGCAGTTTCGCGCACGTGCGCTGCGACTCGGACATTCCGATGCGCCGTCCACTGTCGATCATGCGCGCCGACCCGGCCAGCGGCGAACTCGAGTTCCTCTACAAGATCGTGGGTCAGGGGCTGAATGCGCTGAGTCGCCTGCGAGCCGGCGATTCCCTGAGCGTGCTCGGCCCCATCGGCAATGGCTTCACGCTCAACCCGGACAAACCTCGCAAACTGCTGGTCGGAGGCGGGGTCGGTATACCCCCGATGGTGTTTCTGGGCGAACAGCTGGCAGTCGCCGGCCAGGCACACCGCACGCTGGTCCTGATGGGCTCCGAAGTGCCGTTCCCGTTCAGCACCGGTGACTCAGCTCATGCGGTCGCGGGAATGGGCCCGGCGGTTACAGCGGGCATCGAGGCGCTGGAGCAACAGGGGATCGCTACCCGACTGGCCAGTCTGGCCGATTTCCCCGGCGTGCATCGCGGCTACGTCACCGAGTTGGCGGCGAACTGGCTCGGCAGCCTGAGCGAGAGCGAGCGGGCCGAGGTGGAGATGTTCGGCTGTGGACCCGAACCGATGCTGCAAGCCACCGCGCGCGTTGCGGCGGAACACGGGGTGGACTGCCAGCTCAGCCTGGAGGAGTACATGGCTTGTGCGGTGGGAGGCTGCGCCGGCTGCACCGTACCCGTGCACCGCGACCAGGGTGTAACTATGCAGCGGGTGTGTGTCGATGGGCCTGTGTTCGCAGCCCGCAGTATTTACCCCGCCTGAACCGCGCCGGGACGCCCGGCCCCTAGCCGAAGTGTATGGCGGCCTCCAGGTTGGTGCGCGAATCGGCGTTGGCCAGCGCCTCGTCCATCGTCACCTTGCCCTGCTTGAACAGCTCGAGCAACGCGCTGTCGAAGGTCTGCATGCCGGCCTCCGAACTCTGCGCAAACGCCTCTTTCACCTGCGGTATGTCGCCGCGGTTAATCAGTTCGCCGAGATGGGGCGTGTTGAGCATAACCTCGACTGCCGCCACCCGTTTGCCGTCGACGCTGCGCACCAGCCGCTGCGAAACGATCGCGCGCAGGTACTGAGACAGGTCCATAAAAATTTGCCGATGCTGATCCATCGGGAACATGTTGATGATTCGGTCCAGCGTCTCGGGCGCATTGTTGGCGTGCAGCGTAGAGATCACCAGATGACCGGTGCCGGCCAGCCGCATCGCGGCCTCCATTGATTCACGGTCCCGCACCTCGCCCAGTAATATGACGTCGGGCGCCTCTCGCATCGCGCTTTTCAGTGCACGATTGTAAGACTTGGTGTCGATGCCCACTTCGCGCTGGTTCACTATCGAGCGCTTGTTGGGGTGCAGAAACTCGATCGGGTCCTCGATCGTTACAATGTGCGACGACGTGCGCTCGTTGCGGTGATTGATCATACCGGCCAGCGTGGTGGACTTGCCGCAACCGGTCGCGCCCACCATAAGAACCAGGCCCCGTTTGAACATCACCAGTTCTTTCAGCACCGCGGGCATGCTCATCTCGTCGAGTTCGGGAATGCGCGCGCTGATATACCGAAGCACCATGCCGACGTTGCCGCGCTGGTGGAAGATGTTGACGCGAAACCGGCCCAGGCCCGGTTTCGAGATCGCAAAGTCGATTTCGAGTTCGCGGCTGAACTCTTCCAGCTGATCCTCGTCCATCAACTCCATCGCTGCCTGGCGCACCATTTTTGGAGTCAGCTCGAGTTTGTTGACAGGCATAATCTTGCCATCGATCTTGATCTTCACCGGCGCATAACAGGTAAAAAAAAGGTCGGACGCATGCTTGTCAACCATCAGTTTGAAGAGGGGCTGTACGTTCATGTCAGCGCAGCGAGACGCCCTCGTCTTCGTCAATCAGGTTCAGCGCATCGCTCACCGCAGTGGGATCCTCTTCCGCGCGCTTGCTTTCCAGCTTAATGCGCAACCGCACTTCGTTTTTCGAGTCGGCGTTCTTCAGAGCGTCTTCGTAGCTGATCGCCCCGCGCTCGAACAGGTCGAACAGCGCTTGGTCGAATGTGTTCATGCCAATGCGGTTGGAACGCTTCATGGCGTCCTTGAGCTCGGCGATCTCGCCCTTGGCAATCAGATCGGAGACCAGCGGCGAGTGCAGCATGATCTCCATGGCCGCAATCCGCCCCGAACCGCTCTCGCGGGGAATCAGGCGCTGCGAGATGATGCCCCTGATGTTCAGCGACAAGTCCATCAGCAGCTGAGCGCGCTTGTCTTCGGGGAAAAAGTTAATGATCCGATCCAGCGCCTGGTTGGCATTGTTTGCGTGCAGGGTAGCCAGACACAGGTGCCCGGTCTCCGCAAACTGAATGCCGTACTCCATCGTTTCCCGATCGCGAATCTCGCCGATCAGAATGACATCAGGCGCCTGGCGCAGCGTGTTTTTCAGCGCAGCGCTCCACGACTCTGTGTCGACACCCACCTCGCGCTGAGTGACGACGCAACTGCCGTGAGGGTGCACGAACTCGACCGGATCCTCGATCGTAATAATGTGCCCGCGGGATTGGGCGTTGCGGTGACCAATCATCGCGGCCAGGGTGGTCGACTTACCCGAACCGGTTGCGCCAACCAGAATCACCAGACCGCGTTTGGCCATCACGATTTCCTTCAGGCCATCGGGCAGCTCGAGTTCTTCAAGCGTGGGGATCTCGGTGACGATACGCCGCAGCACGGCGCCCACCTGGTTCTGCTGGACAAAAGCGCTAACGCGGAATCGGCCGATGCCCTGCGGCGAAATGGCGAAGTTGCACTCCTGCGTCGCATCAAATTCCTTGGCCTGTTTATCGTTCATGATGGCGCGAATCAATACGGCGCTTTGCTCGGACGTAAGCTTCTGTTCGGCGGCACGCCGCACTTCGCCGTCCACTTTGATTGCGGGCGGAAAGCCTGTCGTAATGAACAAGTCTGAGCCGCCTTTGGCGACCAGCTTCTTCAGAAGCGTTTGCATCATTCTTGTGGCTTGATCGCGTTCCATGCTTTCTTTCCTTGTTGCCGCGCGTACTGTCCTGCGACGGCACCCGCGTAGTGTTAACCGGCAGCCCGAACCGGCCTAAAAGTCGTCCTTGTTGGCGGCCTTAAACCGGGCCTCTTCCTTCGTGATGACGCCCTTGGAGAGCAGCTCCTGCAGGTTCTGGTCGAGGGTCTGCATGCCGGAAGCCTGGCCGGTCTGGATGGCCGAATACATCTGCGCAATCTTGCCCTCACGAATCAGGTTACGAATGGCAGGCGTGCCAATCATGATCTCATGGGCGGCAACCCGGCCACCGCCCACGCGCTTCAGCAGCGTCTGCGAAATGACCGCGCGCAGCGACTCGGAAAGCATGGCCCTGACCATCTCTTTCTCGGCCGCCGGGAACACGTCGACAATACGGTCAACCGTCTTAGCCGCCGAACTGGTATGCAGCGTGCCAAACACCAGGTGGCCGGTTTCAGCGGCGGTCAACGCCAGACGAATGGTTTCCAGATCACGCAGCTCACCGACCAGAACCACGTCAGGATCCTCGCGCAGCGCAGAGCGCAGCGCCTCGGTAAATCCGAGCGTGTCGCGATGCACCTCGCGCTGGTTCACAAGCGAACGCTGGCTTTCATGCACAAACTCGATCGGATCCTCGATGGTGAGGATATGGTCGGGCTTGTTCTCGTTGATGTAGTTGACCATGGCAGCCAGCGTGGTGGACTTACCGGAGCCGGTAGGGCCGGTGACGAGCACGATGCCGCGCGGATGCATTGAAACATCCTTGAAAATGGCCGGGGCCTGCAGGTCATCCAGTGTCAGGATTTCGGAGGGAATGGTCCGGAACACGGCGCCGGCGCCGCGCGCCTGGTTGAACGCATTGACACGAAAGCGCGCCAGCTTGGGAATCTCGAACGAGAAGTCAGTTTCGAGAAATTCCTCGAAGTCTTTACGCTGCTTGTCGTTCATGATGTCGTAGATCATGCTGTGCACGTCTTTGTGCGTCAGCGCCGGCATGTTGATACGCTTGACGTCGCCGTCAACGCGAATCATAGGCGGCACCCCGGCTGACAGGTGCAAATCGGACGCGTTGTTCTTTACCGAAAACGCGAGTAACTGTGCAATATCTACCGCCATCTCTGTTCCCTGAGCATCAGTTTGAAGGCCGCCGCGGTGTCCTTACCATAAGCGGCTGGGCTTAATGCAGTATATGGATTGCCCCGTGAGGTATCGTGATGCGTATCACGAAACATTTAGTTAATTTGCACGAACGTATTCGCGGCGCCTGCGCCGAAGCCGGGCGAAATGAGAACGAGGTCTCAGTTTTGGCTGTCAGCAAGCGCCACGACGCCACGGCGGTGGCCGCGGCACACGCGGCCGGACTGAGCGCCATGGGCGAAAACTACCTTCAGGAGGCGCTGCAAAAAATGCCCCGATGCCCGGACAGTATTACCTGGCACTTCATCGGGCGCCTGCAGTCCAACAAAACACGTGCGGTCGCCGAACACTTTGACTGGGTGCAGACCGTTAGCTCACGTAAAGTGGCCGAACGGCTCAGCAGGCAGCGCCCGGTCGGCCGCGAACCGCTCCAGGTGTGCGTGCAAATCCAGACCGACGCCGGGGGCGAGCATGGCGGAGTGCGGCCAGACTCGGCCGCGGCATTGTGCGCGCTCATCGACGAGCTGCCGAACATGCAGCTGCGCGGGCTTATGACCATACCGGCACCGGCCGACAGCCTGGTCGAGCAGCGTGCGCCGCTGCGCGAGTGCGCGCAGCTTTACAGTGACCTGCAAGCGGAGGGATTCGCGCTCGACACCCTGTCAATGGGCATGAGTGCCGATCTGGAAGCCGCGGTGCTCGAAGGCAGTACCCTGCTGCGTATCGGCACCGCCATTTTCGGCCCGCGCATGCCTTAGGCTAAGCTATTAAACGTTTCCCATCTGCGCGATCCCGGAAGGGTCGCGCCCCCGACCACAGGCAGATGAGCTATGCAGCACAAGCAGGCAACCCTCGGTTTCATCGGCGGCGGCAACATGGCGCAAGCCATTATCCGCGGGCTGCTGCGCTCCGGCCATCCGGCCGCCGGTATTGTGATCGCTGACCCGGCCGCCGCACAGCGCGATGCGCTGCAGGCGATCGATGCGGGTCTGCAGGTCAGCGGCGATAACACTGTACCCGCCAACCGCAGCGATTTGCTGGTGCTGGCCGTAAAGCCACACCAGATGCAATCAGTCGTGCAGGCGCTGGAAGTCACGGCCAAACGCCCGGCCGGACAGGTCGTGGTGTCAATCGCGGCCGGCATAACGCTGCAGGCGCTGCGCCAGTGGTTCAGTGGTGCGCCCGCGCTGGTCCGGGTGATGCCAAACACGCCGGCGCTGGTCGGTGCCGGTATGGCGGGACTCTACGCTGACAGCAAGGTACCGCAGGAAGCGCGGGATCTGGCCGGCTATGCGCTGGCCGCGACGGGCCAGACGCTGTGGCTGGATGCCGAGTCCGACATTGATCTGGTCACTGCCGTGTCGGGCAGCGGTCCCGCGTATTTCTTTCTGGTCATGGAAGCGTTGCAGCAGGCCGGCACCGAGCTCGGGCTCGGCGCAGATGCCGCACGCCTGCTCGCCGTGCAGACGGCGCTGGGGGCCGGGCGGCTGGCCGCAGAATCTGCCGAAGAGCCGGCCACCCTGCGTGCCCGCGTGACCTCACCGGGCGGCACGACTGAAGCCGCTATTGCCGCGCTGGAGGCCGGCGGAATCCGTGGTATCTTCCGCACTGCATTGCTCGCGGCACGTGACCGTTCCAGAGAACTCGGTGACAGTGCCTGAGCCTCGCACAGACGAACACACCAACAAACTCGACCGACAACCCCGGCAAATTTAAGGCACATCCATGCAAAACGGGCTGTTCTTCATACTGCAATCGCTGATCAATCTGTACCTCGGTGCAGTGGCGCTGCGCCTCGGCATGCAGTGGGTGCGCGCCGACTACCGCAACCCGATCGTGCAGTTCATCGTGAAGCTCACCGACCCGTTGATCAAACCCCTGCAGAGTGTGCTGGCGCCCATTTACAAAATCGATACCGCCACGCTGGTGGTGTTCATGCTGTTGCAGTGCCTGACTGTGGCAGTGCTATCACTGCTGGCCTGTACCGGCGGCATACCGGATCCGGTGTCTCTGCTCGGCATCGCCGTTATTCGCGGTCTGCGTTTACTGCTAAACCTGTACTTCTTTGTGATTTTCGGCTACGTGCTGCTCAGCTGGATATCCGGCGGCGGCTACAACCCGTCGCTGGCCATGGTTAGCGAGCTGCTGCGGCAACTGGCAGAACCGGTGCTGGCGCCCGTGCAACGCCTGATCCCGCCGATCGCCGGCTTCGACCTGTCGCCGGTGTTTCTGCTGCTGGGAATTCAGGCGCTGACAATTGCGCTGGCCGGACCTGCTCAGCAGCTGGCCGGATCCGCGGGATGTTTTCTTGGCGCTTTGATCTGAGCCGCCCGCCACGTGCGGGCATTGCCCGACGACGGCCGTCTGGCACCGCTACTGCTCCGCCTCGACCTCGTGCTTCAGGCGCACAACGTCGGCATGCGAGACGTACAGCAGGTCGGCCACTTTACGAACCAGAAAATCCTCGTATTTGTCGAGCCTGGAGTCAGCCAGCGCCACCTTCCACAGCAGCCGAATCACTTCCTGCTTCTGCGCCGGCTCCAGCGCCTGGTGCAGCGCGCGGGTAAAGTCGAACAGCGACACCGCCTCATCCATTGCGACACCGGCACGGCTGAGCAGATCGTCGGCTTCCGCATCGGTCAGCTCGAAGTGATCAGCCAACAACCGTCGCACCTCGGCATGTTCCTCGGCCGTGGCGTCAAAGTCGGCCCGCGACATCTCCACCAGCAGCGCGGCCAGCGCGAGCTGCTGCCGATCCTCGGAGTCCGCTGCGGTCGCTGTATACGGATCCCCGCCCAGCACCAGTTTTTTAAGTTTCTTCAGCATTGTTGTCCTGCTAGCGTTGCGGCAGCCTAACCGGCCCAGCCGGCTACGGCGTCCCGGAGCGTGCCCAATTCGCCGTGAAAAAAGTGACCGACGCCGGGCAACAACAGCAGCTCCGGGCCGCTTTGGCCGCCATGGCTCAAGTGCTCGCTCACCCAGCTTTGCACTGCGGCTGCAGGCACCACGTCATCGGCTTCGCCCTGCACGATCAGCCACGGCATGGTGGGCAGCGCCTGCAGTTTCATGTCGAGAATGTTGACCGCAGGAGCCACGGTAATCAATCGCTCCGGCGGTTGCATAACCGCTGCGCGGGCGGCAACGACGCCGCCGAAAGAAAAGCCGGCCAGGCGCAGCCGGGCGTGCGGCCAACGCTGCCTCACGTAGGCTATGACCGCAAGCGCATCCTCCAGCTCACCCTCGCCCCCGGCGTAGCTGCCACCGCTGGCGCCCACGCCACGATAATTGAAGCGCAGCGCTGCATGACCACAGTGGAGCATGGCGCGCGCCAGCGTGTGCACCACCTTGTTCAGCATTGTGCCGCCGTGCTGCGGATGCGGATGACACAGCACCGCCACGGTGCCGACCGTGCTATCGCTGCCCGACTGGGTTACGCCCTCGGTTTCGCTGCGCGTCGTGGCCTGAGCTGGCAGCTCGAGCAGAGCTTCCAGCGGCCCGACCGGGCCGTCGATCACGAGATGGTTTTTACGGGGTGAGCGGGGCATGAGGTCTGACGCGATTCGGGCGTGCGTCTATAATAAGCCAACTCGCATGCATACAGAACGTCAACTCAGGAACACTCATGAAACTGACCTCGACGAGTTTTGCCGACAACGAAGCCATCCCCGACCGGTGCGCATTCGGTGTGCCGGCGGACGATGCGCCCATGCAGCTGGGCCAGAACCTCAACCCGCAGCTAAGCTGGAGTGAGCTGCCAAAGGACGCGAAATCATTGGCACTGATATGCGTTGACACCGACGTGCCCTCGGCCATGGACGACGTCAATCAGGAAGGCCGCACTATTGCGGCCAGTCTGCCGCGGGTTAATTTCATGCACTGGGCCATGGTGGATATTCCGGCCACCGCAGGCAAAATCGCCGAAGGCGAATGCAGCAACGGCATCACGCAGGGCGGCAAGTCGCACCCATCGGGACCCGCTGGATCACGTCAGGGGCTTAACGACTTTACCGGGTTGATGGCGAACAATGACGAGATGGCGGGGCAGTATTTTGGCTACGACGGGCCATGCCCGCCGTGGAACGACGAGCTCGTTCATCACTACCGTTTCAAACTGTTCGCACTGAGCGTCAAGCGGCTGGACGTGGACGATGACTTCACTGCCATGGATGCCATGCGCGTGATGCGCAGGCATATTGTTGGTCAGGTCGAGCTGACGGGCACCTACACGCTGGTGCCGGAGCTACGCGACTAGCGAACCCCGAGCGGTTCGACGGGGGTCAGTCGGTGGAAGACTCGCCGGCCTCAAAATCGAGTGAGGCCGAGTTGATGCAGTAACGCATCCCGGTGGGCTGCGGCCCGTCCGGGAAAACGTGGCCCAGATGTGCACCGCAGTTTGCGCAAACCACTTCCTCACGCACCATCCCGTGGCTGGTGTCGCGATTCACCGCAACTTTATCGGGCGCCACCGATTGCCAGAAGCTGGGCCAGCCGGTGCCCGAATCAAACTTGTGGTCCGAGCGGAACAGGTTTTCGCCGCAGCACACGCAGGCGTAAATGCCGTCGTCCTTGAGGTCGTGATAGGCCCCTGAAAACGGCGGTTCGGTGCCCTGCTGCTGGGTGACCTGAAACTGCTCAGCGGTCAGTCTTTCACGGAGCTCGTCGGCGGACTGTATCTTTTTTGGCATGCAAGGATTGTAGCGCGC
>JGI12048J13642_10540693_pt1 | contig 15667 bp, 7 predicted proteins | sample ElkSlonscriptome_16_FD_13642 | JGI IMG/M metagenome (IMG submission 13642)
CTCCGAGACGGTCACCACCGACTGCTGAACGGCTTCGTGGCGGGCCAGGACCGTTTCGATCTCCCCCAGCTCGATGCGGTACCCGTTCACCTTGACCTGGTTGTCGAAGCGGCCGCGGTGCTCCAGAAGTCCGTCGTGACGCCACCTCGCCCGGTCGCCGGTCCGGTAGAGCCGCCCCCCCTCCTTCAGGGACCCGGGCTGAGGCGGGTCGGCCGGGAACGGGTCGGGCGCGAAGGCCGCCTCCGTGAGTTCGGGGCGCCCCCGATATCCCCGGGCGAGCCCCGCACCACCGATCCACAGCTCGCCCTCACTGCCGCGGTGGAGCGGGCGACGGTGGGCGTCCAGCACGAAGACGCGGGTGTTGGCGATGGGCCGACCGATGGGCACCACGCCCTCTCCCGGTCCAGTGACCCGGTGGGCCGTGGACCAGATGGTGGTCTCGGTGGGCCCGTAGAGATTCCAGACCTCCTCGGCGCCTCCGAGAAGGGGTTCCACCAGCTCCGGAGGAAAGGCCTCTCCTCCGCAGAGCGCGAGCCGTAGAGGGCCCTCCCACCCGCTCTCCAGGAGGACCCTCCAGGTCGCAGGGGTGGCCTGGAGGACGTTGGCGCCGGACGCGTCCAGACGGTCCTGCAGCGCATCGCCATCCCAGACGTCGTCTTCGTCGGCGATCTCCACCCGGCCTCCCTGCCACAGGGGAAGCCAGAGCTCGAGCTCCGAGATGTCGAAGGAGAGCGTCGTGGTTGCCAGGACCACATCGTCTCGGCGCACCCCGGGCTCCCGCGCCATGGAGGCAAGGAAGTTGGCGAGCGCCGCGTGCTCGATCTCCACACCCTTCGGTCGGCCGGTGGAGCCGGAGGTGTAGCGCACGTACGCCAGCGTCGAGGCATCCGGCAGGCCGTCGCCACCGGAATCGTCGTCGCCCCCTTCCAGCGAGTCGAGCGAGACCGTGCGGCCGAGGACGTCCAACGCCGCCGAACCATCGTCCACCACGATCCGGCACCCCGCATCCTCCACCATGAACCCGATCCGGCTCTCCGGGAATTCGGGGTCCAGGGGCAGATAGGCGGCGCCCGATCTCCAGATGCCCAGGAGGGTGACGACGATGTCGGGGCTTCGGGGGAGGCAGACACCCACGACCTCCCCACGCTCCACCCCCAGGCCCTGGAGTGCCGCGGCGACCATGCCGGACCGCTCCCAGAGACGCCCGTACGAGATGGCTTCCCGACCCTGGGTCAGGGCGATGGCCTCCGACCGCTCGGAGGCGACCTCCGCGAGCCGGTGGACCACCGTCGACGCCGGCACAGGCGCCCGGGTCTCGTTCAGCGTATCGAGGAGGAGCGTACGCTCCTTCGGCGGCAGGAGGTCCACCTCCTCCAACGGCCGGTCGGGTTCGGCCACCAGGGCGGACACCGCCGCGTCCAGTCGGGCCGCCATGTCCGCCACCGTCGCCGCCGCGAAGAGATCCGTGGCGCCCTCCACCGTCACGCGCCAGCCACTGCCGGGTCCCCTGGATACCCGGACGGAGAGGTCCAGGAGCTCGGTGCCCTCGGTCATCGGGATCTCGACCGAAGGGCCTCCTCCGAAGTCCATCCGGCCCGGCGTCACGTCCGAGAAGAAGCCCACCTGGACGAGGGGGTGCCGGTCTACCGCACGTGGGGGTCGAACCTCTTCCACCACCCGACCGAAGGGGTAGCGAGCCCGCTGTCGGGCGGCCTCCATCTCCGACGAAACCCGGCGGAGGAGGGTCCGGAAGGAATCGTCCGAACCCGGCGCGGTCCGGACCACCACACGGTTGTCGAGGCACCCTACCACTTCGGCTTCCTCCGTCGAGCCCGGCCGAACCAGGACGCCGATGGCCACCTCATCCTGTCCCGACAGGCGAGCCAGCAGAGCAAAGAGGGCGCCGAGCACCACCTCTTCGACTCCGTCCACACCGGCGTCATCCGCCAGGGCCCGGGCGTGGGTCACCGACTCCTCCGGCAGCGCGCGGACCTCCCGGCGCGACACGAGGCTCAACGAGGTCGGTCGGGAGAAGTCCGTCGGCAGATCCATAGGCTCCGGAAGCGGCTTCAGGTACTCGGTCCACCAGGCCGCCGCCTCGCGAGCCTCACCCGAACCGAGCCAGTCCAGCCACCGTCCCACCACGGCGTCGTAGTCGCGGGCCGCCGCCGCGTCCCCTCCCTCCGTTCCGGTGTAGGCGTCCGAGAGATCCTGGAGCAGCCGCCGCACGGAGCGCCCGTCGGCGACGAGGCCGTGCGCCACGACGGCCACCATTGCGCCGCCGTCCCGGTGGGGCGTCGCCTGCCCGGACCTCCCCCACCGTCGCCCTCCCCTTCGATACGCTGGCGATCCCAGCCGACGACCTTCCGCTGGTGATCCCGCCGGTGACGGCGACGGCAGCCGGCGGAGCGGACGTCTCCTCGACGGCCACCGGCTGGCTCGAGGCGGAGGACGGAGCAACGCTACCGCTCTACGGTGACGGAGATCGGCTGGAGCTCCGGGCGAGCCGGCACCCACCGGGGGCCTACCGACTGGAGGTACGGGTCCGGGACCGGGAGGGACGGGTGGGGCGCGGGGGGGCGGTGGTGGTGATCGGGACCTGACGACGGCGGGAAGGCGGCGCCGCAGGACTACTCAGTCGAAGGTGATGCCCCGCCGCTGGCACCAGTCCTCCAGAACGGCCAGGGACCAGATGCCGAGCTCGAGACCCGGGGCGCCTCCGTCGAAACGACGGCGAAGTCGGTTCACAGCCGCCAGATCGTACAAGCCCCGGCGGCGTAGGGCGTCGGGCGCCAGCCGGTCCTCCACCCAGGAAGAGAGATCGTTGCGCAGCCACAGCTCGAGGGGGACGGTGAACCCCATCTTGGGTCGGTCCAGCACCGCCGAGGGCAGGTAGCGCCCGGCAAGGTCCTTCAGCGGACGCTTGAGGACGCCACCGGCGATCTTCCGGTCGGTGGGGACCCGCCACGAGAACTCCACGACCCGGTGATCGAGGATCGGGACCCGCGCCTCGAGGGAAGCCCACATGCTGGCCCGATCCACCTTGGCCAGGAGGTCGTCGGGCAAATACTGGAGCTGGTCCGTGAGGAGGATCCGTCCCAGCAGGTCGTCGGGATGACGCTCGAAGGCGCCGTCGTGGACGGGGCGCGCCGCGCCACCCCGGACCGGGGGGCGGACGTGGCCCACCGCCATGAGGTCGCGGTAGGCCTGCAGATCGTCGCGTGCTCCCGCCACCGCCGCCACCCTCCGGAGGCGGGCCGTGAAGCTGTGCTGCTCTCCGTACCGTCGGCGCTGGAGGATCCCTCCGAGCCACTCCACACCCGGGACGGCAGCCCCCGCCCGCATCGCTCGGCCCAGGGCCGGTCTCAGGGGGCCGGGCACCGCTCCGGCTCGCCGCGCCAGACCGGGAAACTGGGCGTACCGGTTGTACCCGCCGAAGAGCTCGTCTCCGCCGTCCCCGGTGAGCGCTACCACCACATCCCGCCGCGCCACCTGACACACCAGGAGGGTGGGTAGGAGGGAGGGGTTGGCCATGGGCTCGTCCGAGAACTCGCCCAGCTCGGGGATCAGGTCCCGGACACCGGTGGTGGGCATCTCCACCGTGGTGTGGCGGGTGCCGAGGATCTCGGCCACCTCCGCGGCCTTCTCCGATTCATCGAATCGGGGGTCGTCGAAGCCGATGGTGAAGGTGCGCGGAGCGATCTCGGCCTCCTCGGCCATGAGGGCCACCACCAAGGAGGAGTCCACCCCACCGGAGAGAAGCGCCCCCACCGGGACGTCAGCCACCAGGCGCATCCGCACCGATTCCCGGAGGCGCTCGTGGAGTTCGTCGAGAAGCTCTGTCTCGTCTCCGAGGAAGGGATCGCCCACACCCGCCGCCGCCACCGCCTCCAAATCCCAGTAGCGGACATCCTCCCGGTCCGTCACCGCCCCCGAGCGATCCAGGGAGAACCGGATCAGGGTCCCGGGCAGAACCTTCTCCACGCCGTCCAGGATGGAGAGCGGTGCCGGCACGTACAGGGAGCGCAGGTAGTGCCACGCCCCGTCCCGGCTTCCCCGACCAGAGATGCGGGGATGGGGCAACAGCCCGCGGATCTCGGAGGAGAAGGCCAGCCAGGACCCCTGGTGAGCCAGGTAGAGGGGCTTGATGCCCATCCGGTCCCGCGCCATCCACAGGACTCCTTTCTCCTGGTCGTGGACCGCGAAGGCGAACATGCCGCGGAGCCGTTCCACGGCGGCCCTCGGGCCCCACTCCTCGAATGCGGCCAGGAGCACCTCGGTGTCCGAGCCGCCCCGAAACCCGTGGCCCCGCTCCACCAGCTCCGAACGGAGCTCCTGGAAGTTGTAGATCTCCCCGTTGAAGACCACCACCCAACGCCCGGAGGCCGACGCCATCGGCTGGTGCCCGGCCTGACTCAGGTCCAGGATGGCGAGCCGGCGAAAGCCCAGGAAGACCCCGTGGTCTCCGTCCTCCCACACGCCTTCGTCGTCGGGGCCGCGTCGGTCGAGGGTGTCGGCCATCTCCCGGAGCGTCTCTCCTGGGCGTCCCCCCGGCAGGTCCGGGTCGACGAACCCCGTGATCCCGCACACGGTCAGTTCGACTCCGACGTCGTGGGGAGGCGGTCGGGAGCGACCTGGGCGAGCAGGCGGTCCCAGTGGGCGAGATAGGCCTCCTCGGTGAACTCCGCGGTGGCCCGCGCCCGCGCCGCCGCCCCCATCCTCCGACGGAGTTCGTCGTCGCCCATGAGGGTGTCCAGGGCGTCGGCCAGAGCGTCCACGCTCTCCGAGGCGAAGACAAGCCCGTCGACTCCGTGCTCGATCACGGTGGGGATCCCTCCGGCGTCGCTCCCTACGCGGGGCAGCCCAAGATGGGCCGCCTCCAGGAGGACCCGACCCATCCCCTCGGATCGAGAGGGCAGCACCAGGAAGGCCGCCCGTTCCATGATGGGCGCCACCTCTCCCGGGTCCACGGGGTCCAGGAAGCGAACGCGTTCAAGGGACACGTCCGTCGACTCCGCGCCCTCCGCCAGGCCCCAGCCGAGGCAGAGCAGCTCCCACTCGGGGTGCCGGTGGGCGATCCGTGCGAAGGCCTCCAGCAGAACGTCCACCCCTTTCAGATGATAGGGCTGGCCCACGAAGAGCACCCGCTTGTCGCGGTGTGTGTCCGAGGGCTGGAAGGTGCTGGTGTCCACCATGTTGGGGAAACAGAAGCGGGGCGGGACGTCCGGATCCAGACCGAAGCCCTCGAGCTGGTCTGGAAACAGGAGCTTGATGCCGTGGCATCGACGCAGCACCCGGGAGCCGACGCGCAGCATCCGCTCGTGCTTGGTCCGTCGGGCCTCGGGATCCTGGATATCCACCAGGGTGCGCAGGTCCCCGTAGGCCCCATTCACCTCGCAGATGAAGCGCGCCCCGGTGAGCCACTTCATGATCAGGGCGATGAGGCCGCTCTGGAACGGGTCATAGCTCACCACCACCAGCCGCCGTCCCAGGAGCCAGCGCGCCCGGAGCGCGCGCCAGACCACCTTCGCCATGTAGACGAGTCGGGCGTGGAGGGGGCGCTCCCATGCCAGCGCCCAGCGTCGGACCTGGATCCGCCCGACCTTGAGGAGGCCCGGCTCGGAGCCCCAGGTGAGGATCTCACCCTCGAATCGTCGCTGGAAGACGTCGGCGATGTGGTGGACCTTGCCCTCGAGCTGCCAGACGGGCCCGCTCCGGATCATGATGAGGTACGGCTCGCTCCTGCTGGAACTCACCGCTCAGCCGGACACGGGCGCGACCCGCTCCTGGATCGTGAGGCGACCGTCGTCCAGATCCCAGAGCTCGTCGGACATCTCGCGGATGGCCGGCTGATGGGAGATGGCGAGGATGGTGAGGCCGCCACGAAGCTCCGAGAGAGTCCTGCAGACCTCGGCCTCGGCGACGGAGTCCAGCGCGGTGGTCGGCTCGTCCAGGATCATGAGGCTCGGCTTCTGGACCAGGGCCCGGGCGATGGCGAGCCGCTGGCGCTGCCCCCCGGAGAGACTCGTGCCCCCCTCCCCGATGGGGTGGTCCATCCCCCCGGGAAGCTGGCTCACGAATTCCCAGGCGTCGGCATCACGGAGCGCTCGCTCGGCGTCCTCCCGCGAAATGGTGTCCGCCCCGAGCGTCAGGTTCGCAAGGATGGAGTCGCTGAACAACATCGGCTCCTGGGGGACGTAGCCGATGTGGTGCCGCCACCCACGGATGTCCGAGTCGGAGAGATCGATCCCATCGATGAGGATGCGCCCCTGGGTGGGGCGGAGGAGACCGGTGACCAGGTCGGTGAGGGTGGTCTTCCCCGAGCCCGAAGGCCCGACCAGCGCCACGAACCGACCCGCCGCAAGCTCGGCGGTCACACCCTTGAGCACCTCGTGCTCGCCATAGGAGAACCGGACGTCCTCCAGCCGAAGCTCCTTCTCGAAGGACGGCACCGGCTTGCCGCTCTCGAAGGCCCAGGTCTCCCGGGAGGCCTCCGACGCGCGAATGTGCTCCATGAGGGACTGGAAGGAGTTCTCTCCCACCACCACCGCCACCCAGCGCTGCTGCATGTTGGTGATGCTGGTGGCTGTCCGATAGAAGAGCAGCCCGAGGATCATGATGGAGGTGGAGCTGCTGTCCGTGAAGGTGAGGACCCCACCAAGTCCCAGGGCCAGCGCCGCCACGAGGATGGGCTCCCGGGCGCGCTTCATCAGCTCCACCGAAGCGACCTCCCGGATGCGGGCCTCGTAGTATTCCCGGGTCTGGCCCTCCAGGCGAGGGAGGAGATACTCCTCCATCCCCATGGCCTTCAGCGGTTTGAGGCTGGGGAGGGCGTCGGTGAGTCGAGCCAGGATTCCGCGCAGGATCTGCACCTGGTCGTGTCCCGCCCGACGACTGGCCGTGACCCGACCCTGCAACAGGACGATGATGAGGCCGCCGGCGACGATGGTGGCGGTAGCGGTCTTCCACGAGATGAGGAAGGCCACCGCCAGGTACGCCAGGACCTGCATCCCCTCGGCGACCATGGCCGCGAAGGTCTGGTAGGCCGTCGCGCTCCGTCCCGCCTCCGCACTCACCGAGTTGGCGATGAAGCCGGACGGATAGGCCAGGATATGACGCCACTCCGCCTGCGTCACGGCTCGGAGCAGGTGGAGCCGCAGCTCCATCTCCACCTGGGCCACCACGACCCCGACCTGGAGCATGGCGAGGTAGTAGAGAATGTTCTTCATGGTGAACATCACGACGATGCCGCCGAGGAGGACACCGACGGTGGGTTCGAGCCCGACGGCCGCGAGTCCCTCGCTGAGCGTCTGAGCAAGCTCGCTCGGCTCCTGGCCAGGCGAGATGAAGAACTCGATGAGCGGGAGGATCGCCGCGATCCCGAATCCCTCCATGACCCCCGACAGCGCCAGAAGGAGCACCATCGCCAAGGCCCTGCCCCGGTCGTTCTGGACGATGAATGAGACCAGGCTCGGTGGGGACTCGACGGTCTCCGGGTCCAGGATCCCCGGCTCGCCTTCGGGCGTGGAGGCTTGACTCATGTCAGCTCTGTTTCATGGCGCGGAGGGTCGTGACGAGCCGACCGGGTAGGCAGGAGAGAGCGAGGTAGATCCACCCACCGAGATTCCATGGCCGGACCCGGAGCGATGCGAGGAACGACTTCCGGGCCTGGTGAACCCGACCCGCGGCGAAGTGATGATAGCCGCGATTCCAGAGCACCCGAGCTCGGCGAATCGGCACGGCATCCCGCACCCGGGGCGCGATCTCGCGGTCCGCCATGAGTTGGTCGAGGCTCTTCAGCACGTCGTGGAACATGATGGAATGATCGGTGCTCAAGCTACCCTCCCGCAGGCGGCAGTGGACCAGGACCTCGTCGACGAGCTCGGCTGGATGCCGGGCCGTGATGCGCACCCACAGGTTGTCGTCCTCTCCACTCCTGAGCTCCGGATCGAAGACCCCCACCTCGTCGAGCACCCACCGCGGTACCATGACCGTCGGGGTGGCCAGGCCACTCCAAGCTACGATGTTGTGGACCACGCTGGGTCCTGAAAAGAGCCGCTCACGCTTCCGGAGGCCACTCGTCTCCCGTTCGCCGGTGGCCGGCGAATACGCATCGTGCAGGGTGGATACGAGCCCCAGAGAGGGGTTCCGACGGAACACCTCCACCTGACGCTCCAGCTTCTCGGGGACCCAGAGGTCGTCGGAATCCAGGAACGCGATGAACTCCCCCGACGACGACGCGATGCCTCGGTTGCGCGCCCGGGACGCCCCCCCATTCTCCTGACGGATGTATCGAAACCGGGGCTCGTCGTAGGACTCGACGACTCCACGGGTGTCGTCGACCGATCCGTCGTCCACCACCACGACTTCGTAGTCCTGGAAGGTCTGGGCCAGGACGGAATCGAGGGTCTCGGCGATGAACCCCTCGGCGTTGTAGGCCGGGATCACGACGCTGACCGTAGGCCGGTCGCCTGGATCCAGGGACTCCGCCGAGGCTCGGGAGGCTTCGCTGGGTGAGGTCATGGCCCGCTACGCCCGAGCCGGCGACGCCGAGTCGGGCAGCCCGCGACGCAGGTAGAGCGCCTCGTAGCGCCGCGTCATGACTTCCGCGCTGTATTCCTCGTCGAAGACCCGGCGCGCCTCCCCCCCCAGCCTCCGTCGCAGCTCCGGATCGCGAAGGGCGCGGATCAGTTCGTCGGCCAGACGCACGGGGTCTTCGGACGGTACCAGAAGCCCCGTGGATTCGTGTCGGACGGCGTTCGCCACCCCACCCACGTCGGTGGCCACGATGGCCAGTCGAGCGGCCATCGCCTCCAGGATCACCATGGGCAGACCTTCCCACCGGGACGGGAGCGCGTAGATGTCGAGGGCGGGGACCAGCTCCACGAAATCCGTCCGAGCCCCGAGGAAGTGCACGGAGTCGGTGAGACCGAGGGAGGCCGAGAGACGCTCCAGGTCGGGTCGGTCCGGCCCCTCTCCCACCACCGCGAGTCGTGCGTCCGGAACCGCCTCCAGGACCCGGGGCATGGCGTGCAGGAGAACATCCACCCCTTTCTGGTCTGTGATGCGGGCACCCAGGCCCATGAGCGGCGCATCCGGTGGGACGCCCAGTCGCGCGCGCAACTCGGCTCGGGGGGCCGGAGCGTCGAAGGGGGAGGGATCGATCCCGTTGGGTATGGTGACGAGCTTGCGGCGCGGAATCCACTCGTACCGTGCGAGGTTGTCCGTCGTGTGGTCCGATACCCCGACGACCCGGTACGCCAGTCGCGCCAGGACGTGTTCGGCCACGTAGTAGCGGAAGCGGTCGGGAAAGGAACGAGCATGATCGGTGTGCACGTGGACGGTGCGCCGACGCGCCAGGATCCGACCCAGTCCCCCGGTGATGAAGGCGTCGGTGTTGTGGGTGTGGATCACGTCGATGGATTCGCGCCGGATGACGTCGGCCAGATGTCGGAAGGCGAAGTAGTCGGCCTTCCCCTCCTGCCGGGGAAGGACCTCCACCGGAACTCCCTCGTCCTCCAGCGCCTCTCCGAAATCACCCTTGTACCGGAGGCACACCACGCGGGGTGAGAACAGCTCCGGGTCCAGTGTGCGGGCGATGGTGGCGATCACCCGCTCCAGGCCCCCGATGCCCATATGCTGAGACACGAGCAAGAGACGGCGACGAGGCATGTCGTGGGGGCGTGAAACGAAGGGAAGGCCTCGCGGAACAGGCAATGCCTGTCGCGGCAGGGCGAGCGCGCTGCTCGCCGAGGAAGGAATATCGGTCGCGACGGGGGCGGATGGAAGACTGCCCCACCCCCCCGAAGGGAGATGGGGCAGCCTCGTCATCCCGTCCCCTCGGGAGGGGTGAGGAAGCGTCGGTCGCTCCCTACCAACCCGGCGACGACGTATGGATCGTCACGGCTCCCCAGTAGATCGAAGCTGCGTCGACCGGGTCTCCATTGCGACCCAGAGCCATGTACCGGAAGAAGGAACCAGCGGTCGAGTTGGTGTCGACCCCCCGGGACTCGAGGAACTTCTGGCCGTCCAGCCACGCCTCGAGGGTGCCGTCCTGGGCGTTGGGACTGCTACTCATCTCCACATGCCACCGGAGACGATGCCACTGGCCGTCCCAGAGGAAGCTCGGGAGGTTGGGTCGGTTCGCCGCGCTGCAGGTTGCGTCCTCACCGACGGGCGGCAGGCACCCGGTCTCCTCGTGCTCGGCTCCGTTCTGGATCTGCCCGCGGATGGTGTTGCCCCAGAGGCCGGCCTTGATCTCCCACCGGTTGCCGCCTGCCGGGTTGTTGCCCTCGAGGAGGAACAACGTCTTGTGATCGCCGCGGATACGCCACTGGTCGTCGAACCGTACCCAGACCTCGACCCACATCTCCCGTGGCCGGTCGGTTCCGGCCCGCGGCGGGAAGAGGTTCACACCCGCCGTGTAGGACGAACCGCCTCCGGGGAAGTCGGCCCGGACCACGTTGCTTCCGCCCCATGGGAGGCCGGACACGTTCCGCATCAGCGTCGCGCCGGCACCCTGCGCGTCCACCGCCGGATCGGAGAACATGGCGGACGTGCTGCTGTAGTTCCAGCGCTGGCTGTACCAGGCTCCGGACGACCCGCCACCACCACCGTCGCCGTTTCCTCCGCCCACCGCCGGCGCGTCCACACGAAGCGTGGCGGTACCGGTCGCGGAGCCCGACGAGGCCTCGATCTGGGTCGTGCCCGCGGAAAGAGCCGTGACTCTGCCCGTGGAGTTCACGGACGCCACCGCGGAGTTCGTCGAACGCCAGGTGACGGTCGCGGAGGACATGGTCGCTCCGCTTCCGTCCCTCACCGTAGCATCGAGCGGGCGGGCCTGCCCTTCCTCCAGGATGAGGTTCCCGGGCTGGACTGAGATGGAGCTCGGCACCGGCTGAGACGACTCCTCCACATCGACGTTCACGCGGACGGTATCCGCGACGCCGTAGGAGGGAGCGCCCACGCCGACCTGGGCCACGCCCTCGGCCAGAGCCGTGACAAGCCCGTCGTCGTCCACCGAGGCCACCGAGGGATTCAGGCTGAGCCACATCAGGCTCACGCCCGGCACGGGGTCGCCGGAGCCGTCGACCGCCGCGGCGTCGAGTTGTCGGGTCGCCCCGATCTCGTCGAAGACCACCGACGACGTGCTGGCAACCACGCGCTCCACCTGGCCGGAACCGGTTCCGCCTCCGTCGCCGTCGCCGTTTCCGTCACCATTGCCCTCTCCGTCACCGCCTCCACCTCCGCTCGTGGCGGTGGAAGTGGACACGATGTCGGACAGGTCGGAGTAGAAGGTCTCTCCACCGTCCCTTCGGTACGCGACCGTCTGGAACTCATGGGCAGTGCCAGGCTGCAGGCCCTCCCAGACGAGCTCCATGTCCGCGCCGACCCGGGTACCGGTGAGGTACCGGACCCCGTCCGGATTGCCCCAGGAAAGCGTGGGAGAACCTCTGCGCACCGCGTAGCGAGCCGGACCGCCCAGCCCGTTGTCCACCTCGGTCCACCGGAGCGTGACGGAGGAGCCGCTGGTCGACACCACCCGGAGGTCGTCGACCGTGACCGGGTTCGTGTCGCCTGGCTGGGACTCGGGTGCGGAGACGTCGATCTCGGCCCGTGCCGAGACGCCGTCCAGGGTCGCGCGGATCGTCGCGCTTCCGGCACCCCTCGCCGTCACCATCCCGCTGCCGTTCACCGTGGCAACGTCGGTGTTGGATGAACTCCAGCTCGGGTCCACCTCCATGGTGTTCCCGAGTTCGTCCGCGGCTTCCGCGACGAACTGCTGGGTCTCCCCGGCGGTGAGGTCCGCGCTGCCGGGGGTCAGCTCCAACGAGGTCGGGGACGCGAAACCGTCCACGACCACCCGTGCCGTCTCCGAGGCGCTCCCGGAGGTCGCGGTGACCACCGTGGAGCCAGCCGACCGGGCCGTGACGCGCCCGGACTGGTTCACCGTCGCCACCGCCGGATCCGCCGACTGCCAACGGACGTAGGGCTCTGAGATCTCATGGCCGTTGGCGTCGGCCACCGAGGCCACCACCGTGGCCGCCTCTCCCGAGACGAGGTCGAGCGATCCGGGCTGGAGCGCGACCTGGGCCGGCACCTGCTCCACCCGCACCTGGACCGTATCGGCGACGCCGCAGCAGGGCGCGCCTACTCCAACCCGCGCCACACCTTCGGCAAGCGCGGTGACGAGACCATCGTCGTTCACCGAGGCGATGGAGGGATCCAGGCTGAGCCACATCAGGCTCACTCCGGGTACGGGCTGGCTGGACCCGTCGACAGCCGCTGCTTCGAGCTGTCGCGTCGCCCCGATCTCATCGAAGACCACGGACGACGTGCTGGCGACCACCCGCTCCACCTCACCCGGCCCCGACTGGGGCTCGGAGACGGTGATCTCGGCGCGAGCGGAGACGCCATCCAGAGTTGCGCGGATCGTGGCACTACCTGTGGCTCTCGCCGTCACCAACCCACGCCCGTTCACCGTCGCGATGTCGGTGTTGGACGAGCTCCAGTTCGGATCGACGTCCGTGGTGTTACCGAGCTCGTCGGTAGCTTCGGCGGCGAGCTCCAGCGTTTCCCCGATGCCCAGGACCGCAGTGCCGGGGGTCAGACTCAACGAGGTCGGGGACGCGAAGCCGTCCACGACCACCCGTGCCGTCTCCGAGGCGCTCCCGGAGGTCGCGGTGACCAGCGTGGAGCCGGCCGACCGGGCCGTGACGCGCCCGGACTGATTCACGGTCGCCACCGCCGCATCTGCCGACTGCCACCGGACGTCGACTCCTGGAATCTCATGGCCGTTGGCGTCGGTCACCGACGCCACCAGCGCGACCGCCTCTCCCGAGACGAGTTCGAGAGCCTCGGGCTGGAGGGTCACCAGGGCCGGGACCTGTTCCACACGCACCTCGACGGTGTCGGCCAGGTCGCAGCAGGTCGTCTCCACCACCACGGCGGTCACTCCTGCCTTCCGAGCCGTCACGGTGCCATTCGAGGCCACCGTAGCCACGGACGAGTCCAGACTTCTCCACTCCACGGATGCTCCCGGGAGCCTCTCTCCTTCCTCGTCCCGAACCGTGGCCCACAACTGCTCCTCGGACCCCAGAGCGTCAAGGACGACGGAGGAGGTATTGGCCTCGACGCTCGCCGGCGGAAGCGGGCCCGCTTCGGGATCCTCCACCCGGACCTGCGCCGTCGCCGTACGACCGTCCTGCGTCGCTCGAATCGTCGCCGTACCTGCACCCACACCGGAAACCAGCCCCGACCCGGCCACGGATGCCACCGACGGATCCGACGAACCCCAGATGGGATCGGCCGGGACGGCATTCCCAGACCCGTCCCAAGCCTCGAACGAGAGCCTGGACGTGTCCCCGGGGAGAAGCGTGAGGTCCGACGGACGCAGGGCCACCGACGCGATGGCGGAAGAGACCGCCGTGGCTCGGAAGAGGTAGGCGGAACCAGTCGGCGTGCGAACCATGACCGTGGTCTCCCCCGGCTCCCCACCGAGGAAGAGACGGGCGCGAGATATGCCCTCGTCGTCGGTGACCGCGTTGACCATCTCGAGGTGCCCCTGCCCATCCGCGATCTCCCATTCGAGTGGGATGCCTGGCTGAGCCTCGCCGAGGCTGCTCAGGACGGCCCGCACCGCGAGGAGCTCGGGGAGCTCGGACCCGACCGCGCCGGTCTGATCGTCGCCACCCTCGGCTCGGAGCGATACGCGGTCGTCGAAGTAGGCTTCACCGGACGGCAGATCACCGGGGCCCGAGATGTCCGGGCTGTCGCCGCAGGCTGCGAGGACGAAGGCGACCATCAGGAGGGACGCGGCTCGCCCCATCCAGTTCCGAGCGGCGCGCAATCCGCCGCGGGCAGAGTTCTGTAGACTACAGCAACACATGAATGAAAGGCTCCCGTGGTTCACCCCGTCGTGGGGTGAGTCAGTGCTCGCAGCTCCACCCCGATGGATGGAGTTTGCTCGTACAAGCAAGGCCGCCAGATCACCCGACAGGGTACATTTCACCCCATCGAACGCTGGCGGCCCGGCGAGCCTGGCGATCGGTTGATCGCGGTAGCCCCGTAACTCTGCGCCACACCCTTTCGGCTGCTTTGCTCTTTTCAGCGTGAACGTTTAGCGACCCAAATTACTCGCCGAGACGGTTCAGCTTTTCATGGGAGCAGGTACCGTGCCAACCCGTCGATGGCCGAAACACGGCACGTTCATGCGCATCATAGGCGGTCCCACCCCCACTCACCCGGAACGCTTTTCCGGGGTGGGAGAACTTCCTTCCGGCGGTTGCACACCCTTTGCCGGAAGGTTCACCTTTCACGCAGTCCGATGATGGAAGAACGGTCCCGCCTGCGGTCTCCAGGGAATGCTGACATTCGATAGAATCCGGCGTGCGCTGGGGCGGCGATTCCGTCGCCTGGGCAAGTTGGCCACCGCCCTCACCTCCGGTTCGGGCGCGTCCCTACCGGCCGTCGCGTGGATCATGGGGTGTCAACGGTCCGGCACGACCATGCTCCTCGACGTCTTCGATCGGGACCTGCGGGTTCGGGCCTTCCGCGATGTGGGCGCCCTCACCACGGCCGGCGGAGCGGGCTCGATCCGACTGAATCCCCTGGACGAGGTGGAGGCGGAGTTCCGACGCACACGCTCTCCCTTCGCCGTCGCCAAGCCGCTGGCCGACAGCCACCGGGCCCGGGCTCTGCTCGACCGGTTCCCGGAATCGCGGATCATCTGGATGTATCGCGACTTCCAGGACGTCACCTCCTCGGACCTTCGCTACTTCGGAGAACGGAACGGGATCGGCAACCTGATCCCCATGGTCGATGCCGATCCGGACAACTGGCGTTCCGCCGGGGTGTCGGACGAGGTCCAGGCCGTGGTGCGACGCCATTTCTCCAAGGAGATGAACCCGAACGACGCCGGCGCCCTCTTCTGGTTCGCCCGCAACGCCCTCTTCTTCGAGCAGGGCCTCCAGGCGCACGATCGAGTCCTCCTCCTCCGGTACGAGGAGTTCACGAAGGCACCGGAGGCCTGGATCCACCACCTCTATCGATGGCTCGGGCAGGAATTCCCGGGCCCGGGTCTGGTGAAGGACGTACACACCCGCGCGATCGGGAAGGATCGGCAGTTGGACCTTTCGCCGGAGGTCGTACGCCTCTGCCGCTCCATGCAGCAGCGCCTCGACTCGACGGCGGAGGTCCGCGGCCCCCACGATCCGGCGATCTTCCCTCCTCTCCCGCACCGCTGAACCAGGGTCTACATGCCCCCTACGATCGAGACGTACGATCGGCTCACACCGGAACTCGTGGACACGTGGCGAGCCCTGGTCCCCGACCGGAGGTGGTCGTTCTTCTCCACCCCGGAGTGGTGCCAGGCCATCTGGCGGCACTTCGGACCCACCCGGGCCCTTCGCGTAATGGTCGCCAGAGAAGACGGCGAGCCGGTGGGACTCCTGCCGGTCTGGATCCGAAGGATGAACCAGTACGGTGCCTTCCTCACCGTGGCCGAGCTCTTCGGGAGTCGTCGAGGCGACTACGGTGGTCCGGTCATCCGTGAAGAGGAGGGACCCCGCCCGGATGTCTTCGCCGAGCTCTGGGAGGCGGCCCTCGACCTGGACGCCAACCCCGGAACGATCATCTGGCCGAACCTCCCCGCCGAGTCCGGATACGT
>JGI12048J13642_11214987_pt1 | contig 15667 bp, 9 predicted proteins | sample ElkSlonscriptome_16_FD_13642 | JGI IMG/M metagenome (IMG submission 13642)
AATCGCCATTCCAGCAGGTATCCAGTGCTGAATCGGTCTTAAACTCTACTTCTGATTCCGTCGATGCTGCTTTTCAGCAGCTTGATGTTCAGGTTCAGCATGTCAACTCAATGTCTCAGGCTCTGGAGGCAGCACTTCAAGAAATCGCGACGGCGGCTCAGCATCTCAATCAACAGCGAATTCAAGCGGCAGCCAAAGGTCAGCGCACTTGCTTCGACCACCTGGACGCACCTTTGGTCTACGATCCTCAGCGGATCAATCCTGAACAGACTTATTTGCCGCAAATCGAGCGTAGCAACAGAGGCGAATTCGTGATTACAGGCCGACCTCTCACTTGGGAAAAGAACGCGCAGGAGGCTCCCAGCTCCGACAGCGTTCTAAATTCCTCACAGCCTCAAGAGGGTAGAGCGATCGCCACTCATCTGCGTCACCAGCGGACAGCTCGAAAACCTCATTCTTCTGCGGGTGTCTCGACCTTCCTTGCCGCTATTGTTCGTTGGTTTAATCCGTCTCACGGAGCAGCGACCGACACGACCTACACTGCTCAGACCAAAGCTTCTCCTGGTGCTAGACCTCGACATAATCAGTTGCCTTCAGCTTCTGCAACGACTTTTGCAACACCTGCTGCGCCAACCTTTTCCCACCCTCATAGAAATCCCAAGCAAAGGAGTTCTCAGGAAACGTCGTCCGCTGGATCGAGCACGATTCCAGCGACTCTTCTGCTAATTGGAGGGTCTGCGATCGCCCGCAAGGGAATGGATGAGTTGCTTGTTATGTATCCGATGCTTTGGCCTCTTGTTATTGCACTGGTGGTGACTCCTGCGGCGATCGCCATCTATCGCTCAACGGTTGATCCTGATTCGAGCTTTACGCTGGGACGACGTCTCCTATTTGTCATGATCGGCTTGCTCCTGGGAGGGCGGCTTTAGCTGAGAGATATGCGAGTCCAACCTGCGAATTCCTGCCCGTGAATTTGTATTCTCGATTTCTTGCTGAATTGCTCTCTCTGAATCGATTCATCTGCCGAATTCACCACTCACAATCCATCAGCCAACCCATCAGCGACTATGACTATTTCTACTTTCCGCCTTTCGCCTCTCAATATCCTTTTATCAGGCGCACTGGTTGTGACCCTCTTTGGACTCATGGTCGATGCTCAGCGATCGCCCGTAGAACAGAAAACGAGCGATCGCCATTACGACAGTTGTACTGGCGAGGTGCAGCCAGATGTGTTGCTTTCACAGGAGCAGCTTGCTCAAGTCCTTACGATTCCAGAACGAGATGCTAAATCTAATGTTCGCCAGATCTTGGCTCAGCCTTACTGCGTCTTGCCTGCCATTGAAGTGCGCTCAGGAGTTCAGTCGGAACGAGAGGCCTATCCTCTGGCCTTCAATCCCGATGCATGGCTGGTGATTTTATATGAAGGTGATGAGTATGCGGGCTACCGCATCAGCATCTAGTCCTAGAGCTGCTTGAGACGTGCGATACACTCATAACCAATCAGCAAAAAGTAAAAACAAGGCAACAGTTTGAAGGCGATCGCCATGCCTGCGCTAGAATTTCGTATCAATCAAATTGCTTTCATCGCTCCATTCGCTATCTGAAATTCATCAAAGTCCAGCACGCGCGAGGTTGCTGAGTCATCACAGTGATGTAGCTATCAGCACTCGGAGGGAGGGATGAGCCATATTGTGCAGATTGACTCTGTACAACGGTACGAAGGCATCTTGCTCACAGCGGTGGATTAAACATGAAAGTTTCCAACATCATCCGGTGGCTTGCTCTAACGACGCTTGCTTGCGTGCTGACACTATTTTTAGCGAATTGTGGCGGAACTCAGACCTCAACACCCGATAGTAGCGAAGGAGCAGACACGGCGTCAGAGGCTCCTACGGGCGCTCTTGTGTACGGCTCCGGTGGAGAACCCGTCAATTTAGAACCGGGCAATATTACTGACGGTAACTCCATCATCGTTCAGCAACAGATTTACAACCGCCTGATCGATTTTGTTCCTGGCACCACAGAGTTAGAACCGGGGTTAGCTGAGAGCTGGGAGGTTTCTGAAGACGGACTCACATGGACATTCAAAGTCAAAGAGGGGGTCACCTTCCACGATGGTACCGATTTTAATGCGGACGCCGTTGTCTTCAATATTGAGCGATGGTGGGATCCTGCATTTGAGTTTGGCTATCGCGACTCAGGCAAGCTGTATGAGATTTGGGAATATCTCTTTGGTGGCTTCAAAGGGGCAGAAAATTCGGTGCTGTCAAATGTAGCTGCTGTCGATGATACAACGGTTGAATTTACGCTCAATCAGCCGTTTGCCGCTTTTCCTGCGGCTTTGGCCTCTGGCTACTTTGGCATGGCTAGTCCTACGGCTATTCAAGAATCGGGTGCTGATTATGGAACGCCATCTGGACTTGCTGTCGGCACAGGGCCATTTGTTTTCCAAGAATGGCGATCGGGCGATCGCGTCACCCTAGAGAAAAATCCTGACTACTGGAAAGACGGTCTGCCCAAGGCTGACCAGCTAGTCATGAGTTTTGTGACCGATCCGGCAGCTCGTTTAGCTCAACTGAGAGCTGGCAGTCTCGACTTTACGGTCGATTTGACTCCTGACCAGCTACCCGAAATCGAAAATGCGGATGATTTAGAAGCCATCTTTCGACCCTCGTTTAATGTCGGCTATCTAGCGCTCAATCCGTCTTACGAGCCGTTAGCGGAAGCTGAAGTTCGACAGGCGATCGCCAAAGCAATTAACAAGCCAGCCATTGTTGATGCTTTTTGGGGAGAGTTAGGTATAACAGATGGTCACTTCACTCCTCCCTCAATGGAAGACTTTCAATCTAGTGATATTGATGATTACGAATACAATGCCGAAGAAGCTAAACAGCTTTTGGCAGATGCAGGCTATCCAGATGGGTTCGATTTAGAACTGTGGTATATGCCCGTCAGTCGTCCCTACTTCCCCAACCCCAAGCCGATTGCTGAAGCCTTTGCAGCAGAACTCAGCACTGTTGGGATCAACGTCACCCTGCAAACGAAAGATTGGGGAGCCTACCTCGAAGATCGCAACCAGCCCCCCGGATTTCAGTCCTTTATGCTGGGGTGGACAGGCGACTATGGAGACCCTGACAATTTTCTCTATGCCCACTTTGGGCCCGGAGCAACAGCAGATCTAGGCGACTGGACGGATGAGACAGTGTTTGAATTGCTCGACCAAGCCCGCGCTGAGGGTGATGCTGGAGCCCGAGAGGATCTGTATGCAGAAGTGGATCAAATTCTCTTTGAAGAAGCGCTAAGAATCCCCATCGTTCATTCACAGCCTCTGCTGGCTAAGCGATCTAACATTGATGGCTGGAACCCGAGTCCTCTCGGCTCGGAGACCTTTGAAACCGTTGAAAAGTCTTGATCGATTCGTCACACAGTCGTTTGAGCCTGACCCCAAAGTATCTTTATGCTTTCGAGTTAGGCTCCCGTACGAACAGAATTTGAGTTTGATGATGTAGATCTGGGATGAATCACCCGCCTTTCGTTTATCAAGACATCACTTAGGAGGCGATCGCCCGTGGACTTCTGGCTGCGAACGAGCGGAACCTGGATTAACGTCGCAACAGTCCTGATCGGAACAGGCTTGGGTTTGCTGTTGCGCGGACGCCTCTCAAAAGCGATGCAAACGATCATCACCCAAGGGCTAGGGCTTTTGACGTTGCTAATCGGCGTAGAAATGGCCGCTAGCCTGATGACTATTACCTCTGGCTATGTGGACGGTGTCATCATCGGGTTGTTTTCGATGGTGATTGGCGGTCTCTTGGGCGAGTGGTGGGCGTTGGAAGCGAAGCTTGCCCTGATGGGAGACTGGCTCAAAGCTCGTTTTAGTGGAAAGGGAAGTTTTACAGAGGGCTTCGTTGCGGCAAGCCTTCTGTTTTGTATTGGGCCTCTGGCGCTGATTGGAAGTCTAGACAACGGTCTCATGGGAGACAACACGTTGCTGTCGATCAAAGCTGCAATGGACGGCTTAGCGGCGATCGCCCTGACCAGCAGCTTTGGCATCGGTGTTGGGTTTTCGAGTCTATCGCTTCTGGTCTATCAGGGGGGAGTGTCTTTACTCGCAGGCGCGTTGAGTCAGGGACTACCCGATGATCCGGCCAATGCGCCTCAAATTTTACTTTTAACGGGGGTAGGAGGGTTGATGATCATGGGTCTCTCCTTCAATTTGCTGGAAGTTGCCAAAGTCCGGATTGCTTCTTTTCTCCCAGCTTTGGTGTTGGCTCCGCTCTTTCACAGCGCTGCCGAGTGGGGTAGCCGTTATTTTGCAGCGCTCTGAGATTCACTCAGCTTCAAATTGCTAACGGGTCTAATTGCGAAAGCTTGGCTTAAAAAGCAACGAGGTCAGTCCGGGAGAACCCGCTGACCTCGCAATGCGAAATAACTCTAAGCTGAACAATCCTAGATGGCTTCCATGTTTCTCTCGCCTGTCCGGATTCGAATAATCTGATCGACCGGGCTCACAAATATCTTGCCGTCACCAATCTCGCCAGTACGCGCAGCGGCAATGACTTTTTCAATGACCATATCAGCCTGGTCTTCTTCCACAACGATTTCGACTTTCAGCTTTTGAAGAAATTCGACGGTGTATTCTGATCCGCGATAGCGCTCGGTCTGTCCTTTCTGACGACCAAAGCCACGAACCTCAGACACGGTCATGCCGACAATGCCTGCGTTGACAAGTGCAATTTTCACCTCGTCCAGCTTGAATGGACGGATAATGGCCTCAATTTTTTTCATCTGTTGCAAAACTCCTACACTACCTATCTGCTAGATTAACCCTGCAGCCTCATCGTTTCTACCACCGGGCATCTCCGCTGGGATGTAGCGCGAGATACGATACGTGTGAGGATGACCTGGTCAACAAGCATTCACATTAGACTATCTCGCCAAATCGCCTCACAACAAATATTGCTTAGATTTTCTAAGGATTCGAAGTTTCCAAATGTGAACACTCTGTCGATGCTATCCTCAAGGTTTTGGTACAAGATTGACGTCACTTGATGCCGCACATACGCCATGATTCAGTTTCACCCTCCCGGTTTTGGACAGCGCACCTTCACCACCTCTTTGGGAGTCGTAGCATATTACGCGCCAGTGCAGAAACCGTGGAGAGTGTCCACCGCGTCTGACTCTAGAACTGATTCCCCAGTATCAAAACGTCCACCACTGCTTTTCTTGCACAGTTTAGGTGGAGGATCATCCGCCTACGAGTGGTCAAAAGTCTATCCTGCCTTTGCATCAAGTCATGACGTGATTGCCCCTGATCTGATTGGCTGGGGGCAGTCCACTCATCCGATTCGGGATTACAGCAGTGAAGACTATCTACAAAACATTACAGAAATTCTAGAAGCGATTCGTAATCTCTATGATGAGCCTGTGCCTGTCATTGCAACATCTCTGACCGGAGGACTGAGTATTCGGGTGGCGATCGCCCGTCCAGACCTTGTGCGATCGCTGTTTCTGGTGAGTCCTTCCGGCTATGGCGACTTTGGTGTGGACTATCGTCGAGGCCTGGGAGCACAGCTAGCGGCAACTCCCGGAATCGATCGCCTGCTCTATGCGGTTGGGGCTGCAAACGAGCTTGCTGTTCGTAACTTTTTACAACAATTTCTCTTTGCCAAAGCATCGCGAATCACGGATGAAATGGTGCAAGCCTATCTCGCATCAGCGCTCCAACCCAACGCTGAATATTCAGCCCTGGCATCTCTAAAGGGAAATATCTTTTTTGATCTGGCGCTGTTTATGAATCAGTTGACCGTGCCAACCCAGTTCATCTGGGGCACTAACACTCGTTTCAATACGCCCACTTTAGGACGACGATTAGCCGCGCTCAATCAGGATGCGGTGACCCAGTTTACAGAGATTCCTGATGTTGGCATCTTGCCTCATTTGGAGCAGCCTGCTGTCATCAGCGGAATTCTGCAAAGCTGGCTGAGTCGCGATTTGGATTAAGGTGCGGTTCTTGTGCTGAGGCTCTAAGGCCAAACCAAGGTTGAGCTACCACGTAGACCATTGCGCTAGCCAGCATTCCCGGTAGCACTTCATATATATCTTGAGACAGACCCAGACCCACTCGCCAAACCAGAGCCGTTGCAATCCCGGTGATCATCATGGCAATGGCGACCGTCGCGGACAGAGGCCGCTCTAGCACCCGCACCACCATGACAGGCCCTAAACTTGCTGCCAACGCTGCCCAGGAGAACGTCACCAGCACAAAAACGCTGTCTGTGCAGACAAGAGCCAGAAGCAAGACAACGATTACCATTGTCAGGGTTCCAATCTTTGTCCCCCATGTGCGGCGTCCAGCCTCTGGTAGTAGGTCTTGAGTCAGCGCCGCAGAACAGGACAGAAGCTGGGCATCGGCGGTGGAGATCGTGGCGGAAAACAATCCTACCAAAACTAACCCCACCAAAATAGCCGGGAGAAGGGCGATCGCCAATTCAGGCAGCGCCAATTCTGCATCGGCTAGCCCTCCCAAATCAGGCAATAGAACCCGTGCGGTCAGACCCACTGCTGCTGCCGAGATCGAAAATACGGCGTTGAAGACGACGTAGATATTTCGAGCCGTGTTGACCCGCTCGACCGAATCAATGGCCATGGCTCGCACCATGATGTGGGGCTGTCCAACAACTCCAAACCCAGCAACTGTCCACGCAATCACAAAGGGTACAAAGCCAAATCTCAGATCATTCGGAAAGAGATCGGTCAGGGTCGGATCAATCTGACTGAGCTGAGACCATAAGCCCCCAAACCCGCCACTAGAGGCGATCGCCACTGTGGATAGCAAGAGCATCGATGCCATCATCAAAACTGACTGCACCGATCCCACCCAGATGGAGGCTCGAATGCCACCAGACACGCAGTAAATCGCAACTACGGTCGCGCCAAACAAAATTCCTAGCCAAGAGTCCCACCCAAATAATACGGTCAGGGCTTTACTCCCGGCCTGAAGCTGCGCCGCCGCATAGGCTCCCAGAAAACCTAGGGTGATGAGCGCCGAAACGACCGTAATCCAGCGACCTCTATCTGAGCCATGTCCCAAAAATGCCGATACGGTTTCAGAGTTTGTGACCTCTGATGCTTTTCTCAGCCGCTTGTGGACAGATAGCCACGCTAGCATGTCGCCCAAGATGTATCCCACCGTCAGCCAGATTGCGGAAATGCCGACTTCGTAGGTAAACCCAATCAGCCCGATGAACATGAAGCCGCTGTTGCCCGTTGCCACGGCGGACAGGGCTGCCAACGCCGGATTCACACCTCGACCTGCCAATAGATAGTCTTCAGTGGTGTCTTTTTTTTGGCTCCCAGAATAAACACCAACCCCAATAAACAGGGTGATGAACACAATGAACGTAATTGAAATTGGGAGTTGATCAGCCATGTGCCCACCGCAGAAATGAAATGTAATCGGTCGCAAAGTTACATTTCTTTATAATAACAAGGCTGTCCACCATCAGGGGCAGCCTCAGCAGTAAGAACATGAACCCACTCAACAAGACTCAACAAGCGCTCAACATGAACTAATCAATGAGCGATCGCTCCGTAGCACCGTTGAGCAATTCGCTAGAATGCATCGCTGAAACCAATTCCAACTCTTCGATGTGGACTGAAGGCTCTTCTAGAGCAACTTCAGGCACCAGCGGATGGAGAATGGGTGTTTTTGCAACGGAATTATTCGCGAGGCTAAACAGCGGATTCGACAGAATACCTGCAATTGATGTGGTGATCAACGACAAGACCAGCGCCACCTGAATCGGACGCATTCCGGGCAAACTCCAGCGCACCTCGGGATAGTTCTTAACAGACTCAGACATTTCGTGGGGCTCTTTTACCACCATCATTTTGACGACACGGATGTAGTAGTAAATTGAGACGACGCTCGTCACCAAACCCACGAGGACTAGAGGATAAGCTTGAGCTTGCCAGCCGGCCCAAAACAGGTAAATTTTTCCGAAGAATCCGGCCAATGGCGGGATTCCCCCAAGAGATAACAAGCAAATACTAAGGGTCAGGGTGAGTAATGGGTCTTTTTGGTACAAGCCACTGTATTCGGTAATTTCGTCTGTTCCCGTATTCAGCGAGAAAAGGATGACGCAGGCAAAGCCACCCAGGTTCATGAAGAGGTAAATCAGCAGATAGAAAATCATACTGGAATAGCCCGCATCCGTTCCAATCACCAGACCGATCATGACAAATCCAGCCTGACCAATAGAGGAGTAAGCCAACATTCGTTTCATGCTGGTTTGAGCAAGTGCCACAACATTCCCCAAGACCATACTCAAAATGGCTAATGCCGCCAAGACAAATCGCCACTGCTCAGAGACGAGCGGGAATGCAGTCACAAGCAGACGAATGGCCAAGGCAAATCCAGCTGCTTTTGAACCGACCGAAAGAAAAGCAACGACCGGAGTTGGAGAACCTTCGTAGACATCAGGAGTCCACTGGTGAAAAGGAACTGCCGCAATCTTAAAGGCAATTCCTGCAATCACGAAGACAAGGGCAATAATGACACCGATTGGCTCTTCGCCACTGGCCATACCTGCGGCGATCGCCGTCAATCGAGTTTCTCCGCCCGACAGTCCATAAAGGAGTGAAGAACCGTAGAGGAAAATTGCTGAGCTGGCTGCACCAATGAGGAGATATTTCAGCGCTGCTTCATTCGAGCGCGGGTCGCGCTTCATATAGCCTGTCAACAGATAAGACGAAATACTCAGCGTTTCTAACGCGACAAAGATTGTGACGAGCTCGTCAGCACCAGAAAGTATCATTCCACCGACCACAGCGGTGAGGAGAATGACTAAGAATTCTGCGAGGGCCGTCCCCGCCTGCTGCACATAGCGGATTGACATCAAAACCGTAACGGCGGCAGACAGAGCAATAATGCCTCGAAAAACGACGCTCATCGCGTCGCCATTGAAGCTTCCTAAAAATGCGATTGGCTCTACAGCATCCCACTGAAAATAAAGCGAGCCAGCGCTTCCCACAAGCCCCGCAATAGCGACATAGGGCGTCCAGCGCGAGGACTGCGATCGCCCAACAATCAAGTCGCCGACCAAAATAATGAGCAACGTTGCTAAAACAATGGCTTCAGGCAGGATTGCCTTTGCATTTAGCTGGGCAGATAGACTAGCAAAATCCATATATTCCCTATAACAAGAAGCGTCTACGCTAATGGCTGTGCTGTTGACTGTGCAATATTAGCAGGTCGCTTAGCTACACGGCGCTAAACAGAATGACTAACACTGCATGACTGATTTTTCAGTGATGTAACCTGAGCATTATGGCCTGAACTTAGCATGTGATTTGCAAGAAGCCTAGGTCTCATTTGATGAATTTGGCCACAAATTGACCATAACTCATACAAAACACGTTTTTACTTCAGCCATGTTCATGAACTGTCATATCGCATCATACCGTGCAAAATCTACAAGTTTGGACTCTGTTCATGAATCCTGCTCTTGATTTTTACTGATAACAACTATATGTAGAAATGGGGGATAGGATCTACTCCACCCTGAATCGTGTCCATAGACAACCGAGTCTCATTTGTTCTGTAAGCGTGACCAATCTATAAGCGTGACCAAGCCCAAAGAAAACTTGGGTGACCAAAAGCATGTACTTTATAAATTCGGTCTGCTCCTGATAGGTATGCTGGTTAAAAAGATATAGAAAGGAGGGGGTAGATGTGATCGATGAGAAGCACGGTTGTTTGATTGAATCGATAAAGCTCTACCCATTTTTGTCAGAATCAGCTTGCAGGCACCCTTTAAGTTACCTCCGCCTTGTTCTAGGTGTTTACACTAGGTGTATTTACAAATATCGTCAGATATGAGAAATTCTTGCCACTCAAGTTTTTGCAGAATTTTCGCACTCCTTGAACTCTAGGTCGTAACCTCAGAAGGTTTGATGCCCGGATCGTCATCGTCAGGATTATGTTAACAATTGGTTTTAGTGCTAACAATTAGTTTTATAGGAGTGGCTCATAGCTCCAGCATTTGATTGAGGGGCGCTCAAATCAATAGCTTGCGCTATCATTTGCGGCAAACGCTACCGACTAAAACAAGCCAAAGACAATTTTCTCTGTTTCCCCAGTTCAAATCAAACAGTTCAAATCAAAGTCCCCAGCTCCGTACCGATGGCTTTTTAGCCGTTCAAGACTCTACCCGCTCTGACTCAGTTCACTGCGAACTCTCAGTGTCGGATCAATATTTTTCCATATCTCTCTCCCCAAAAAGCTAATCAGAAACCCATGTCAACTCTGGTCATCGTCGAATCTCCCACTAAAGCCAAGACCATTCGCAACTATCTGCCATCGGGCTATCAGGTCGAAGCCTCCATGGGCCACATTCGTGATTTACCGCAATCTGCTAGCGAAATTCCTGCCTCTGTTAAAGGAGAAGCTTGGTCAAAGATTGGCGTCAATGTCGAGGCCAACTTTGACCCGCTCTACGTGATTCCGAAAGACAAGAAAAAGGTAGTCAAAGGCCTCAAAGATGCCCTGAAGAATGCGGATGAGCTGGTTCTGGCAACAGACGAAGACCGAGAAGGTGAGAGCATTAGCTGGCATCTTCTCAAGGTGCTCAACCCGAAGGTGCCAACCAAGCGCATGGTGTTTCATGAGATTACCGACGAAGCCATTCAAGACGCTTTGCAAAACTGCCGAGAGATCGATGATCAGCTTGTCCATGCTCAAGAAACTCGCCGGATTCTTGATCGACTGGTGGGCTATACCCTGTCGCCCCTACTTTGGAAGAAAATTGCTTGGGGATTGTCGGCAGGACGAGTGCAGTCTGTCTCAGTCCGCCTCTTGGTTCAGCGGGAGCGAGAGCGTCGAGCCTTTCGAAAAGGCAGTTATTGGGATCTAAAAGCGTTTCTGAAAAAGGACGACAACCCGTTTGAGGCTAAACTCATCGCCCTCGATGGAACTCGTCTTGCAACAGGCAGCGACTTTGATGAATCGACGGGGCGCATCACAGAAGGTCGCAACGTGGTGCTGCTGAATGAAGAGGAGGCTCGTACTTTACAAGAGCGTATCCAGTCCAGAGAATGGGCCGTCAGCAACATTGAAGAGCGGTCATCGACTCGCAAGCCTTCTCCTCCCTTTACGACCTCTACATTGCAGCAAGAGGCGAACCGCAAGCTGAGACTGTCGGCACGGGACACCATGCGGACGGCTCAAAATCTCTACGAGAATGGCTACATCACCTATATGCGAACGGACTCGGTACATCTATCGCAGCAGGCGATCGCCGCTGCCCGTTCTTGTGTGGAGACAAAATACGGTAGTGATTATCTCAGTCCCAAACCTCGGCAATATTCTACGAAGTCGAAAGGCGCTCAAGAGGCTCACGAAGCCATCCGTCCTGCAGGTCAGACGTTTCGCACTCCCCAAGACACAGGATTAAGTGGACGAGAGTTTAATCTTTATGAGCTAATTTGGAAACGAACCGTAGCTACTCAGATGGCTGAAGCGCGTCAAACTCATATCACGGTTCAGGTTCAGGTTGACAACGCCGAATTTCGGGCATCCGGTAAGCGGATTGATTTTCCAGGATTTTTTAGAGCTTATGTTGAGGGGTCAGACGATCCCAACGCGGCTATTGAAAATCAAGAAGTGATTCTGCCACCATTGACCGTCGGAGATCAGGTCAACTGCTCGAACTTGGAAGCCGTGGGGCATGAAACTCAGCCGCCTGCTCGTTACACAGAAGCGTCTTTGGTCAAGACGTTGGAGAGTGAGGGTATTGGTCGTCCGAGTACCTATGCCACCATCATCGGCACCATTGCTGACCGAGGCTATGCTCAAATCAACAACAACAGCCTTATTCCGACATTTACAGCCTTTGCCGTCACGTCACTACTCGAAAAGTATTTTCCAGACTTGGTCGATCCCAGCTTCACAGCCCACATGGAGCAGACATTAGATGAAATTTCAACTGGAGAAGCAGACTGGCTGCCTTACCTGCATAACTTCTACCTCGGCGAATCTGGTCTAGAAACTCAGGTCAAAGAGCAAGAAGAACATATCGACCCCAACGAAGCACGGGCGATCGCCCTGGAAGGCATCGAGGCAAAAATTCGCATTGGCCGATATGGAGCCTATCTCGAAGCGCAGCAAGACGACGAGGTTGTGACAGCCTCCATTCCCCACGACCTGACTCCCTCGGATCTAGATACCGACCAGGTTGAGCTGTTGTTGCGCCAGAAGACAGAAGGTCCTGACAAGGTCGGATTTCACCCTGAAACAGGTGAACCGATTTACAAGCTCATTGGCCCCTACGGCCCTTATGTGCAGCTTGGAGACGAAGCAGAGGGCAATCCCAAACCAAAACGGGCGTCGTTGACCAAAGGAATGAAGCTAGAGGATTTGACTCTCGAAACAGCCGTTGGTCTGTTGGCGTTGCCTCGACTGCTGGGAATGCATCCCGAAACAGGTTGCAAAGTGCAAGCGAGTTTAGGACGCTTTGGCCCATACGTTGTCCATGACCAAGGAAAAGAAGGAAAAGACTATCGCTCTCTCAAGAAAGAGGACGATGTTCTCACCGTCAGCATGGATCGAGCATTGGAACTGCTAGCTCAGCCAAAACGAGGCCGAGGCCGAGGTCAAGCCGCCAAGCCTTTGAAAGAGTTGGGGGCGCATCCCGCTGATGAAGAAGCCGTCAACGTGTTTGATGGCCCTTATGGACTCTACGTGAAGCATGGCAAGACCAATGCTTCTCTGCCAGAAGGCGAGACGGTAGACACCATAACTCTAGAGAAGGCCGTCAAGATTCTAGAAGCGAAAGAGGGCACCAAAAAGACCAGCCGTCGCAGCAAAAAGTCGGCGTCTGGAAACTCGAAGTCTGGTACGACCAAAAAGAAGACGACCCGCAAAACGACGAAATCCTCTTCAGCGAAAGCATCAGGGGCGGCGAAGAAGACTAAGTCTGGCTCAAAATCAACGGGCAGTAAAGCCAGTTCTGCGTCCTCCAGTTCTGCATCTTCGAGCAAATCGAAATCCTCATCTACCGGAAAAACAGCGGCTAAGAAAGCATCAGGATCGACTTCAACATCCAGCAAGACGACTAAGAAATCAAGCAGCTCGACTCGCAAGACCAGCAAATCTGCTGAGCCTCAAGAGTCAGCGAGCTAGAGAATTCTGGGACAATCCAGCAAAAACGGCAAAAACTGAAAGATGGGTTGAGGAGAAGTGTACTGTCCCCAACCCATCTTTTCAGTGACTACGGCGATATGACCTGTCGAGAGGGCGATCGCCCTCTCGACGCTTCTTACCTATGCTGGATAAATCCGCAGACGACGATTGGGTTCATCCCCAAAACTACTAGACTTGAGCCGATAATGCTCGATTAGCTCGTGCTGCATTTTACGAATCTTGGCAGTGCGAGGCAGCAGTTCCACTGGCTGTCCCTTAGGCAATACAATCTGCTCGACCGCTAGCCGAGTCTCTTCGAGAGCTTCAATCTCATCATCATCGCCATTGCGCGAAAACAGATTCAGATTTACAGGCTCAGATGAGCCTTCACTATCCACATGCAGCAAACGCTGAAGGGCTCGAATCACCTGAGGCACGCTGTTCGACTTCACCGTGTGAATCGCAAGCTGACGCACTTTTGCCATGTGTTTCAGCTTGGAATGATTTTTGACATGCGATCGCAGCGCCAGAACCGTGTGGGCACTGTCAATATCTTTCGTCAGCACGATCGGCAAGTTGAGGGTATGAATAACCTGATCCAAGCTCTGACGACTCACCCCGTAGGGATAGACCCGTATCGGCAGATCTTCGCCATTGAAACTAAGTCCAAGATCTGCTGCCAAGCGGGTTGAACCCGTCGGAAATCGCCCCAAGGACTCGTCCAGCATCTGGTCAAACTGTTGTCGCTCTGTGAGCTGTTTTGATGACGTTCCCTGGGCAAAGGGGCGATCGCCCTCATAGCCTCCTCGGCTAGGCAGCGGCGACATGCGTCCTGTTGCTCTTAATCCGGTGATTCCAGATTGTCCTTGACCATCTGTTAAGGGTCGAATTGGAATTGCGCCTGAGCGAGCATCAGACAATTCGTGAGTGATCACCACTTTGCCCGATTCCGATACGGTTCTGACCTGAGGGTTGGGCTGTCGTCCCCGCAGCAAAGTGTCAACTGTATCCGTCACCTGCTGATGCACCACCCAGCGATGGCGCTCCAGCATTTCGACCGCCACATCAAAGGTCGGCGGAGCCTTCCGCTCCAATACACTCTTCTGGCTGCCGCGACGACGAGCCTCATCATCGCCCAAGGTGACGGATTGGATGCCGCCAATTAAATCGGACAACGTCGGATTTTTGATCAGGTTGTCGATCCGATTACCGTGAGCGGTACCTACGAGCTGAACACCTCGTTCTGCAATCGTGCGTGCCGCCAATGCCTCAAGTTCGGTGCCAATCTCATCAATGACAATGACTTCTGGCATGTGGTTTTCCACCGCCTCGATCATTACCTGATGCTGGAGCTCCGGGCGTGCAACCTGCATCCGACGGGCTCGACCGATGGCAGGATGGGGAATATCGCCGTCTCCAGCAATTTCATTCGATGTGTCGATAATGACAACTCGTTTGTCGAGTTCATCAGCCAAAACACGGGCAATTTCCCGTAAAGCCGTCGTCTTGCCGACACCGGGGCGACCCAACATCAGAATCGATTGCCCAGTCCCCACCAAATCTCGAATCATGCCAATTGTGCCAAACACAGCCCGTCCGACCCGGCAAGTCAGGCCAATGATCTGACCGCTGCGATTTCGCATGGCGCTGATGCGATGGAGAGTTTGCTCAATTCCTGCTCGATTGTCTCCGCTGAAAATACCCACCCGATCGGTGCAGTAGCTTAAATCAGCCTCCGAAATGGGTGCATTCGAGAGGTATTCGGAACGATCAGGAAACCGAGCTTCAGGTAGACGTCCTAAATCCATAACGACCTCAACCAGGCGCTCCCGGTTGGCATGCTTCTCTAAATGCGCTCGGATTTCGTGGGGAAAGATTTCCAAGAGCTGATTGAGATCGTCAGCAGCAACCTGCTCTACAACTTCCAGGGATTCCGTTGCCGAGTCATCCTTTGGCACAGAGGAAAAAGGGGTCGGTCGCTTTAGTGGAGAATTTCCGCTAAGGGTCATAGGTGATTAAGTTTCAATGATGGATTTGAAAAGGTTCACCAGAAAGCCATTCAGCTCTTTGGAAAACCGTAATGTTTTGATCACTAGTGAAATAATCGACTTCTCAGCATGAAGCTAAAGGGAAGGGTGACCGCGCTCAGCGTCAGTCTCGAAGGGGGGTGTAAGCTTTCTCGACATACTTCAATCATTAGCATAGAAACATTTGAAGGTGTGTTAGATAGAACGCTTGGGACTCTTTAAATCAGGGGTTGACTTCAATAGACGATGAGTGATGTAGCTGAGTGGATGACTGAGTAGATAACGCAATACCCTGAATACTCTGAACACTTTGCATGTTGAAACCCTGCGTCGGATGTCTGTTCAACGGCGACTGAGTCTGTATCGATTTCAGCGGTTGAACTAGCGATCGCGCGACATTGACAGCCTTCAGCAATAAATCGGGTTGGGTTTCCAGCCGATCGCCCACTGAAAGATC
>JGI12048J13642_10424534_pt1 | contig 15660 bp, 10 predicted proteins | sample ElkSlonscriptome_16_FD_13642 | JGI IMG/M metagenome (IMG submission 13642)
AATGAATGAGATTCTCGAGTACTGGCGCCTGAGTGCGGATGGCCGGATGCTGTTTGGAGGCCGCTGCAACTATTCCGGACGCGACCCGCACAGTATTCAGGCGATGATTGCACCGCGCATGCACAAGCTCTACCCAAAACTAAAAGGCCTGCGTATTGACTACGAGTGGGGTGGCAAGATCGGTATCCCGGTTAAGCGGATTCCCGTGATGGGCCGGATCAAGGGCAACGTTTACCACTGCATCGGCTATTCCGGCCACGGCGTCAATGCCACGCACATCATGGGCGAAGTGCTGGCGGATGCGATTGGCGGGACACTGGAAACATTCGACCTCTGGGCCGGCATGGAACACTTCAGGGTGCCCGGCAGCCAGACCTTTGGCAACCAGATGATCGCGCTGGGCATGTTGTACTACCGCATAAAAGATATGCTGCCCTGACTCAATCCGGTTTGAGATATTTTCCGAACCAGTCGATGTAGCGACCAAAAAGGTCCTGTTCCAGGCTTGGCGTGTCGATGCCATGGTACTGGTCGGGGTAGACGATCAGCTGGGTATCAATACCGCGGCGCTTGAGGACCAGATAGAGCTGTTCGGAGTTAATGATCGGCACATTCCAGTCCAGTTGACCACCCACCACCAGGGTGGGTGTGGTCACCTGGTCAAGCCGGTTAAAGGGCGACAGTCTTTCGTAAATTGCCCTGGCTTCCGGCTTCCAGGGCTGACCCAGTTCCTGTTCATACCAGGCGACGTATTCATCGTGGCCATATCCGGCCACGTAAAGCGTGGCGCTGGCCCCGGTGGCCGCCGCTGCAAAGCGATCCGTTTTGGTGATGACGTGGTTGGTGAGCATGCCTCCGTAAGACCAGCCCATCACGCCGAGGCGTCCGGGGTCTGCCCAGCCAAGTTCAACTACTGCATCCACGGCGGCCATCACGTCATCAAAATCGATGCCGCCCCAGTCCTGCCATATGGCCACGGTAAAGTCATAGCCCTGACCAGTGGAGCCACGCGGATTGGGCAGAATCATGACATAGCCCTGCGCCGCCAGTAACTGTGACTCGAACTCAAAAGACCAGTCCCATTGCGACTGCGGGCCCCCATGAATATTCAGGATGGCCGGATAGCGCTTCGATTCATCAAAGCCCGGCGGCAGGATCACAAACGTTTCAATCGGCGTGCCATCCGGGCTGGTCACGGTTATCTCGCGCACCTCGCCCAGCTGCAGTCCGGCCAGCACAGCACGGTTAACTTGCGTACGTGGCTGCAGTTCTCCCTCCGATAAAAGGTACAGTTCCGAGGGGGACTGCGGACGGGCCAGGCGCACGGCCACGCTCCCGTCCGGGGCCTGGTCAAAGCCGTAAACCACGTCCTGACCCGTAATCAACCGTTCCAGCTCGCCGCCTGCTGCCGGCAGTCGCGCGAGATGCTGTTCGCCACTATCTTCCAGCATGAACATGACACTCTGACCATCCGCACTGAACTGCGGATCAAGCACCCAGCGATCGATCGCCGTGGTCAGAACACGTGTGTCACCGGTGGCAACCTCGGTTACCGCCAGGTGCTGTGTTTCATAAAAGAGGGTTTCCGGGTTCAGTGTCGTATTGTGAGCCAGGTAGCGACCATCGGGCGACCAGGCCGGTGCAAACTCGGAGCCGGGATTGACCGTCAGCCGACGTGGTTCGTGAACACCCTCCTGCAAAGGTTCAGCTGGCACCAGGAACAGATCCGTATTGGTCGAAAGATCCGGCAGTTCGACACGCTTGCTGACAAAAACCAGCTGGGAACCGTCCGGTGACCAGGCCGGTTCGTTGTCATCAAAATCCCCATCCGTGAGCTGATGAAGTTCACGGTCGTCAAGATCAAAGCGGTAGATATGCGTGCGCCGGCGATCCAGATAGCCCACGTAATCCTGCTTGAAATGCTCCCGGTCAATGACCCATGGCTTTGGTTTTGGTGTCCATTCCTCGCCAGAGGCAAGTGCCGCAGCATGACCGGGCTCAAGGTCCTGCAGCACCAGGGCAAGGCTACGGCCGTCTGGCGACCAGGCAAATTCGCTGACACTCTGCGGGGTGTTGGTTAATGCAACTGCTTCCCCACCCAGGCGGTTCAGCGCCCATACCTGGGTCGGGTTGCCATCCCGGGCCGAAAGAAAGGCAAGATAGCGCCCATCGGGACTCCAGCGGGGTTGCCATGAACTCAGCGCTGCGGCAGTCATGGCCAGCGGTTCGCCGCCGGCAACAGCCACCATCCAGATACGGCTGTGGGTGTCATCGGCTGCCGGATCATTACGGCTGACCGTATAGGCGATCCAATCACCCTCGGGACTGACGACCGGGTTACCAACGCTGGACAGCAACCAGCGATCCGCGGTTTCAAGAGAGCGCCGCTCCTGCGCCCACAGCGCGCCCTGGCCGGGCAGCGCGACACATAAAATCAACAAGGCCCCCATCAGTGCCCGCCGCGATGGCCACTGCACGTTCAGAAGGGATGTAATAAGCGGTTTATGCATCAGTATTCCTTGTCCTGGCTTGCCGGGATCTCGTTGCCATGAAGAACGTTTACCCAGTAAAAACGGGCGACCTGGCCGCCCGTTTTTGCTGCTACGACGGACCGGTGTCAGCCACTCGCGATTGACTTGCCTTTCGAGCCCAGATCATCGCAGGCTTCCTGCAACCGGGCCACAATGCCCAGTTCGCCGGCACGGAGATATTTTCGTGGGTCGTAGAATTTCTTGTACGGCGTACCGTCTTCGGGATCCACCTGGTATTCGAATGCCCGGTGATTATCGTCCACGAAGGCGCCAATTGGTTTAGAGAACGCGAACTGCGTATCGGTATCAATGTTCATCTTGAACACGCCATAACCGACAGCTTCTTCTATCCTGGCCTTCTCCGAACCCGAACCGCCGTGGAATACCAGGTGCAGCGGGTTTGGCCCGGTGCCGTGCGTTTGTTGCACCAGCTCCTGCGAGTTACGCAGAATTTCCGGGCGCAGCTTCACGTTGCCGGGCTTGTAGACTCCGTGCACGTTGCCGAACGAGGCCGCGACAGAGAAATGTCCGAGGTGCGCAAGCCGGTCCCAGGCCTGCAAAACGTCGGCCGGCTGCGTATACAGCTTGGAGTTGTCTGCCGCCTCGTCAAACTCACTGCCAATTCCGTCTTCCTCACCCCCGGTAACGCCCAGTTCAATCTCCAGGGACATATCGATTTTCGCCATGCGGGTAAGAATGCGTTCGCACTCGGACAGGTTAAAGTCGATTGGATCAGCCGACAGGTCCAGCATGTGCGAGCTGAACAGCGGATGTCCGTGTTTCGCGTAATAGGCCTCACCCTCGTCCAGCAAGGCTTCAATCCAGGGAATCAACTCCCGGTTGGCGTGATCGGTATGCAGTGCCACGCACACGCCATAATGTTTGGCCAGCAAGTGGGCGTGCTGGGCGGCCGCAACCGCGCCCTGCACCTTGGCCTGAAACCCGTCGGACATACCGGCGCCGGCAAAGAAGGCCGCACCACTGTTGGAAAGTTGGATGATAATGTCTGAATTGGCAGCAGCTGCTGCCTCCATGACCGCATTGAGGCTGTTGGTACCCACCACATTCACCGCGGGGTAGGCGTAGCCGCCCTGCTTGGCCGCATCGACCAGGGTTCGATATCCGTCCCCGGTCACGACACCGGGTTTCAGTTTGTGTTCGCTCATGGCTTCATCCGCTGTTATGTCAGTTATCAGTTCGTCAGGATAAGAGGCGCGGGCGAAAAGCTCAAAGTAATTCGGTACACCGTATGCAAAAGGCCCGCCGAAGTGGCGGGCCTTTTGACACAGTGCGAGCAGATTGACCGGTCAGAAACTGTAACCCAGGCCCACCTGCAAAGTGGAGTCGTCTTTAGAGTTGCCGGGCGCAGGCTCGGTCTCATAGTCGTAACGGAACCCGACATTGGCGTAAAGACTGCCCACCAGTGAGAACCGCACACCCGTTGTTGTCTTGATAATCAGGTTGTCATTACCGAAGAACTGTTGGGTGGTGTTGTTGTTCAGATAGAAGGTCACCCAGTCTGTGTAATGCTGCTCGTAGCGCATCGAGAACAGGCCGACACTGCCGCTGGATTTCACCCCGCCGATTTCCTCATCTGAATAACCGCCACCAATTGAGAAGGTGAGATAGGTTGTGGAATTATCTATCAGGTCGCGACCCACAACGGCACCCAGTGTGTACCGGTAGTCCAGTTCACGAACCGGGTCACGCTCATAGGTGGCCGAGGCGCCCACGAACCAGGGTTCGTTGAAAAACCAGCTGTAAGCATAGTTAAACAGGGTCTGATCCTGGGTCTTGACGTTGTTGGTTTCCTCATCGCGGAAGGTCAGATCAGCATTGTGGCCATGGTCTCCGACCCGCAGGTGACCCTGCGCATAGATCAGGGTGTTCTGGGAATCGGTATTGCCGCTGTTATAAGAGGCATTGACATCCACCAGGGCATTCCACTCGAAGTAGGGATCCGGCACCTTGGCCTCCGCGATATCGGCCAGCACCACAGGCTTCTCGACACCGTCCACCACGATCACCTGTTCGCCCTCGGCATTAACCTCGAGGGTCGCGTCCTGGACTGACTCATCCGCGAGTTTTACTTCCAGGGACTCATCCAGCTCAACGCTTTCGACCTCACCGAGGCTGACGGCGAATTCATCCGCATAGCTCGGCTTGATGTAAACATCCGAACCATCAATAAGCGAAATATCGCCGCTGATGACGTCACCATTTTTCATCACCACGCGATCGGCAGCGATCGACGCAGCAGAGAAGGACAAAGTCAGGGTTACTGCAACCACAAGGCGCAAAAAATGTTTATTCATATTCCCCCCCAGGGAAGGTTTGGGCAAAAGTGCAACCCGGTGCGGACCAGGCTAAACCACGTATTATCCCAGATTTTCTATTGCCGAGACACCCCGTTGACGCCTGCTCAGCACCAGCATGCACAGCGAGCTCAATAGCCCAAGACCGGCGAAGAACGCCAGAAAACCGAAAAAGTTCTGATGCCCGGCCAGACCCGGCGACGCATCGAGTATGACGCCACCAAAATAATTAACAAAGATGTCCGGCGTATAGCCAACAACCGAAACGATACCGACGGCGGTACCCGTCACTGAAAGCGGAATCCGCATTTCTTCAAAAATGGCGTAATACAACGCGCGAAGCCCGAAAATCGCGGTGCTTCCGAACAGGATATTCACCCACAGGACCCACCCCAAACCGGGCGCCGGGGTCAGAAAAGTGAATATGAGCTGGGACAACAATAAGGCCAGAAAACACACTACCGTCATGCGGGAAACCAGGAAGCGATCGCCGAGCAAGCCGATACCGAGCGCTGCGAACGGCCTGACCCAGGCGCCAACGGTGCTTAGTCGTGCCGCGTCCACCTCATCCATCCCGAACCCTTGCACCGCATAGAGTCCGTAGTTGTCGAAGCCCTTGTAGGCCACATAGGCGCAGACCACAATCAACGCGGTCAGCCAGACCGCGGGCAACCGCAGGGCACGGCCTATATGCCGACTAATCGATTCTTTTTTCGGATCCCAGCGGCGGCCGCGCCCGGGTGGTGACTCCGGAATCGCAAACCAGACAAATATCCCTGCGGCAAAAGTGGTCAGGGTGTAAATGTGAATAATACTGACCAGGGCCTCTTTGCGCTCGGCAAAACCCGCCACTTCATAGCCGTCTGGAAACGACCAGAGAAACAGGCCGGTGCCAATGGACGCCATGACGGCCGCCAGTGCGCCGCGCCCGCTGTCGAGCAAACCGAAAGCGCGGCCCTGCTCCGTCGCGCCCCCCCAATCCCGGGTTGCGCGAATGAGCGCGGCCCAGAACAGCAAGATCGTGGTGACCCCGAAATACCCCCACAACCAGATACTGCCATTAGCATCAGGCAGAGTGGACATGTAAAGGCCACCGGCCGCCGTACTCCATAACGAAACCGCGAGCAGTTTGCGGGCCGAAAACCGGTCAGCGAGCGGCCCGCCAGGAAAATAGGCAACCATGGCCACGATTCCATAAACAGCCATGGCCGAGCCCAGCTCGGTATTACTGAGGCCAAAACTTTCAAGCACAGAGGCACGAAAAAACCGGGTAACCGCAAAGGGCAGCAGATAAACCGCCTCGCCCGCCAGGATGAGCCCGACAATGGTCAGGATGCGTTGTCGCTGAATCGAGTGTGGGATCGCGGGCCCCGTTGCTACCTGGGAGAACGGGTCACGCTAACACAGCGAGCCGGAAACCGGCACCCTCAGTCGCGTGATCGCAGCCCGAAGCCGGCCAGGTCTGCCCCGGTAGGCTGCTGAAACAGGCGCAAACCGAACTCGGGAATGATGGCGGAAATATGATCAAAGAGATCGGCCTGAATTCCCTCGTATTTGACCCAGTTGGTGTCGTTGGTAAAGCAGTAGATTTCAAGCGGAAGTCCGTCACTGTCCGGCTGCAACTGGCGGACCATGAGCGTCATCTCCCGATGGATGTCCGGATGGTGGCGCAAATAGTTGAGAATATAGGCACGCAAAGTCCCGATATTGGTCAGTCGGCGCATGTTGACATCGCTGCTACTGTCAACGCCGATCGCCTTGTTATAGCGGTCCAGTTCTGCCTGCATTTCGACCATGTAGTCTTCGAGCAGGCGGAAGTGTTTGAACCGTTCAATTTCGTCCGGTTGCAGAAAGCGAATCGAATTCAGGTCAATGCGAATGGACCGCTTGATGCGCCGTCCGCCGGACTCCGTCATACCGCGCCAGTTCTTAAAGGAGTCGCTCATCAGACGGTAGGTAGGAATGACCGTTATGGTTTTATCCCAGTTCTGCACCGTGATGGTGTAGAGCGCTACATCAATCACGTCGCCGTCAGCACCAAACTGCGGCAGCTCTAACCAGTCACCCACCCGGATCAGCTTCTGGCTGGTCAGCTGAATACTCGCAGCCAAGGAAAGCAACGTATCCCTGAACACAATAATGAGTACGGCGGTCATGGCGCCCAGACCGCTGAGCAGGATTACCGGCGACCGATCAATCAGTATCGCCACCACCAGTATGCCCGCCACCAGGTAGATCACCATCTGCGCCAGTTGCAAAAAACCCTTGATGGGTCGCTCGCGGCTTTCATGACGTTGCTCATAGATCGAGTTGACCGCATCGAGCACAGCGGTAATCGCCAGGGCGACAGCGAGCATGGTCCAGGCCGTGGCTATATTCCGAATAACGCCCTCGGCGTTGTCACTGACACCCGGCACCATGACGATGCCATAGCGTATGACCAGGGCAGGCATAAGCCAGGCCAGCCGGTGAAAAACCTTGCTTTCGACCAGGGCATTGTCCCAGGTGCCCTTGGAGCGCACCGCAAGACGGGTAACGATGGACAACAGGGTACGTCTGACAAGGAGATCCGTTGCCCATGCTGCCAGCGCCAACGCCAGCAAACCGACGACGAGCGGCGCCAGGGAATGTATTGATGTGAGTTGATCTAACATGGCCGGGAATTATAGAGAGCGGACGACGCCGTGTCCGTAATCCGGCACGTTAATGACGCGCGCATCTCCCCGATTCAGCTACTTTCGCCAATGACCCCTGATTCTTCAATGCGTTGCGTCGGCATAAAACCTTTGAAATCAATCTTGGCGGTGACCCGGTATTCCAGGGCGTCCAGGCTTTGCTGACCGCCGCCGAGCCGCGCGAAAAAGCGGATTAACTGGATCATGTTCAATCCCGACTGAAGCGTAACGACTTCCTCGGCATAGCCTTCGATCAGCGGCACCTGGTTGCTCACGCCGCTGATCAGTTCAATTCCCTGCAGGGCGATGTCATAGCTGATGCCGGCGATATCCAGGGCGGTGGCGTTGGGATTCTGAATGCGCAGGTCGACTTCAAATCGCGGCCCGCTGCCTTCACTGGGAATACTGCGGAAATTTTCGATACTGACCTTGGGCGGGTCCAGCTCTTTGCTCAAGCCGGCACAGGCAACGAGCAGCAATGCAAGCAGGGCCGTAATCAGGTTTCTCAACATCGGGGGAATCCGCAAAAAAATGATGGAAAAGTGTAGCATGGCTGCTGTACCTGACCTTGAGAACGCCATGAACAAACCACACGCAACACAGCCCTGGGGCGATTCCGAAAAAGCCGCCTGGCGAACCCGCCAGAGCATCCAGCGTGAATACCGGGAGCTGGTGCTCAGGCGCCTTGATGCGCTGCCGGACAGCCTGACTGTTCAATCTTATGGCGCCCTGTCCTATGACCCTCAGCGCTATCCCCTGTACCTGGTGAAAAGCAGCGCCTGGAATGATCAGAACAAGACCCTCCTGGTAACCGGGGGCGTGCACGGCTACGAGACCAGCGGTGTACTCGGCGCCCTGGCGTTTCTCGAACAGGTCGGCCAGGGTGCTGTGAATGATTTCAACGTGGTCTGTGCGCCCTGTGTTAGCCCCTGGGGATTTGAAACCATCAATCGCTGGAATCCATTGACCCTAGACCCGAACCGCCACTTTTTCGCTGACAGTCCGGCGGAGGAATGTGCTGCGCTGATGGCGGCTATCCAGGACCTGGGCATCACGCCGTTGGCCCACGTGGATCTGCATGAAACAACGGATACCGACAACACGGTGTTTCGCCCGGACAAGGCTGCGCGCGATGGCATCCAACAGGACAAATGGGATATTCCGGATGGTTTTTACACCGTGGGCGATGAACGCAATCCACAGCCAGAATTTCAGCGCGCCATCATCAACGCGGTCCGGGCAGTGACGCACATCGCGCCGGGGGATTCCAACGGCCGCCTGATCGGCAAAAAGGTGGAGCAGGAAGGTGTCATCAATTACGACGTATCACGCCTGCATCTGTGCAGCAGCTTTTCAGGCGCGACCTATTGCACAACCACCGAGGTCTACCCGGACAGCAAACGCACCACGCCGGAGGAATGCGTGCAGGCCCAATTGGCGGCTGTTCGCGGTGCGCTGGAATACCTCCGCATTAACGCCTGAACGCCCGGGCTGTAATAGACCTTATCTTGTGATCAACGCTTGAAAGCTGTCAGATCATTCCCGGTACCAGGCCGGGAATTGAGCCGCAGGTGAGTAATCTTCAAGATCGTCTGCACTGGTGTACTTTCGGCGCCTGATGAGGATGCTGAAAAGTGCCACAATAAGCCGATGAACAGCAGCGTTACAGAACGATCCGAAAATATGCGCCGTGCGGTGCAGGCAATGCAAAAGAACCGCCCGCTCCGTGCCGAAGAATTGTGTCGCGATTACCTGGACGACCACCCGGGTTGCGCTGAACATATGCGCCTGCTGGCGCATGCATTGACCCGTCAGAATCGCCTGGCCGAGGCGGAAGAACAGCTGCGATTTGCATTGGAACTGCGCCCGAAACAGCCGCATTTGCATGAGGACCTGGGTACCACCCTGGCTCTTCTGGGGCGCCCTGAAGAAGCCATACCCTGTTTTGAGCAAGCCATCAGACTCGACCCTACCTTGCCTTTGCCGCACAAAAAGCTCGGCCGTGCGCTGGCCGCGCTTGGCAAGGGTAAGGAAGCCGACCAGGCTTTCGAGGAGTATTTCGACAGGGATCCGGACAAGGGTGCGGTTGCCGTTGGCGCAGATCACCTTAAAGCAGGCCGCACGGAAGAGGCGGTGGAGAGCCTGCGCGATGTGCTGCGTAAAGACCCGGACAATGTCGATGCCATGCTGTTCCTGGCCCTGGCTTACAGAAAACAGGAACAGCGTATGGAGGACGCCGAGGCGCTCCTGCGTCGCGCCACGCAGCTGGCGCCGGATCATGTGTCTGCCTGGCTAAACCTGGGTTCGATCCTGGCAGAAAGGAACAAACGGGATGAGGCCATGGTGGCTTACCGGAAGGCCACGAAAGTAGAACCGGGTCATCCCGGCGCCTGGAGCCTGCTGGCAAATTGCCAGGCACATCTGGGCATGACTGAGACCGCTGTGACCTCTTTCCAGCGTGCACTCAAACTCAAACCTGACCATGCATACACGCAAATGGGACTTGGACACGTGCTCAAAACCCTCGGTGATCAGGAGGGCTCACTGGTCGCTTATCGAAAAGCCATCCAGCAAAGCCCGCGCTTTGGCGAGGTCTACTGGAGCATGGCCAACCTCAAGGTATTCACCTTCGAGGACCATGAAGTGGATGCCATGCTGGAGCAGATCGAGAGCGGCGCCCTGAGTGCCAGCGAAGACGTCCATTTCCGGTTTGCCCTGGGCAAGGCCTTCGAGGACCGCAAGGACTATGCGCGAGCCTGGCACTACTTTCACACCGGCAACCAAAAGCAGCGCGAAACGGTGTTTTACGATCCGAGCGACACGCGGACCAAACAGGAAGCCATTCGCGAGGTGTTTAATGCGCAATTTCTGCAGGAACGCGCGGGCAACGGTCTGGATGACCCGGATCTGATTCTGATTGTGGGCCTGCCCCGCTCGGGTTCCACACTGATTGAGCAAATCCTGGCCAGTCACAGCCAGGTGGAGGGGACCGCAGAGCTGCCCAACCTGGGCCGCCTGTCCCTGTCCATCGGGCGTTACCGGCCCGATGGCGTGACGTTTCCGGAGGCAACACGAGATCTGCGCCCCCGCGACTTTCGTCAACTGGGCAAACGCTATATGGACGAGACCCGGCAGATTCGCCAAACCGACAGCCCCTGTTTCACCGACAAGTTACCCAACAACTTTACCCTCGTGGGCCTGCTGCATCTGATATTGCCCCGCGCACGGGTCATCAATACCCTGCGTCATCCGTTGGATACCTTGCTGGGTAACTACAAGCAATTATTCGGCAAAGGGCAAAACTTCACTTACGACCTTTTTGACCTGGCCGAGTACTACAAGCAATACCACCTCACCATGAATCACTGGCACGAGGCGCTGCCCGGCAAGGTACTGGACTGTCACTATGAGGACACCGTGCTTGATACGCCTGCCCAGGTCAGGCGGATTCTGAATCATTGCGGACTGCCCTTTGAGGAAGCCTGCCTGCGACCCTGGGAAACAGAGCGGGCGGTAAAGACGGCCAGTTCAGAGCAGGTCCGCCAACCGATCTACACCAGCGCCCTGGGCAAATGGCGTCGCTACGATGAAGCGCTTGGGTTCTGGAAAGAAAGCCTTGCCGACATCATCGAAGCCCTCCCCGGGCGCATCAAAAACGCCGGCAAGTAAGTCCCACCGCGCAGCGTGAGCGAAGCAGAGCCACGCCTCTGCGGAGCAAAAAAAGATCGACCCCTGGATGGGCCGTATCTTTCAAACAAAGCTCGCGCAGGGATGCGCGACCCGCGCAGCGTGAGCGAAGCAGAGCCACGCCTCTGCGGAGCAAAAAAGATCGGCCCATGGATGGGCCGTATCTTTCAAACATGATACGGCCAGACCTCCAGGCCATGAATGGCGTTTCGTATGTCCGGCGTCAGGCGCACTGACATCAGCGGACGACTTTCTTTCAGGTCGTAAACCGTTATGGTCGAGGGGGACGAACCACCCGCCACAATCCGGCCGGACAGTGCACACAGGCCCCGGGCAAAACCCTGGCGCGCAACGGTGTTGTCGTTCTCGTCATGATGAGTCAGTTGTTCGGACGGATACCTGGGAACCGGCAAAACCCGGTCTTCCTCACCGTCGCCGCGACCGCTGTAACAGAGCTGATCCGATTGCGTGTTGTTGTACAACACGCCGTCACGAAATGGCTGCGCATTGTGCGTACCGGCAGGCAGCGTCGCAGACATGGTGATCGCTTCACCGTTAAACAAAAGCATCCCACCCGACTTCAGGCCCGCCATGTACATGCCGCCCTTCGTGCAGACCACGTTATTGAGATGCAGCTTGTTGAGCATCAAGGGCCCGTCCTTACCCATGGGGTCGTAAACCCGTCCCTTGAACTGGAAATTGACCGCTTCAACCATCAGCGCCCAGTGAAACAACTCGCGCTTCGGATCAAAGGCGATGACGCTGTCAAAACCGGTGGAGGTCAGGAAGATCTGGCCATCCCAGGTATCAATCTCGTGACAGTGTTTCAGATAAGGGCAGCGCCAGGAGCCGATCAACTGAAAATCGGGCGTGTAGGCAAACAGTTCATCGCTGGCCGCGATATAGACAAGCCCATCCAGAAAGGTAATACCCCGCAAGCCGCGGTCCCATCCACGGCCATGCCAGTCAATGTCCATGGTGTTCCAGTCGATCACCCGGCGGGCCTTTTGCTCTGCGAGGTCCACCAGGTATACACCGCCATGGCTTTCGCCCTGGCGCGAACCGCGCACCACCGAGGTGGTGATCAGCGTGCCCTTGTTATGCGTGTCACTCATGAGTGCGGATTGCTCACCGAAACAAAGAAGCGGCCCGCAGGCCGCCGCATCGTTTTCAAGGCAAGATGCTTTACCAGGTCTTACGCACCGAGAACCCGTAATGGATGGGCCGGTTCACGAAATCGAAGATTGCATATTCGTCCGTTTCAAAAAATTCCGAGGCATAGCGGTTGTCCTGCCGATTGGTAATGCGACGCTCGTCAGTCAGGTTGCGAACGAACAGGGTGAGAATCCATTCATTGGGTAAATTCAGTCCCAGCTGAAGGTTCGTGTTAGTCCAGTCAGGAATCAGGCCCTCATTATCCCGGTTAATGGCAGCGTCGGTGCTGTTCCACCATTCATCGCCATACGCGTAATCCACGCGGGTCCATAACTCACCCCCAAACAGCTCAAAGGGAAACGTGTAGTCCAGCGCTGCCCAGTATGAGAGTTCCGGCGCATTCGGCAAAGGATCACCCGGTACAATGATATCGCCGTTGAGAAATTCGTAGGTACTGGTGGCCTCAGCATCCAGGCTTGTCAGGTTACCCGTAAACAACAGGTTATCCGTGATCTGCCAGGTCAGGCCAACTTCAACGCCCTTGGTTTCCGTGTCGCCACCGTTAACCGTGCCACGTAACCAAAACTGACCTTCGACACCACCTTCACTGAACTGGCGGTTATCCCACTCCATGAGAAACAGCGTCAGGTTGATCTGCAGGCGGTTATCCAGCCATTCGGTCTTGCCGCCGATTTCGTAGTTGTTCAGGAAATCGGGTTGAAAGTCGAACGGTATATCACCTGAGCTGGCTGCCCTTTGACTGTTTTGCCCCCCTGGCCGGAAACCCTCACTGTACAAGGCATAGATCATGTGGTTGTCATTGAAGAAATACTGGGTTGAGAACTTGTACACCATGTCGTCGACGTCGGAGTCCGAGGTCACGATGCCGTTGGTTGAGCGGCTGCCTGCCGGTGCAAGACCCTGGGGGAACTGGTTCTGTTCGAGATACTCCTGTTCAAACTTGAACCAGCGTGCGCCACCGGTCACCCACCACTTTTCAGTAATCTCAAAGGTAGCCTCGCCGAAAAACGCCAGCTGCGTGTCAGTTCGATCCACCCGCTGGGTGTAGGCCAGGTTGGTAGGCGTCAACGGATACTGGATGTCATACATACCGCTGTAGTTAGCGTAGTACGCCAGGTAATTGGCGTAGTACCAGCCAATGGTATCGACCAGGTCATTGTTGAGCGATCCGTAAAGCCACTGGTCATTAATTTCTTCGTAGAATCCGCCAATCATCCACTGGAAGCGGCTGTCGGTGCTCGAGGTCAGGCGCAATTCCTGGGACCACCGGTCCTGGGTCTGGTCGTTGAAGAAATAACCGTAGGTGTATTCCGTGTTGTACAAACTGTAATAGGCGCCGAAGTAGCCGTCCTTCCACTGCTCGTAGATCATGCTGTCGAACTCGTACGAGATGTCCCGTTCGAGAAAAGTGGTGCTGGAAGTCAGCGTGGCGAACCCAAGCTCACCGTTGATGAGCAGCCCGGCGTTCCACCAACTGTCGTCGCGATCTTCCTTGTGAAACAGGGAGTGCTGATAATCCGGCAGATTGGGATCGTCAACCCAGGAGCCTTCGGTGGAATTGTCCTCTGCGATCAGGCTGACAATGGTTTCCCAGTTGTCATTGATGTTCCACAGCAGGGAGGCCCGGCCACCGGTCAGGGAGTACTCGTTGTAGTTATCCTCAACAATGGCGGAGTTGTTACCCGGCGAGGCAAACCGTGGATCGGGCTGAACATAGGTCTCTCCGAAGACGTTGTCGATAAAGCCGCCTTCATCTCGGGTGTGCCCCACAACGCGCAGCGCCAGCGTGTCTTTAATCAGCGGCACGTTGAGCCAGCCGTTAACGGCGTAGCTTCCATCGCCGCCCTTGGTGTCAAAATACTCCGCAAAAACCTGCCCTGAATAACCGGAAGGATCGGGCCGGTTGGTCACCACCCTGACCGTACCTGCCAGGGCGGCGGCGCCAAACAAGGTTCCCTGTGGTCCGGGCAACGATTCAACACGTGCAATATCGACCATGGCCGGCCACAGCTGCTGGGAGCTGAACGTCAGCGGGGTTTCGTCAAAGTAGATGGAGCTGGTGCTGGTGGTGAAGTACTCGCCGGTGCCCGTCGAAACACCACGGAACTTGACCGAGTTGCGCCCGGGTTGATCAGCAATGAGGGTCAGGCTGGGAAGCGCATTGGCAACATCGTTGAAGTTGGTGAACGCATTTCGTTCGATTTGCTGGGTGGTGAAGGCCTGCAAACTCTGCGCCAGATCCTGCATGGGGGCCTCGCGAAGCGTCGCGGTAACCAACACCTCTTCGATAATTCTTTCATCGGTTGCCGGCTCCTGCGCCGCCGCGTATCCTCCCGGCGCAATCGCCGCGGCAATCGCCGTGGACATGGAAGTCTTACTGGACCTGATCTTGCCGTACCTCGACGAATCGCTCATGGAAGATGTTCCTGCCTCTGACGGTGATGGGCTCTTCATTAGCGCACTGGATAACCAATGAAGCTCATTTGAAAATTATTTTTTGTACCAATAAGCGCTTCCGACCCAAGAGGCACTGAAAGTCACTGAACGGTTTTATGTTAGAAAATTAACAACTTCAAGACACAGACACAATCAATTGCCCTAAAACCACGCGTTTCCGCGCTTGACAATTTATCAACCCATGGCCAGCGGACCACCCTAGCCTGCCCCAACTTCCCGAACCGCGGTTTGCGCCAAAGGCGCAAGAAGCGCTCGCTTCACACGCCGGACGCCACCCGGTCTCCACGGAACCTCCTTACCGCCCCGTCCCAAAAAAATCTCAGGCGAACGGCCGTGAGCAGTGAGTGCGGTTTGCGCCAAAGGCGCAAGAAGCGCTCGCTTCACACGCCGGACGCCACCCGGTCTCCACGGAACCTCCTTAGCGCCCCATAACCCCCAGATACCATGAGAGAAACGCCCAACTATATCCCTCCATCGAACTCAGAGGACCCGGCTTATAAAAGCGCGATCTGACACCCTGGGCATTACGCTCAATGATGCGTTTATCCGCCTGGGTGGTCACATCCCACAGCCAGATCAACTCGTCTTTCTTATAGTCTTTGCCTTCCTCGGCATCACCCCGCACCAGCCAGGTGATGTCACAGTCTGCACTCTGTGGCCCAAGGGGTTTGAAGGCGTAAATCACTGCGTGATCAGGATAAATCAGGCCGAAAGTAACCGGCCCGACCTCAATATCGGTGCACCCGCCAAAGTAGTCCTTGAGGCTGCCGAGCAGCGGCGCCAAAGGCTTGCCGTCTTTACTGCCGGTCACATGCGCGC
>JGI12048J13642_10034789_pt1 | contig 15659 bp, 11 predicted proteins | sample ElkSlonscriptome_16_FD_13642 | JGI IMG/M metagenome (IMG submission 13642)
GGCCAGTATGAAACTCAAAGCCATGATTTGTAAAACTGTCTTTTTCATTGATCTTTCTTTTCGGTTAGCACTTATAAATGCAAGCGCTAAACCGCAAAAAAGATTCAATGGAAATTGAGACGAATCGGTTCCGAAGATTGAAACTTACCTCCTTGATATACAAGTATTAATATCACTTTAAGGTCGATATGGCAATGAGCAATCGCAAATCGGGGGGACTCTTTAACAAGAAAAGGTCAGTGGGGCTTGTAGAACAGAGCGGACAACCTGTCAGAGTTTTTTCACTTGTCCTTCTTCACTACGACCCGATCTTTTAACAATTGGTACGCTACGGTTTCAGCATACTCTATCGAAAATGAATTGACCGACGAAGGATCCATGGTTTCAGAACGAGCTGACCATACCAATTGCTCACCTTCTAAATCGTAAAGCGCTGCTTCCATAGTATATACCATACGTTTTGTATAGTACCCTTCCGAATATACTTGTGATGAATGATACCCGTAATATCCCCAATAACTACCGTAGTACCCGTAATTCATGGGGTAGTAGGCCGCTGTAGAGACCGTACCGGGTACGTATTGCTCCTCTTCATCGACCGCCACCAAAGCAAAGGTCAATACACTGTCGAAGCCTTTCTTTTTAAGTTCTGCAGCTATTTCTTTTTTCTTCTCATCGGTGAGATTCATTTCAGGGGTAATTGTTCCCTTAATGGCCTGCGCATTCACATTTCGCTTTTGTAACATGTCCACCAGATCAGCTGCTACGCTTTTATCGGTGAGCTGATCTCCGACCAGTCCAACTACAAAAATGTCGTCGTAGGTTTTTGAAATATCGGGAGCCTTATAGGTTCCGATGATATTAGTCGACGTACAAGAATTTAAGGCAATAATGAGAACAAGGGCAGTTAAGCTCTTTGGAAAAACTTGGTTCATGACGATTACTAGTTAGGGAAGCCACCTCAGGCCAAGTTGAAATGCCAGGTAGCTATGTGTTTGGATATCTTTACTCTCAAAGGAGTGGTGGTAGGTAGTTACAAAGAGTAAGTCGGTAGAAGGAGATATTTCCAGCCCGACTCCTGCTTCGGGCTGTAAGCCAAATCGAAAGGAAGAGTCATCGAATTGAAACCCGGCAAACTCGGTCCGTTGATTCACCCAATGAAACCCGGCACCCATGCCAATATGAGGGGTCACAACGGCGTATCGATCGACGTGATATTTTGCCATGAAAATGGCCGGAATCATATTGATGTATCGAAATTCCTCACCCGTCACGGTTAGCGATTCCAAAGTATAGCTTTGAGTACCCAGTTCTTGATAAAACGTTTGGACACCCGTCGAAAAACCGATACTCCACTCGTCTTCTAAAAAATAGTCGCCCGTCAAAGCGAATCCTCTGAAGCTTGTTTCGTCAATGTAATCTGCCGACTCTCCCATAGGTATTGCCACACTGTACATCAAAGAAGTCATTCCGTCTCCTTGAGCCATGGAAAAGAGAGGAAGAAAGGATAGAAAGAAAAGTAGCTTTTTCATGGTTACTCAGCAGCAGTTAGATAAGGTGATTGCTCAAAGCATTGGTCGATTCCATCTCGGATTCGATTTCTCACATCTGAGACATTTTCAGATAGAGCACCGTTTAAGGCTCCCGTCCAGACGACGGGAATGAATTCTTCTTCGAGATCAATTCCTTCCTTGTCTACAATGTCTACCAAAACGGTACCGTATGTATAGCTATACACATATCCACCCCATGGATAGTAAGGATACCATCCCCCATAGGGTGGGTAGTACCAGTCCCAATATCCATAGTCGTAGATAATGCCTGTAGACGTAGCACTCCAAACATAAGGTTGAAGGATGAAATCTGCCTCGAAGGGATCATCGACTCGGGTATAACCGCGAGCGTCCATATTGGATTCGAGTCGATCCAGAATAGTCTGGTCGTAGGTTCGGTCAATATCAGGATCACGCTCATCGGGATCGACAACATGTACTACCGAGTCAGGAAGCGCATACGTAGATTGAGCCGTATAGTCAAAACCATTATCGTAATTGGTAGCAACAAGATCTGAATCGGAATAGTAGATCGGACCTTTGGGGTAGCATCCTCCAAGAATTGCAAGCAGAACACAACCTACGAAACATTTTGACGACAAAACCTTCATGAAAAGTAAATTATTTGACCGCCAAATCTACACTAATTGCTTTTATTTACACAAAATTTATTTCCATGAAAATATTCTTAACCATTGTAGTTGCCATATTCTCTTTAGCTGCTTTTGGGCAGAACAGTTCTACGGAGCCCTCAGGATTCGAGGTCTCGGGATTTTACGGCTATCGTTTCGGCGGAAAAGTCGACGTCTTCTACAATTCAGATCTTGGTTATGTTAAAATCAACGATAATGCGGCTTACGGTGTAGACCTTAATTATGAAATCAGGAGAGGTTTTTCCATAAACCTTCTCTGGTCACGTCAAAGCACGGATATAGACTTTTATGGCTATACAGATGTTCGCGCGCAATCGTTGGGGGATTTTAACATCGATTACTTTATGGTATCGGCTCAGAGGAGTCTGGATAACGGAGCTTCAAAAGTAGTACCCTTCGGAGGCGCAGGTATTGGTTTATTCGTAGGATCACCCGATAGGAAAGAGTTCGACACCGCGTATCGTTTTGCCTTTACACTTCAGGGAGGGGTCAAAATTTGGCTCAACGATAGATTGGGCTTAAAACTTCGCGGAGCGATGTTGGCTCCCATGCAGTGGGGTTCGGGAGGATTATTTTGTGGAAGCGGTTCGGGTTGTTCCGTTGGTGTAGGAGCCTCCACAACTGTTCTACAAGGCGAATTTTCAGGTGGCGTTGTAGTAAAACTTTGATTTAGCCCAATAGTTTTTGCCTCAAATAAAATTCAAGCTGGCCGTTCACTCTTTTCAGTTCAGCGACGAGTCGCTTATTCTCTTTTCTAAGGTCAAAAATTTCTACCGCTTGATTAATCACGGCTATCATTCCGGGGGCGTCCCAAGGCTTGGTAAGGTAGCGGTACACTTCCCCTTGATTTATTGCGTCCACTACGGCCTGCATATCACTGTAGCCCGTTAAAAGGATACGCACCGGCTCAGGGTGAGTCTTTTTTAATTGTGAGAAAAATTCCACTCCCGTTGTCTGGGGCATTCGTTGATCTGAAACAATCACTTTTAAATCATCCTTATCCAGAAATTCCTTTGCAGCTTCAGGACTGATGGCCGTATACACATTAAACTCTCTTCGCAGGGAAGCTTTAAACGAAATCAGATTGTTTTCCTCATCATCCACATATAACACACCTGTTTTTTCTACTTCATTATTCGTGTCTAATTCCTCCATGGTAGACGTATTTAAGGGGTTCGTCGAAAATTACTACTCGTTGATATAATTCTTGCTAGTTTAGTCACAAAGATGATTGCATAATGATACGGGAAAAAACCCTGAAAGATACCTTACGAACCGCAAAACAAAATGATGTTGCCACATGGAGGCCTCATTTTTTCAGACTTGAATCAGAATCTACTCAGAATGAATTAATTGGATTAATCGAAAAAAAAGCGCCCATTGTCACGGATGATATGGAGAGTCAATTGACCGAACTGGTCAAAGCCCGCAACCCAAAGGGTAAGATGAAGCGAGCGGAAATTGACAGCGCTATCGCCAAACATTTGCAGGGTGTAGATATGCTTCAATATGGTAACTGGGTGTATTATCCGTGGTCCAACAGATTGGTGCACCTTCTGCCCGAAGACGAATTTGTAGAAGTGAGAACCAACCGCAATCATTACAAAATAAGTCCTGCTGAAGAACAGATCTTGGCCCAAAAAAAGGTTGGTCTTATAGGCCTCTCAGTAGGACAGTCGGTAGCAGTAACCATGGCGATGGAACGTGGCTTCGGCGAATTGAGGCTTGCAGATTTTGACGAATTGGAATTGACGAATCTCAATAGAATCAGAACGGGCGTGCACAATTTGGGTGTTTCAAAAACAATATCCGTAGCTCGTGAGATTATGGAGATAGATCCCTACCTGAACGTGAAATGCTTTACAGATGGACTCAACGAAAAAAACATTGAGCAATTCTTTACCGAAGGCGGAAACCTTGATCTTTTGATCGATGAGTGTGATGGGCTCGATATGAAAATCATTGCACGATGGAAAGCACGAGAAATGAACATTCCCGTGGTAATGGAGGCCAGCGATCGAGGAATGGTAGATGTGGAGCGTTTTGATTTGGAGCCCGACCGTCCGCTGCTTCATGGAATGGTGGATGATTTGAGTCCGGAAAAGCTCAAAACGCTCGAAACAAACGAAGACAAAATCCCTTACATGCTGGCAATTGTGGGAGCAGATACCATTTCTACCCGAGCCAAGGCTTCCATGCTTGAGATTGGTGAAACCATTTCTACCTGGCCACAATTAGCCTCGGCCGTTACTTTAGGCGGAGGGATAACTGCAGACGTGGTCCGAAGAATTTTCTTAGATCAGTTTCAGTCATCGGGCAGGTATTACATGGATGTGGAAGAAATAATCGGCGATCAAAAGGCAGAATCACAGACTACCGATGAGCTTAAGCTCCCCTTACCCGATGAAAATTTTGGTCCCGAGATAGAATTGTCGGAAGACGCTTCACTTTCTGCTGAAACGGCAGAAAAGATTGTTGCCAGTGCTTGTCATGCCCCATCCGGTGGGAATTTACAGCCTTGGAAATGGTCGAATAAGGAAAACGTTTTTCAATTAAAATTCGACAGGAACCTGATAAGCTCCTTCTTGGACCATCAGGATATTGCCTCGATGATAGCTCTGGGAGCCTCGCTGGAGAATGCTAGACTTGAAGCTGCTAACCAAGGTTTTGAGAGCAACATCTCTTTCTTTCCTCATAGCGAAAGCAAAGACGTAGTAGCCCGATTAAAAATTTCTGAAAGCAAGGAATTCATGGAATCGGATCTATGGCTCGCTGAAAATATACTGCAGCGCGAAACCAATCGAAACTTGGAGCAAAGCGCTCCCCTCAAATCAGCAGATAAGGAAAGATTGATAGCGATCAGTAAAAGAAACGGATCTGATCTTACCCTGATTGAACCGGGGGAAGAATTTGACCGCCTCGCTGCCGTAATCGCCAAGACGGAAAAATTCAGGATAATGCACCCGATTGGCCACCGCAATTTTACCGAGGAAATGCGCTGGAGCAAAGAGGAAGCTGAACGAACGAAAGATGGCATTGATATTTCAACAGTTGACTTATCGATAGGCGAGCTGACGGGATTTAAATTGGCGCGCAATCGAGAGGTCATCGAAAAATTGATTGAATGGAAAGGAGGATCAGCATTTGAAAAGCTTTCCAAGAAATCAACTTCTTCGGCTGCAGCTTTGGGAATTATCACAAGGCCACAGCGATCTCACTTGGATTATTTACAAGCGGGAATGGATATGGAAAGAGTTTGGATTGGCGCAAATGCCTTGGGAATAGGCTTTCAGCCGCAATCTCCCCTCTCACTTATTCTTCCTCGAATGGAAGATGGTAGCGATCTCAATAGTGAACAATTAGAAGAATTTTCTCAATATGGCAATGAACTTCAAAAAATAATGGCTTGTTTTACAGATCAGCAGCCTATTTTTATTTTCAGACTTTTTTACAAAAAAGGAAAAGTAGTCAGAAGCTTGAGGAGGGATTTAAACATGCATTACAAAGGGACTAAATGATTCATCTGCGTGCCTACCGAGCTATAGACGAAGAGGAAAGTTGCATCACGTATGCCATTGGTCACCGAAAGGTTCTCGAAGGGTTTAACTTGGGCAACATCAGTACTAATAACTACGACTGGGCGTATAATCCGCATGTATACGTAGTGGAGGCAACGGATAAAATGACCGGAGAACTCTTGGGTGGAATTCGCGTACAAATAGCAGATGGCAGAACAAATCTTCCTGTCCAAGAAGCTGTAAGTCACTTTGATCCTAACGTCAACGAAATGGTAAGAGTATATGCGCTAAACGGAGGCACTTCAGAGCTATGTGGGTTGTGGAATAGTCGCTCAAAAGCACCAAATGTGGGTGTAACCATGAACTTGTGCATTGCAGGATTGGCCATTTGTGACCAACTTCCCGTTACTTCCATTTTTACCATTGTAGCTCAATACACACTCAAGATAGCCCGAAGGTTAGGCTTTCGCGTGGAGACAGGCTTGGGAAATGACGGAGAGTTTACTTATCCCAACAGCAACTACATTGCACGAGTGCTTTCGGCCAACCCACAAAGCTTGGAAACCACCTTTAATGTAATTAGAGAAAAAATTCTTACGCTCAGGGAGAATCCACAGATCGAATTAATGGAAAACGTGAGTAAGGAACAAAAGATTCTTTACACCCACGATTTGGAATTAAAATCAGTTGGTAAATTGGAATGGGTCGAATAATTCTCCTTCTTTGGAGCTTTAGCACGATATGTGCCTCCACCGTTTCTGCTTCGGATACTCTTCTTATTCAAAATGGATTTGGAAAAGAAGTTTTAGGGAGTGAGCTTTCCGTATTCAAGGAGCAGGGGAATAAACTTGAAGTGTACGATGTACTGGGTAAACCGTTTGAAACTGCATCGGGCGATAGGCCTAACCTTGGCTTTAATTCGGGCGCGGTCTGGATTAAATCGGTGTTAAAGAACACCTCAGAAACAGAAAATTTCAGGCTACACATTCATCAACCCATCTTGGATTCTTTAACTGTTTTCATACTTGATGAAAAAGAAAACATTGTACAATCCACTTTTTTTGGCGAAGTATTAGATTTCGACCACCGTGAATACAAAACACCTTATTTTATTGACGACATCTCCATTCCGAAAGGGTCATCACAAACACTTCTTCTTAGGGTCGTCTCCAAAGAGCAAATGGTGCTTCCCGTTTACGTTGCCACTGTGCAATCTTCTGCTGAATTGTCTCGTACATATAACCTGCTATTCGGTGCCTACTTTGGCCTGATCGCGGTGATGGCCTTATACAATCTCTTTATCTATTTTACGGTGAGGGACAAGAGCTATTTGCTCTACGTACTTTATATATTAGCAGTAGGAAGTACTCAGGCCGTGCTGGAGGGGTTCTTTCATCAATATCTCTGGCCTGAAAATGCGTGGTTTGCTGCCAGGAGTGTTTACCTCTTCACCGCCCTTGTAAGTACTACATCCGTTTTGTTTCTCCAGGACTTTCTAAAAACAGCTATCTATGCTCCGCGTATCGACAAGTTTGCGCGCTACATCTATATTTTCTTCGGCATTGTTTCCATCGCTGCATTGTTCGAGGTAAATCCCGTTGTCCACATGCTTTCTCAAGTGGGAATTGTCGTTGTATCCTTTTACATCCTCATCGCGGGAATCGTGGTGTACCGGCAAAATTATGCACCTGCTAAATTTTTCATTATTGCATGGGTCGTTTTGATCATAGGAATAATTGTTTTTGCTTTAAAAGATGCAGGAATCATTCCTTCGACACCCCTCACCAATTATTTGATGCAAGTCGGAAGTGCCGTTGAGGCAGTTTTGCTTTCGATAGCATTGGCTGACCGAATCAATATTTTAAAGAAGGAAAAGAGCGAATCGCAGGAGCAAGCGCTTCGTGTTTCATTGGAAAATGAGAAGATTGTAAGAGAGCAAAACATCAACCTGGAAGAAAAAGTAAAAGAAAGAACGGCAGACTTGGAAAACACCAATTCCAAATTAAGCATTGCAATTTCAGAATTGAAGGAAACACAATCTCAGTTGGTTCAAGCCGAAAAAATGGCCTCATTGGGTCAGCTTACGGCCGGAGTAGCACATGAGATTAACAATCCGATCAATTTTGTAAGTGCCAATATTGCTCCCTTGCGTTTTGATGTCAAAGATATCTTGGATGTCTTGGACATGTATGATTCCATTTCAGATGCGCAGAGCTTTGCCGAAAAGAAACAATCCATCGAAAAGTTCAAGGAAGAAATTGACATTCGCTATAGTCGGCAAGAGGTCAATCAACTACTTCAAGGGATTGAAGAAGGTGCGAAACGAACGGCTGAAATTGTTAAAGGCTTGAAGAACTTTAGCAGGGTCGATGAATCAAACGTAAAAGAATGCGATCTAAACGAAGGCATCCGGTCGACGCTCAACATCCTGAAAAATTCGATCTCCAGAAATATCAAATTAAATGTAGACCTTGATGATTCTTTACCTCAAGTAGAGTGTATGGGAGGAAAGATCAATCAGGTATTCCTAAACATCATGAACAACGGCCTTCAGGCAATGGAAACGAACCCACCTGACAAACCCGCCGTGCTGTCGATTAAATCAAGTTATCAGGATGAATATGTATCAATCGTAATAGCTGATACAGGTCCCGGAATGGACGAAGAAACGAAAGGTCGGATTTTCGAACCCTTTTTTACCACCAAGGATGTAGGAAAAGGAACAGGATTAGGGCTCAGCATTGTTTTTAAAATCATTGAAACCCATGACGGCAAAATTGACGTAGTAACCGAACAGGGAAAAGGCACAAAATTTATCCTCCAATTACCCGTCAAAGCACGTATTAAGTCTGAACTAGAAGTACAATGATCGAGAATGAAAAAATAAGCGTTTTATATCTGGACGATGAGGAGCCAAACCTTAGTGCGTTTAAAGCTACTTTCAGAAGAACTCACTCCGTCAGAACCACTAATTCGGCCGAGGAGGCTTTTGCGCTTATAGAGGAGGAAGAGCCACATATTATCATTGCCGACCAGCGAATGCCAAAAGTGAGTGGAGTGGAGTTTTTTCAAGAAATTTCCAAACATCATCCCGATCCTCAGAGAATACTGCTCACTGCCTACACGAGTTCACAAACGGTAATAGATGCGGTGAACAAAGGCCACATTAACAAGTATCTGGTGAAGCCTTGGGATCGTGAGATGATGGAAAACACCTTGAATTCCGTCTTCAAAGTTTATAAGGACAAGGTCGAGCTGAAACGAAAAAATGAAGAACTCTACCGAATTAATTCAGAATTAAATCGATTCGTTTATAGTGTTTCCCATGATTTGAGAGCCCCTCTCCTATCTTTATTGGGACTCGTGGATCTGAGTCGCAACGAAAAAGATCCGGCACAGGTCGATGAATACTTCAAGTTGATGACAGGTAGCATCCGCCAAATGGACGAGTACATTCAAACAACGCTGCAATACTATCGAAATCTCAAGACGAACTTAATTCTCGAACATGTAAGCATTTTGCAGGTCGTCAACGAAATCATCGAACCGCTGATGAACTACAACAAGGGTGTTGACTTTAACATTGACATTTCTCCTGATTTTGTGATTTTTTCAGATCGGGTAAGACTAAAAATAGCCCTTAACAATCTCATTTCCAATGCTGTAAAATACGGTTTTAAGGAAAAGGATACTCCCTACAAAGTTTCTGTCAGCGCAGAAAATACAGACGGGAACTTCAAAATTATTGTTTCGGATGAAGGAAAAGGAATCCCGCCGGAACAGCTTAAAAAGGTTTTCGAGATATTCTTTTCCGAAGCTGCTGCAACATCCGTTGAGAGCAGTGGTCTGGGACTCTATCTGGTAAGGCAGGCCATCGACAAAATCAGTGGCACTGTTTCAGTAAGATCTAAAGTTAATGTAGGTACCGAGTTTGAAATCAACCTCCCTGATCTGTCATCGAAGAATTGATTTGGTAATCGCCTGAATCATTTAGTCCTGACTTAACATAGTTCACTCTCACTAAACTCTGACCTTCGATTACGGACCTCCGTCCACCTCTTTTTGGTATTTAATTATTTCTATTCTCGACCTGTAGCGGACTTCCCGCTTAAGAATTTCATAAGGCTTTCTTAAACCTGCTTTCGAGGCATACCGGATTGGTCGGCAGTAATTTCGTCGACATAAAACCAATCTTAAAAACTAGAAGGTATGAATCTCAAATCTATTTTATTAGGAAGCCTCTCGGTATTGACCTTCGCGGTCTTTGGACAGAATGGCTCCAACTCTGACAACCCGATCGGACTCAGCTTAATCGGTACATACTCCACAGGATCATTCGACGAAGGTGCTGCCGAAATAGCGACGCACGACCCCGCCACCCAGCGTGTTTTCTTTGTGAATGCCGACACCAAAACGATAGACGTTTTGGATATTGCCAATCCGGTAAATCCGACTTTTCTCTTCTCCATTGACCTCACTCCTTACGGCGATCAAGCCAATAGCGTGGACGTTAAAGACGGAGTAGTCGCTGCAGCGGTAGAAGCCGATGTAAAGCAAGATCCCGGAAAAGTGGTTTTTTTCGATACCGATGGAACCTATCTTAACGATGTGACCGTGGGAGCGCTACCGGACATGCTTACCTATACCCCCGACGGAATGAAGGTTTTGGTAGCCAACGAAGGCGAGCCTAATGACGATTACGACGTAGATCCCGAAGGAAGCATTTCGGTAATAGACATTTCGGGAGGCATTGCATCCGCTACCGTCACCACCATCGGTTTCGAATCCTTGACCGAGGAGGATGTAGAGGGCGTAAGAATTTTCGGTCCTAATGCAAGCATCGCTCAAGACCTCGAGCCGGAATACATCACCGTGTCCGAAGATTCACAAACAGCCTATGCCGTGTGTCAAGAGAACAATGCCTTGATCATTATTGACCTGGCCACCAACTCCATCACCAACGTGGTAGCATTGGGAACGAAGGATTACAGCCTTCCCGGAAACGGAATCGACGCCAGTAACGAGGCTGAAGGGATTCAAATTCAGAATTGGCCCGTGAAGAGCTTCTACATGCCGGACGCCATCACCTCTTATTCCGTTGACGGAAGTACTTACGTTCTTACTGCCAATGAAGGAGATGCTCGTGACTATGACGGGTTTAGCGAAGAAGACCGCGTAAAAGACCTGCCTTTGGATACCATCGTATTTCCATATTACGAGGAATTGCAAATGGAGGAAAACCTCGGTCGGTTGAACATTACTCTGGCTAATGGCGATGCGGATAATGACGGCGAGTACGAAGAGATTTATGGATACGGTGCCCGCTCCTTCTCTATATGGGATGCCTCAGGAAACCTTGTATGGGACAGCGGCGATGACTTCGAGCAAATCACCGCCGACTACCTTGCCCCCTATTTCAACTCGACTAATGATGACAACGATTCTTTCAAAAACCGAAGCGATGACAAAGGTCCCGAGCCTGAAGCCATCGCCGTAGCCGAAATCAACGGAACTCCTTACGCCTTTATCGGCTTAGAGCGAGTAGGCGGTGTAATGATCTATGACATTACCGACCCAACGGCTCCCATTTTTGAGAATTACATCAACAACAGAAACTTCAACGTAGATGCCGAAGATCCTACGGCGGGCGATCTGGGCCCTGAGGACATTAAATTCATCGAAGCGACTGATAGCCCCACGGGTGAAGCACTCGTAATGGTGTCCAACGAAGTAAGTGGAACCATTTCTTTCTACTCGATTTCTACTCCCGACTACACCTTGCAAATTCTCCACGCCTCCGATTTGGAAGGTGGCGTAGATGCGATCGGTCGAGCTCCAAACTTCGCCGCCATCGTAGATGCCTTGGAAGAGGAATACACCAACACCCTGAGAATTTCTTCGGGTGACAACTACATTCCAGGGCCATTCTTCAATGCCTCTTCCGACGGAAGTCTGCGACCCGTTTTGCAAGATGTGAATCAAGACCTTTTCGGGGAGCCGGGTTTGAACAATTTGCGCGAAGCAGGTGGACGTGCAGACATTACTATTGCCAATATCATTGGCTTTGACGCCTCTGCTCTGGGAAACCACGAGTTTGACAACGGTACTTCCATTATCGAGGAAATTATAGGAACCGACATTCGCGGACCGCAATTGAGCGATGTGCGATGGTTAGGAGCTCAGTTTCCATATTTAAGTGCCAACTTGGACTTTGCAGGAGACGAAAACCTTTCCGGACTTTACACTTCTGATATCTTATTGAATACTGCTTTCCAATCATTACCTACTGACCTCATGGCTGCGGGCGATGCTCCGAAAATTGCTCCTGCTACGCTTATTGAGCGAAACGGAGAATTGATCGGGGTGGTAGGTGCCACTACGCAGCTACTGGAGTCGATCACTACAACCAACGGGGTGACTGTCATCGACGCAGGAAGCAATAACATGGCTTCATTGGCAGCCATCCTGCAACCGGTGATCAACGACTTAATCGAGGCGGGATCAAACAAAATCATCTTGGCTTCTCACCTGCAGCAATTTGCCTTGGAGCAAGAGTTGGTAGGATTACTCAGCGGTGTGGACATCGTTTTGGCGGGTGGTTCTGACCGAATTCTTGCTGACCAGACAGACCGACTTCGCAGCGGCGATGTAGCTGAGGATGACTACCCTTTCGTAACGGAAAACCTCGACGGCGACCCTGCCTTGATCGTAAGTACGGATGGTGAGTACAGCTATGCAGGCCGCTTGGTGGTAGGCTTCGATACCAATGGGGTGGTACTGCTTTCTTCGCTCAATGAAGGTATAAATGGAATTTACGTAACCGACGACGAAATGATCACTCAGGTCTACGAAGATCCTTCGATGGCTTTCGCCGAAAACTCAAAAGGAGAATTGGTAAGCAGACTCACCGATGCGGTAAACGATGTCGTGATCGAAAAAGACAGCAACATTTTGGGACTGACCGATGTGTACCTCGACGGACGTCGTGAGCGTGTGCGCACCCAAGAAACCAATATGGGGAATATTTCTGCTGATGCCAACCTCTTCATAGCTAAGGAATATGACAGCGAAGTGGTTGCCTCGATCAAAAACGGTGGCGGTATAAGAGCGGCTATCGGAGAAGTGGACGAAGTAGCGCCGGGTGTATTTGAGTTCTTGCCTCCTCAGGCCAACCCGATTTCGGGTAAGATGGATGGAGAGGTATCTCAGCTCGATGTAGAGAATACACTTCGATTCAACAACAGGTTGTCTGTCATTGACCTGAGCGCAGCCGATCTCCTTGCGGTAATGGAGCATGGATTCAGCGCTACGGAAGAAGGAGCCACACCGGGTCAGTTTCCACAGATCGGCGGAATGAAAGTTTCTTTCGACCCGACGCTAGAGCCGGGTGATCGAATCCAAAACCTGGTGATCGTCGATATAGACGGCTTACCTCTTGACTCGGTAGTGATAGAAGGCGAACTAAGCGGTGACCCCGAACGTACCATCAAGATCGTAACGCTCAACTTCCTCGCAGGAGGTGGGGATGGTTATCCTTTTGATTTGCTCGGGGAAAACCGAGTTGATCTGGACACAACGGGTTTGCCCGAGGGTGATTTCGACTTTGCCCCGGTGGGAAGCGAGCAAGATGCCTTTGCCGAATACCTGAACACCTTTTTTTCTGAAACTCCATACATGGATGCAGAAACAAGTGTCAGCGAGGATGAGCGCATCCAAATCATCGGTGAGCGCGACGACGATGTATTCGTATTTTGTGCGGAAGGATTCTTCCCTGCACCTGAGCAAGTAGCCGTGCTACAGAACTCTACCTCAGACTTTGTATTGGTAAGGTGGACGCCCGTTCCGGGTTCTACCGTTTGCCAAATTGAAGGAGGACCTATAGGCGGAGTTCAGCAAACCGTACTTGTATATGCCGGTGAAAATGGAGGGCTTCCAAAAAGAAAAAGAATACCGAAGGCCCATCTTGAGATTGGTGAAACTTATCAAGTGAGAGTACGATGTGCATGCTCAGAGGAGCCCTTGATCGTGAGTGAATACTCGACCACGGAATTTTTTATCCCGTTGGGTGGTTCGGCCATAGCACTATTTGAAGGAAACGTAACCGAAGCTTCACCGGGATCGATGAAAATGAGTGTTTATCCAAATCCTTCGAATGCGGGTTTCATCAATATCACTTTGAGCAATGCTGAAGGTATCGCCACTGAAGGTTTGGTAGAAATGAGAGACATCACGGGACGAAGCTTAACCGAAAGGCAAGTCGCCATCGGAGCTAACCAGACCTTGCGTTTGGAGACCAATGACATTCCCGCGGGAGTCTATACCGTGTCATACACTTCGGGTTCCGAGCGAGTGACACAGCGCTTTATTATTAAATAAATTAACCAATCAGTATCTGAATAACCAATCAGATCGCGTTTGTGAAAGCCGTCTTCCGAACAGGGAGGCGGCTTTGTTTTTAAAAAAAAGTTGCGGTACGATTTCATCGCATGGCTGTTTTCTAACTCGAAAAGCCCAATCGGTTTTACTCCGTCAACCGACCACGTATGATAAGGCCTATAGCCGAAGCATCCTACCTCATAGGCGATCGTTACTTCGTGATCGGGGTGGTTCTTTGATACGTACTCCTTCAAAGAAGAATTACCAGGGGTACTGCTAACGGTCTTCCCGTCAAAGAGTTCAGTGGATGTATGAACCCTGCGGTTTCGCTCGTGGATGTCTCAGCCAATGTATAACTTGGTTGAGATGTTCGCTCTTGTAGTGTCTGTCGTATTGGTTTTTGTTGGCTTAAGTAGTTAAGTTTATCCCAAACTTAGTCCAACACTTTTACACGGATACTAAGATGCATAGCTTCCATACGTCAGCTAAGACATCTTACACAGAACGTTTTGAGCAACCTAAAGAAACGAACAAGTGACAGAAATAGAACTGATAATTGATCTACATAAAAACTCAGAACGACAAGGTCCGGGGAGCGAAAATGACACGCTGAAAGCACTTGACTTTTTGCATTTACCGACTGACAAAAATTTGAAGGTGGCCGACATTGGTTGTGGTTCAGGAGGTCAAACGATTTCACTTGCCAAAAACTTAAACGGACAAATAACCGCAGTTGACTTGTTTCCGGAGTTTTTGAATGAACTCCAGGAAAAATCTCAAAAATTAGGATTGACGGAAAAGATCCTTACGATAGAAAAATCAATGGACGATTTACCATTCAAAAAGAACGAATTTGACATTATATGGTCAGAAGGTGCGATTTATAACATTGGATTTGAAAACGGAATTAACCAATGGAAAGACTATTTGAAAGTAGATGGCTATTTGGCTGTAAGTGAAATAACTTGGATTACTCAATCTCGACCAAATGAAATTGAAAAATTTTGGGAATCCGAATACCCTGAAATCGATACGGCATCAAACAAAATCAAGCAATTAGAAAATAATGGTTATACGCTCGTGGGATATTTCTATTTAAATCAAGACAGTTGGATTGAGACCTATTACAAGCCAATGCAAGGTAGATTTGATACTTTTCTGAATCGAAATGGAAATTCTGAACTTGCAAGAAAAGTAGTTGAAGATAATCAAGCAGAAATCGACCTGTATCGAAAATTCAAGGATTATTTTAGTTATGGATTTTACGTAGCGAAGAAAAATGCATAGAGGCAGCACAATACATTGACAATACGCAATACGGACAAAGCACTGATATGTAGAAAATTCCAATTAAAAATCGGCTTCGATAAACGGACAGTGAAGTGTCTTGAAAACCCGCACTAAGCATAGCCAAAGTCTTAGGTGACAATCAAATAAGTAGAAGCATACCGACTCTTCCGGATTAGGTAACTATTGCAAAATCAAAATATTGATCTCGTAAACCGGATGGAAATGAGCCAATAATACGTATTTTGACCTCAAATAAGGATTGACAATCC
>JGI12048J13642_11027281_pt1 | contig 15656 bp, 9 predicted proteins | sample ElkSlonscriptome_16_FD_13642 | JGI IMG/M metagenome (IMG submission 13642)
GGAGTTTGGGGAGAACGAAACTGTAAAAAGATCATCTGAGCCTGAGATAATTGTTCTGTACGACTACGCGATCGCGGATTATATAAAGCACAGACAAAATCAGCCATAGCTGCCGCCTTTAAGCGCTTTTCAATCATCTCCCAAGGCGTCAACAAATCACTCAAACTAATTGCACAAAAATCGTGCATCAACGGCGCCCCAACCCGAGAAGCGGCCGCTTGCAACGCACTAATCCCCGGAAACACTTGCACTCCAGGCGTTTCCCCTCGCCAACCTTGGGCGCGAAGCTGTTCAAACACCAACCCCGCCATCCCATAAATCCCACAATCTCCCGAAGATACCACCGCCACCGTCAAACCCCATTCGGCTAACTCAATCGCCCGTTCCGCCCGTTGACGTTCCTGGGTAATGGGATACGATTCCACAATTTGCCCCGGACGCAAAAGTGGTGTAATTAAATCCAAATACAACGAATACCCAATCACAACATCGGCTTGAGTCACAGCAGTTTGAGCGGCAGGAGTCATTTGATTGAGTTGACCGGGGCCTGTACCGACGAGCAATAATTGTCCGTCTCGTCCGGTATATTCCTGTTGGGCGATCGCAATGGCTACTGTTACCGCCTGACCGATTCTTTCGGCTTCTGACGGTTGGGGTTGAGGAGAACGATAAATCTGTTTAGACACAAGTAACGCTTGAACTTGGGCGGCTTGTAAGGCGGCAGCTTCAGCAACACTGGGAGTCCCCACCTCAGACTGAACAATCTCAGAAGGAGTCGGCACCGTCACCTGACGCAAAATTTCAGCGCTGAAGGTCTGTAATGGCCAATGACGCGCTTGACAAAGTTCCACTAATCCGGTTTCATCCGCTTTGAGATCAAGACTCGCAATTCCGGCAACGGCTTCTTCTGCAAGTTGATGAGCGCGTAAAACGTCTAAAATTGCCGTTTCAATCACGGCTTTGGGGGTATTGCGTTCACAGCCGACACCCACCCACAACACTCGCGGATGCCACTGAACTTGGGGTAAATCTTCAGTTGAGAGTTGTCGGTGTTGAGGGCTAATCCAGATTTGGGCTTGGGGAGTTTGGGTTGAGGTGAAATCAAAAGAATGAGTCGCCGGGAGATGGTGTTGCCAAAGCGTTGAACCTGCTTCTTGCCGAACTTGTACCGTTTGTTGTTGGGCGATCGCAGCGCTTACCCCTGTCCAGTCTCCGCTGCCGCGTTTCCAGCCAAATGGCACCCCTAAGATATCAATTCCGGGGAGGTTCAAAGCGTTGGCTGATCCGGTTAAAATCGGAGTTGCTCCCAATATCCGGGCGACGAGTTGGGCCAGCCTGTCGCCACCCCCAATATGACCACTACAGACACTAATCACAAATTGACCTGTTTCATCAACTACGATAATCGCCGGATCAGTGGATTTGTGCTGTAATAGAGGGGCAATCAGACGGACAACGGCACCTAACGCCAGACAGAAGACAATGGCGCGATGACTTGACCACAGTTGCGGGAGGAGTTGTCGTAGAGAGTCGGGGTAAACTTGGGTTTTAGGAATATTGCCCAAAGATTGAGGGACATAGAGCGTCACCTCGGCAGTCTGACACAAGGGTTGCAGTCGTTGGCAGGCGTGGGGAGTTGTAGCGATCGCCGCAATCGGTTCAAATGCAATCAATTGTGATAGACTCATCAAATTTGGGAATAGATGTGCGATTCAGTTATTATATTGATTTAATTATAAGTTGTAGTTGGGGATTTTTGACGCGCAGATTGAGGTCAGATTCACCGAGGGAAATTTTCAATTCTCAAATCTTCAGTTGAGTTTCTGAAGAATCTGGCTCTCAACATTTGAGTCTTTGTATTTCCCGACCTGTCAAGCCTTCCTGATTTGACCAAAAGTAGACTGCGATCATTGATCTCCTCATATACTCTTGGGGTTCTGACTTTATGTCTGAGAAAGCGGACTTATTTCAAAATTTAGAGACTTTCAAGGATTTTTACTCGGAAGAAATTGAACTGATCTGTGAATATTTTTCCATTCATAAGTTTTTTGACTTACAAGAGATCATGCCCAAAACTGGACGTGATACTTCTTTTGGATTGCTTCTCAGTGGAGAAATTAGTATTATCGATGATCATCAGGTTGACAACCCAAGCCGAATTGCGGGAGACTTTTTAGGAGAAATGGCGCTGCTAGAGTCAATTGATCGCCAAGCTGATTTTATTGCAGCCAGTGATGGTCAAATTGCCATTATGACTTTTGATGATATTGAAAATCTCAAACTCAAACATCCTTATTTAGCCGTTAAACTCGTTCATTGTATTACCCAATCGGCCGTTGAGAACATTCGCAACAGTGGAATTCGAGCGCATCGCAAGTATATGATTCTGATGGTAGATGAAACCAAAATGTCAGACTTGCTAGACTGGGTACAAAAGGAAATAGATATTTTGTACAATATACCTATTTTTGCACCGGAATGGGTTGCCCAAAGTTTGCAACAGAATATTAATCTGAATGTGAAACAGGTGATTAATTCTAATGTGTTAGTTGGGGGAGCAGATACGATTGGCGCACAAATTATCTTAGGTAACATTAAAGCTTTGGTTTGTCTGAGAGATCCCTTAGCTCGTAGACCGAACCGAGCGTCTATAGATGCTATCTTAAGATTGTGTGATACCTATCAGGTGATTTGTGCGACTAATATTCAAACAGCACGGGCAATTTTATCTGCTTTTACTTAATCACAAGTTTTGATTTGAATGCCAACAATAGACAATCAATAGAATGATGAAAAAGCGAGTTTTAATTTTAGGAGGACGAGGACGAGTTGGGAGTTGTGTTGCTCAAGATATTATTCATTTTATCCCAGAGGTTGAGATAATTGTAACGGGTCGGAAAACGATACAATCTCAGCCGCCTCTTGATCCGAGAATGCAGTTTTTAGAGTTAGAGTTAGCCGAACACGATTCGTTAAAAGCTGCAATTTCATCCGTTGATTTAGTGATTCATTGTGCGGGGCCATTTCACTATCGGGATGCCACGGTTTTGAAACTGTGTATTGATGCGGGAGTGAATTATATTGATGTGAGTGATAATCGTAGTTTTACAATCCAGGCTTTAAGTTATCACCATCAAGCCCAAGAAAAAGGCATAACGGCAGTTATTAATACGGGAATTTTTCCGGGTATTTCTAACAGTTTAGTTCGTTTTTGTGTGGAACAGTTAGATCAAGTTGAAAATATTCATTTGAGTTATGTGGTCGGGGGTTCCGGTGGGGCGGGAATTACCGTGATGCGAACGACTTTTCTCGGGTTACAGCGTCCCTTTGAGGTCTGGAAAGAGGGAAAATGGCAACAGGTTAAACCCTATAGCGATCGCGAAGACATTGAATTTCCTGCACCTTATGGTAAACTGGGGGTCTATTGGTTTGATATGCCGGAATGTTACACCCTCGCTCAATCTTTTGATGTGAAAACAGTCGTCACAAAGTTCGGCACTTTTCCCGATTTTTATAATTATTTAACTCAAATGGTTGCTCATCGATGGCCGCCAAGTTGGTTACAACAAACCGCAGTGATTGAATTTCTCTCTCAGGTGAGTTATGCGATGACAACATTCACTGATTATTTTAGTGGAATTGGAGTGGCTGTTCGCTCATCAACTCAAGGCTACAAAGACCAAAAAAGGGTTGAATGTTGTTCAACTCTTACCCATGAAAATACAGCCGTTGCGGCGGGAATAGGAACCGGAAGTGTGGCTCAACTTCTACTGGCTAATCAACTTAATCAGCCCGGAGTTTGGCCGATTGAGCAAGCCTTACCGACGGATTTATTTAAACAAACGCTGGAGGAGCGTCATGTTAGCATTCAATTAGAATACTTAACACCAGTCTAAAGGATTAGACTCAATCATTTAGAGTAAATGATCAAGATCAGATGAGTCAGAAAAGGGTTTATAAATCACACAATCTCGACCCTTTTTTTTAGCTTCGTAGAGAGCAGTATCCGCCGTTGCAATCAAGTTAGAGGGTGAATCATTTGGCTGAGGAACGACACTCGACACTCCCAAACTTACCGTAATACAATCTGCTATTTTAGATTGAGAATGGGGAATCTTTAGAGATTTTATAGCCTGACGAACTCCTTCGGCAATCTTAACAGCACCTTCGGCTTGAGTATTAGGAAGGATAATCACAAATTCTTCCCCACCATAGCGAGCGGCTAAATCTCCAGGGCGCTGAACTTGTTGACAAATGGCTTTAGCAACCTTTCTTAAACAATTATCTCCGGCGGGATGACCATATTTATCGTTGTAATTTTTAAAAAAGTCTACATCACATAAAATTACTGATAAAAATTGCTGTTCTCGTAACATTCTGAGCCATTCATGGATTAAATATTCATCAAATTGACGACGATTTGCCAATTGAGTTAAACTATCAGTCACAGCCAAACGTTGAAGTTCTCGATTTGCTTGTTGTAATTCTCCGGCTAATCGCTGTAACTCCTGATTCATTTGTTGTAGTCTTAGCGTTTGTTCTTGGAGTTTTTTCTCTTGAACATAGCTGTTAACCGCTTCAACTACAGTTAGCCTTAAATCCTCCGGTTGCCAAGGTTTAGCAATATATCGATAGAGTTTTGCATATTTGATTGCATTCCCCAGAGCGGGTAAATCTGCTTGTCCTGTGAGCAATATATTTAAAGTTTTCGGGAATCTTTGATGAATAAGTTTGAGTAGCTCATCACCTTTCATTCCCGGCATTAAATAATCGGATAACACAACAGCAATCTCTGAGTTTTCTTCCTCAAGTTCATCTAAAAGTTCTAGCGCTTCTTCTCCCCCTTCAGCTACTTCAATAATACATTGATTTTCTAAGGCTTTTCTAAGTTCAACTTTTAAGCTATCTAAAATAGTTGGTTCATCATCAACACAAATCACCACTGGTTTGCTCATAGTTTTGAGAATATTGATAGTTAGTTAACCCTGATTTAATCGTGGTAATCAGTTCTTCACTGTTCCAAGGCTTCGATAAACATCGATACAAACTGGCTTGTTCTATCGCCTTTTCTACAGCTTCCATATCTGCTTGTCCGGTCAGCATGATCTTTAAAATTTTGGGAAATCTTTGATGTACTTTGATTAAAAATTCATCCCCTTTCATTCCCGGCATTAACCAATCAGAAACAATGACGAGAACATGACTATTATCCTCACAAAGTTCTTCTAAAATTTCCCAAGCTTCATCAGAACTTTCCGCCATTTCATAGCTATAAGCATCTCGAAAAGCATTTTTAAGCTGAATTTTTAAACTATCTAAAACGACAGATTCATCATCGACACATAAAATAACGGGCTTAGACATTATAGCTAACCTCAGTGAAATTGGGATTGTAATTTAGGGAGCAAAACTCAATTCAAACTCGGAATAGCAAAGGGTTCATCTGAAAAGCACATTACAGCTTATAGGATACCATGCAATTCGTTCAATTCTAAATCTAGAGATTGTGATTAACTCTGCATGGGCAAACAGACGGTAAATGTGGTTTCACTCGGAACCGATTTTACCTCTATTTTACCTTGATGTTTTGCAATGATTTTTTGAACGATGTCTAAACCCAAACCACTTCCTTGACCTGCGGGTTTTGTAGTAAAGAAAGGATCAAAAATTTTGGATTGAATTTCCGGGGGAATTCCATCACCACTATCAGTAATATGAATCACTAGGTTTTGGCTTTCATAGATAACATCAATGGTTAACGTCCCTTGATAATTCATCGCTTGTAAGGCATTATGAACTAGATTTGTCCACACTTGATTTAGCTCATCAGGATAACATAAAATCGAAGGCATAGAATCAGGATAGTTTCGGATCACTTCGATCCCTTGCTTAATCTGATTTTGATACAGCGTTAACACCGTTTCAATTCCTTCAATAATATTTGCTTCAACGAGATTTCCAAAATGATCATATCGAGCATAAGTTTTTAAGGCAAATACAACCTTTGCTGCTCGGTCTGTCGCGGTTTTAATCGTGTTAGCACTTTTTTTGACACTGGTAATTTGATACGCCAAATCCAGAACTTTATGACCATCTTGAGTGTGTAAAAATGATAAAATTGGTGATGAACCTTCCATAATTCCGATATCAACTAATGTATCAGCAATCGTATCTGCATTAGTAAAATTATCAGCTTCTAGCTGACGGATCAAAGCACGTTTAGCTTGACGTTTTTCTTTATTAGAATAACCTGTTGTTTGTTTTAAAGACTGCTGACAGAGAGCAAATAAATCTTGCTGTGCTTTTGGACTTAGAGTTTGGAGAACTTCGGGTAGATGTTCTAAATTCTCATTAAAAAAAGCGGTAATATTTTCGATAGAAGAACGAATCGCCCCCAAAGGAGTATTAATTTCATGGGCAATTCCGGCAACCAACTGTCCCAGTGCTGCCATTTTTTCCGATTGAACCAGTTGATTTTGAGTGGCGGTGAGTTGTTCGAGGGTAACTTTTAACTCTTGATTTTTTTCGAGTAAATTCTTTTGCAGAAAATGAATCTTTAAATGAGTTTCGACTCGGGCTAATACCTCTTGAACTTGAAACGGCTTCGTAATATAATCAACTCCTCCGGCTTCAAAGGCTTTCACTTTATCTGAAACCTCATTAATCGCACTAATAAAAATTACCGGAACATCCCGGCTGTGTTCTCTTGCTTTTAAGTGTTGACAGACTTCATAACCGTTCATATCCGGCATCATTATATCTAGTAAAATCAGATCGGGTCGTAATAACTCAATCCCCGATAAAGCTAACTCTCCATTCGGAATTAATCGAACTTTGTACCCTTCTTTTCTGAGAATATTACCCAACAGGCGCAAGTTATCTGGCGTATCATCAACAACAACGATATTTCCTTTGTCGATTTTTTGTGTTTCTGTAGTTAATGAAGTCATCTGAATTTTCCCGGTGTGATTGTTCCCTGACAAAAAGCAAAAAAGGTAGTTTTATTCAAAGGTTTCAAATCAAAAACTGAGAGAGTCTAATGAGATATTTTTCTACTTTGATCTAGAAAATTTACCCTCAGTGATTTGATGGGATATAATCTGTTTTAATTTGGACAGACTACACCTGCTCATTTTCTAATTCTACTATAACCAAAACTCCTAAAAAGGCAAAATTCCCCAGAACCTTAATTTCTGGAGAATAGAGATTATTCTAACTTTAGTCGTTAAATTCAGTTACATTGAGGTTTCAAGTTCTTGAATCCGTTGAACTGCATCTGCATAGGAGGCTTCCCGTCCCAATTGACGATAAAGTTGGGCGGCTTGCTGAAAATCAGCGATCGCCAAATCGAGCTTTTTTAGCTCTAAATATGCCAACCCCCGATTATAATAAGCATCAGCATAACCTGGATTTAAACGAATCGCTTCAGTATAATCAGCAATGGGATTTGAACCGCGAACTGTGCCAATTTCTTGAGTGACATTCGCCGCTAACAACGTCCGAGCCAACCCCATATTAAAATAAGCTTCGGGCAAATTCGGATCACGTTTTAAGGCTTGATTTAAACTCTCAATTGCCTCCCAAGCATATCCTTGATCCAACAAGCTCAAACCCCGAAAAAAGAACGTTTTAGCATCCCCAGGATTATCTAGAGATAACGTTGGTTCTGTTGCCGTTTTTGAGGTTTCATCAATCTGAAGATCCTCTCGCTTTAAGGGTGTTTCTGAGAGTTGTACCATAAATAAATTAATCGGAATTGCAGCATTAAACCCGGTTTTGATCGGTGCCACATCACCGGAACTGGTTTGAGCAAATCCAAACTCTCCTTGTCCGTGTAAACCCACTACACGCCCCGCCCCATCGAATACCGGGCCACCACTCATCCCACTCCATGTAACTGCTTGATAGCGCAAAGTGTATCCTTCTGGGCGAGTTTTGGGGCGACTGGTGACCAATCCTGGCGAGAGTTCGGGTTCGCGTTCTGCCCCGGTTAACCCTCCTGTTGCCGGATATCCATAAACATAAATTTGAGCGCCAATGACAGCCTGTTCAGAATCTCCTAACGTTGCCACTGGATAATCTAAATTACTCTCAAATTCAACAATAGCTAAATCGGGTTCGGTGTTATCAGTTTGTAGACGAGTGACTGCCGTTGCTAAATGATTTTCCCCATCATGGGTGCGAATACTATAATTTGTACTGGTTTCTTCAACCACATGATTGACGGTCAAAACTGTATATTTCTGACCTAATTTTGCCACAATCACACCCGAACCATCACCCAATAGACTATTAATTTGAACCGTAATCGGGGCGGCTATTTCTGCAACTTCTTGGGCTGATTTTGCCACAACAATATTCTGTTGAGTGACAACAATCGCCGCCACAGTCACAGTTCCGAGTAAAACTTGTGTGAAATCCGGCGTGAAATTGCTTTGTCGAAATCTGTTTAAACTCATATTTTCACCCCCAAGGGAGAATATCAATTTTTTACGTTTACAAATGACCCTGATTTTTTTTCTGTTCTAACTCCCAGTCAACAATAACCTCCGTTAATCCTTCTAAAGTATATTCTTTTGCTTCTATATCTAGCCGACCCAATAACTGCTGACAAGTTTCCGAGGTCTGCGGGCCAATCGAAGCAATACAAACATCCGACCATAAATCTTTTCCTAAAAATTGAGTCAGACGAGAGAAGTTTTGAACCGTTTTAGAACTTGCAAATGTAATCACATCAATTTTATGCTGTTGTAAAGCTTCTAAGACATCAGGGGCGATTGTATCCGGACATCTAGACTCATAAGCCGGAACTTCCACCACTTCGGCGCCTTGTTGGGTCAATTCCTGTACTAACACATCTCGCCCCCCTGTTTCGACTCTCGGGAATAAAATTCGTTTTCCAGCCAACGATTCGGGAAAATGAGACACTAAAGAATCAGCTACAAAATCAGGCGGGATAAAATCAGGTTGGAGTTCGTATTTCTGTAAACTGGCGGCGGTTTTTTTCCCCACAACTGCTATTTTAGTCTGACTCAAAGCGTGAGGATCTTTACCCTTAGCTTGCAGTCGATCAAAAAAGAAATTGACACCATTAGCTGAGGTGAGAATTAACCAATTAAAATAAGGGGAAGTGGCATCAAAATGGGCGATCGCTTGATCGAGAGCCATCCAACTTGAAGGGGGGCCAATCACTAAAGCAGGCATTTCGATCACCGTTGCGCCTTCTGCGGTTAACAATTCGCTAAATTTACTCGACTGTCCCGCAGCCCTGGTGACTAAAATGGTTTTTTCAGATAAAGGGTTTTGAGGCTTAGACATAGGATATACAGGAGATTGCAGGAAATCCCGCAAGTTGACGACCTCTCCGACAACGATAACGCAGGGGGAAAGAGAGGAGTTTGCTGTTTTTTCAATGATATCGCTTAATGTCCCTATCCAAACTTGTTGTTGAGGGCGACCTCCTTCGCGGATAATGGCAATTGGAGTTTGAGGCGATCGCCCGTGGCGCTGTAATTGATGGATAATTTCTGTTAAATTTCGACTTCCCATTAAAATCACTAAGGTGTCAATTTGGGAAACACTATTCCAGTCAATTGCTTCGGGTTCATGGGCGGTTAATACGGCAAAACATCGACTCATTACAGCATCGGTTAGCGGAATTCCAGCCAGTAGTGGCGCCGCTAATACTGAGGAAATACCCGGCACAACTTCAAAAACACAATTGGCTGCAATTAAGGCTTGAATTTCGCGGCTTGTCCGTCCGAAAATAAACGGATCACCGCCTTTGAGTCGCACAACTTGTTTTCCCTGTTGACAATATTCAACTAATAGCTGATTGATTTCTGATTGGGGTGTACTTGGTTTTCCGCCTCGTTTACCCACATCAAGTTTTAGGCAATTTGAGGGAATCAGTTGTAAGATAGAATCATCGACTAAAGCATCATAAATAATCACTTCTGCTTGGGTCAAAAGTTGATGCGATCGCACCGTTAGATAATCAACATTTCCTAATCCTGCACCGACTAAATAAACTTTTCCGAGTTTTGAATTTTTCATTTCTATTTTGACATTTATATTAATTTGAGGCGGTAAGCCTTGCGGTTATCCTGTTTTTTGAGAGTAACATCCAATTGTTCAATTGTCACAAAGACGTTTCTATTTATTTTGGATGACAGCCTGGCGATTCTACTGTTTTCTGAGAGTAACATCCAATTGTGAAATTGGCACAAGTATGAAAGTCAGGAAACTGTCACATGATTTTATAGAAGTCTCCATTCGCCCAACATAATTAAATCACCTGAATTTGCCAGCATTTAACAATGAAAAACTCAATTAATTTTGCAGGTTTTAGTGTGGGACTTTTTCTATTGGTTCTCTTTTGCTTCGGAATCTTGCAATGGTTAAATATTCCGACGGGTAACTTTTTAGACTGGGTGATAGGCGGCGCGACGTTTTGGTGGTTATTGTTAATTGTGACGGTTCCCTGGAATATTCATTTTGATGCTAAGGAAGTTCTCGCGGAGGCGGAAGATTCGGTTAAAAAAGAAATCAGAATTGACGAAAAACAGCTTAAATATGTTCGGCTTGTTGCCAGTCGTTCGTTGTGGGTTGCGATTGGATTACATCTCGTTTCTACTGTCGGACTTTATGCTTTAGCTTTAGCTGGAATTAGTGTTGTTGGTTATATTGGTTCGGGGGCGGCATTACTCTTAACTGTTTTGCGTCCAGCGATTCGTGCTTATCAATATTTAGCCGCGCGTTTGTCAATGGTTCGGCGAGAGTTTTCTTATCCGCGAGAGGATGTTATTGAACTTCGCAGTCGCGTTACAACACTTGAGTTTAAGATAGAACAATTAGCAAATTTATTAGATACTAATAATCCCAATTCGTTTATTTCTCAACAGATTAGAAATTGGGAAGTTCAAACAAGAGATTTAGAGAATCTATCAGCCGATTTAAAACAGTTAAAATCAAATAATCAAGCCGAACATCAACAGTTAGCTAGAGAGGCAGAAAATGCCATTTCTCAACTGACAACAGATAGCGAAATCTTAAGCCATGCCCGAGAACTTGTGCGGTTTTTTAAAGAAGCTTAATAGCGTTTTATTTATCCCCCTAAATTCTTCGTAGGTGAGGGGTTGGGGGAGAGGTTTCAATTTATATCATCACATAAGGAGCGATCGCTTTCTTCAACTTCCGAACTATTTTGCAGATAATCTTTAACAAAATTGCAGGCGTAAGTGAGTTCATCCAACTTTAAAATTTCCTCTAAATCCCATAAAATAATATCCCGATCGTCTCCACCTGAAGCAATAAATCGACCGTCGGGACTGAAAGCAACATCCCAAACATTACTGTCGTGAATTTTCAGTTTAACTATCTCGGTTCCATCTATTTTTAACACTTTCACCGAACCGTCACCACAACCTATTGCTAAAGTTTGACCATCGGGACTAAAATCAACCGAAGATATTCCCAGACATTTTCCTTTAAAAGTTTGTAAAAGTGTACCATCAATGTTCCAGAGTTTTAGAGTATCATCTAAACTCGCCGTGGCAATAATTTCGCCATCTGGACTGATATCCAGACCCCAAATTCCATTGCTATGAGCGTTTAAGCTTTTTAGTAAAGTACCATCTGTTTTCCAAAGTTTAGCCGTCCCATCTGCACTGATGGTTATAACGGTTTGATTATTTGGAGTAAACTGAACTTGATAAACCCTCGCTTTATGTCCAACTAAAGTCGAAATTAAACGACCATCTAGATTCCACAATTTAGCCGTTTTATCATTGCTGCTAGAAGCCAATATTTCACCGTCTGAACTCAAGGAAATATCCCAAATAAAATTTGAATGAGTGGAGAAAGCATTAATTTTTTCCTCGGGATTCCAAAATTCTATTGTACCATCAGATTGTGCAATTATCCTTATGTCTTCTAAACCCAAAGTATAATTTTGAATAGATGCAAAAGCCATTTCTCTGCCCTCTACGCTTTGTTTAATTGTCCCATCAATTGACCAAAATTTAACTGTATAATCAGAGCTTGCCGATGCTATAGTTTCATCATTAGGATTAAATTCAACTTGCCAAATTGTTCCATTGTGTCCAGTAAAAGCTTGATAAAAATAATTTTTTGTTTTCCATAATCGAATTGTATTATCATCGCTACCCGAAATCACGGTTCGATCATCTCTGGCAAATGCTACCGCTCTAATTGAGGATTGGTGTCCTTTAAATTTTCTTAATGCAGTACCCTGTATTGTCCAGAGTCGAACGGTTTTATCCGCACTTGCAGAAGCAATTTGATTTCCATCTGAACTGATATCAATTTCTAAGACTTCACCCTGATGACCTTCTAGGGTTTTGATTAATTTTCCCTCTGTTGTCCAAAGTTTAATCCTACTATCCCCACCTGCTGAAACAATAATCGGATTATTCCGTCCGTTTGCATCTTTGAACCAAGCAAATTCCACATCCCAAATCGGTGCTTCATGTGCTTTTATACTCCAATTAATTTGACCATTAAGATTCCAAAATTTTACCTGTCCATCCACACTTCCCGAGGCAATCATATTTCCCTCCGGATGAAAGGCAACTCCCCAAACAGGTGATTGATGTCCGATCAAAGTGTTGAGAAGTTCACCTTCTAAATTCCACACTTTAACAGTTTTATCTCCACTGGCTGAGGCGAAAATTTTACCATCCGGACTGAAGCTAATATTCCAAATTGCCCCTTGATGACCGATGAAACTTTTTAAAAGTTGACCCTGATGATTCCAAATATAAATTGTACCGTTTAAACTCGCAGAAACAAGGATTTTACTATCAGGACTAAAACTTAAGGCATGAACAGTTCCATCATGTTGTAAAGTCTTAAGTAACTGACCGTGACGATTCCAAAGTTTAATAGTTCTATCGCTGCTTCCGGTGGCGATTATTTCACCATCCGGACTCGTATCAACGGCAAGAATCCAGCCTTTATGACCCGGCAAACGATTAAATTCTGCCGTTCCTAAAATGGCTTGGCGCAATGTGTCTGTCACATTTTTATTGAGATCGGATGGAATAGTTTTGAGGTTGTTTAATCGCCGTTTTGCTTTAATTACCGTCACTAAACTCTTTAAGCGATTGTGAGAGGTAAACAGTTCTTCTGAGGAGTCAATTAAGGCTTGAATTTCTTGAACTGTGGCTTGCTGTTCCTGTTGGAGGGCTTGCTGGCGTTGATTAAATGCGATCAATCCCGAACCAACGGCGACCAAAAAGCCTATACTAATTGAACCGAGCAAATAACGCTGTAACTTGGCATTTTTACGCTCTTGTTTGAGTTGGGTTTCTATAGTTTTAGCGCGTTCAGCTTCATAGGTTTGCTGAGTTTTTTGACGCTCGCTTTCCTCGCTAGCTGCCAAGAATTGATAATCTAAATTACTCAGACTTTTACCCTGCATCCAAGTTTGAGCATCTCGCAAAGCCTGTCCGCTCAATAAACGAGATTCGTCGGTTTTTTCGGAAGCGATCCAAGCATCAAATGCTTGCGAATAGGGTCGTAAAGCCTGAAGCTGTTGGCTTACCCATTCGAGGTTAAAAACTTCCGCATATATCGGATTTCTAACTCGCAAACTGGCATTTTTTTTGATCACCAACCCGGATAATAATAACTCAATTTGTTCGCTGCTTTTATCGGAGTTAATATTTTTACTTTGCAAGATTTGTTGATAAATCCCTAAAATTCGTCCGACTAATTGTTTATTGTATAAAAGGCGATCGCGAATGGTTCTCAGGTGTTCGGGTTCGTCTTGAAATTCCCAATTTTCAATAATCTGCGATCGCACAATTTCTGAGACACAGCGTTCTGGACTAATATATTCTAGGGCTGATTCTGGATCTTTTATAGAGATTTCTTCTAATTTTCCTTGAACAAGATAACACAACTTTTGGGTTAAAAACGGCTGCCCATTTGTCCAGCAAAAAACTTCCGTTAAAATCGCTTTACTCTTGGTTTGAGAAACTGGAAATCCTTGAGCAAGACTCATAGATTGATTTAAACTCAAGTTCTCTAAATCAATAGCTTGTCCAATATTAAACGGGGTACGAGTTTTGTCTCGAATTAGATCGGAAGGTGTAGCCACTCCAAATAAAGCAAAGGTGAGGCGATTATAGTCAGGATTAACCTCCCGTTGATTGTAGCAAAAACGAATCAGAGCAAACAAATCATCAACCTGAAAATTTAGACTCAGAATGCTATCAATTTCATCGATAAAAATAACTAACTTTTCTTCGCTCAGTTGAGTCAATAAAATATCTTCAATAAAATGACTAAGTTGCTGTAGGGGAGAGAAATCCTCTTGACTCTGCAACCAGGTTTTGAGAGTAGCGGGTTTGGGCAAATTAAATCCCCGCCACAGTTCATAAATCATTCCTCTATACCATTGAACGGGTGTAACATCATTACTACCAATTCGGGTAATATCTAGAAACGAGGAGCGAACCTTTTCCTGTTGCAGTCGGTAACGAGTCTGACACAAAAGGGAAGATTTTCCCATTTGACGGGCGTTGAATACATAGCAAAATTCTCCCGCCTTTAGAGCTTGATAAACGTCAGTATCAGCCTGTCGTTCGACATAGGTTTCTATGCCAACTTTTAAGCTTCCCCCAACTTGATAGAAACGGCTATTCATTGAACTCGCTAAAAGCTTGACTGACAGTAATCCGATTTCGTCCTTTTCTCTTAGATTGATAGAGAGATCGATCAGCCGCTTCGACCAAATCTCGCCAATTAAAATCGGATGAAGGAATAATACTTGCGACTCCAATACTAACTGTTACAACGTTCTCTGGAAAGCAAATCACCCGAGGATTTTCAACAGTAATTTGTAAGGCTTTTATTTGGTGTTGAATGCGTTGGGCGACTTGCACTCCCCTCTGGGTGTTACTCATCGGAAGCAAAACTGCGAATTCTTCTCCCCCGTAACGAGAAACCAAATCTGTTGAACGATTAACACATTCTGTTAGGGCTTGAGCAATTTTTTGGAGACAAACATCTCCAGCCGGATGACCGTAGAGATCGTTATAGACTTTGAAATAATCGATATCGACAAGAAGAAGGGATAAGGAATTATTTTGATTTCCTAACCGTTCCCATTCTTGTTCAATGGTGCTGTTAAACCAACGACGATTCGCAAGTCCGGTTAATTCATCTGTTTCTGAGAGGCTTTTTAGGGTTATATTTTGTTTTTCGAGTTGTTTGATATGGTGAATTAATGGATGTTGATCAATGGTGTCTAGTTTGTAGGTTCTAAAGTATTGTCGATAAAGTTGACAACTACAAATGACTTGATTACCGATGAGTGTCACTAGCCCTAGACTTTCTAACTGATAGGCTAAAATGGGATCGAGTGTAATGGCCTCATCGATTTCAACAACGTATTGAAAAGCGGTGGCGAGTTCTTGATTTTGTTTTAAGTGGATTAAACAACGTTGTAGATGATCGCGATAAATCCCTGATAGTGTGGCAGATTCTTCTATAATATGAGTGAGTTTAACCTCTGGAGTCTCTACACCGACTTCTATTTGCTTGTTCAGATGATACAAAGCCAGTTGAGTTAAATAGGGATGTCCGTTTACCCATTCGTAGAGTTGATCTGCTATTGTTTCACTCAG
>JGI12048J13642_10935451_pt1 | contig 15645 bp, 9 predicted proteins | sample ElkSlonscriptome_16_FD_13642 | JGI IMG/M metagenome (IMG submission 13642)
CTTCAGTTTCTATGTACTTGTGGCCAGTTCATATTTCATTGTGCTGATCATCTATGGTAGCCTGATCTTCATTAAAAAATGGGATGCCTCGAACATTCCGCCAATGATGAAAAATTTCTTTTTCATCCTGATCCTGGTGTATCTCGTTGCAGGCCTGGTGGGATTTGTGAAAATCCTCAATCACAATTTCAGTACCGACCGAAAAAACAGGGAGTTGCAAAACAAGATCCTGACTACGCAGCTGGAACTCAGGGAACAGGAGCTCAATTACCTGAAACGCCAGATCCATCCGCATTTCCTGTTTAACACCCTGAACACTATTTATGGATTTGCGCTGAAACAGTCGAAGCAAACGCCCGAGATCATCCTGAAATTGTCAAATTTGCTGGACTATATTCTCTATCAAGTAAATAAGCCGCTTGTAAGTCTTGAGAATGAGATCAGGCATATACAGGAATACATCGAACTTGAGAAGATCAGGTTCAGCGAAAATTTACGTGTCTCTTTCAAGAGAAGCGAGATCGATGAAAAGATCATGGTCCCGCCGATGCTCTTCATTCCTTTTATTGAAAATGCCTTCAAGCATGGCAGTATCATTGATGGCTTTCTGACCATAGAGATCGAGATTCACATCGATGGAAATAACCTTGAATTCTCGGTCAGTAACACTGTTGATGATCCCGCAGGTAACTCGGGAGGTGTGGGGATGAAAAACATTCAAAAGAGGCTTGACCTGACCTTTAAGAACCAGTATGCAATGGAGTATGGAAGAAAGGGTGACAGATACAGTGTAAAGCTGGTGATCCATAACTTAACGAACAACTCAAATGGCTGAAATGATCAATTGTATCATCGTCGATGACGAATCTGTGGCCCGTGAGATCCTGGAGAATCACCTGGGGAGGATTGGCTCCATCAAGGTAGGAGCCAGCTGTAAGAACGCAATCGAAGCCTTCCGTGCCATCAACGAGCAACAGATCGACCTGGTGTTCCTGGACATCAACATGCCAGGTATAGACGGCTTATCCTTTGTAAAGTCAATGACGAGAGATATCAAGGTGATCTTTACAACTGCGTACCGCGAATATGCTGTAGATGGGTTTGATCTCAGGGCCGTGGATTATTTGCTGAAACCTATCTCATTTGAACGCCTGTTACAGGCGATCAACAGGTTTGTCGACGAATCCGGAACGCAACGAAATGATCGGGTTGAACGCCTGGGTACTGAAGCCGGTGAAAGCTTCTATGTGAAGTCAGACAGGAAGATGGTTCGCATCTGGCTGGAGGGGATCCGGTATATAGAGAGTTTTGGTGATTACCTGAAAATACACATGAAAGATCGAACGGTGGTCACGCGGGAAACTATGACCGTAATTGAGGCGAAGCTCCCAGCCGATCAGTTCATAAGGACGCATCGCTCATTCCTGGTTTCGGTGTCGTCCATAGATTCCTTCACAAGTGAGGTTGTAGAGGTTGGTAATCATGAAATTCCTGTGAGCCGGGGATACAGGGACCAGGTAATCAGTCGACTTGAACAGGTATAATTTACCTTATTTTCTCCTCCCCTGCCAACATGGGATTGTCATAGAAGATCTTCCTTTCATACTCAAAATCGTAGAGGGTCAGGATCCTGATGTAATAGTATGATTCCCAGTAATCCTCGATCGAGCGGATGTAATCGCGTTTGGCAGATTCCCTTTCGCTGAGGGATATTTTCAGTTCGGTGATACTGATCTCCCCGTTCTGGAATTTCTTCTGCGCGATCCTATAGCCGTTCTCGGCAACCTTGTCAGCTTCTTCCGCAGTTTTTAACTGTTCACGGAGGAGGTTGAACCGCTCCACCTGGACGACCACCCTTCTTTCAAAATCCTTCTTGTCCCTCTCCACATCATAGAGCACGAGCTCACGCTGGGATTCGGCAAGTTTCACCTGAGAGGCTGACCGTCCCCAGTCGAGGATCGGCAGCCGGATAGAGAGTTCGACGAACTGCTGTTGTTCAGGCTGTTCGTATACACCTCCGAGGACCTCCGAGGAATTTGACAGACCATAACTTCCGCTGAGTGTTGCCTGCAGGCTGTTTTCCCGTTTTGCCTGCTCCAGTTCCCGGTCGGCATTGAGCAACCTTTGCTGAAAATTAATCACATCATCCTTGTTCTCCTTGGCTTCGGCCAGGGCCTTATCAGGATCAATATGGAACAAGGTCATATCAAGAGGAATGGATAACTCTATGCTCGTACTTTGGTCCAGGTTGATATAGGATTTCAGTTCAAAATCGGCATTTCGAAGGTCCATATCGGCATTCCTGACCGACTTCTGGGCATTCAGCACGGCAAGTTTGATCCGGGAGTAGTCGTTTTCCGAGATGGTTCCCAGCCCGCGTCTTACTTCGGCGATCTCCAGGTTGGCCTGACTGTTTTGGAGGTTGCTCCTGGCTAAATCGTAATTTGTCTGTATCCGCAAGTAACGAAAAAAGAGTGAAGTAGCACGATGTGCGATCTCCTCGATGGTTTCCAGGTAATCCTTCTGTGCGCGTTCATATTCCAGTGGAGCCGTCTTTTTATACCATTTGGCCCAGTTGTACTGGAAAATCGGCTGATAGATCCCAATATAGATAGGGCTGCCCGAAAATTCCTGGTCTTCCGCCAGGATATCGTTGATCCCGTAGAGTGAAGTCGCCGCATAGATGGAGGTATTCGTTTGTGCAATCGACTGGTTCAGAGAAAGGTTTGCTGATGCAGAAAGACGTCTGATCCTTTGAAATTTTATACTTCCATCGGGTTGTGTGATCGGACTGTTGGTATTCTCGAATTTGGGCAGGTCTCCGCTAAGTACCAGTTGTGGCCTGAACCTGGTTTGGAAATTTTTGAATCTCCAGTATGAATTCACATTGGTATTCTGGGCATATTTTGTTGCGGAAGACTGGTTGATGGCCAGGTCAATTACATTCCTGAGGCTTAGCTCAAAGGTGTCCTTATTGAACTGCAGGTCAACGTTGTCGACTGATAAGTTGATGGTATCCTGGGCTTCCAGGGAGATGCTTCCGGCAAATACAAGCAGCAGGAAGCTGAATTTACGTAGATTCATGCCGTTCTCGTGTTTAATAGATGTCTACTTTTTCCCTGTTCCTAAAGAGGGTCACATCGGAGATGATCACCTGGTCGCCGGGCTGGGCGCCGGATTCAATCTCCAGGTAGTTATCCCCCATGATCCCGGTTGTAATTCGCTGCTTCACAGCCACATCTCCTTCCACCTTGTAGATATCAAAGTTGGATGAGCGTTCAATTGAGGGGCCGTATTGCACCCGCATGACGCTGTCGGCCCTGCTGACAACCACTTTCAGCGGAAGTGTCATATTGGGTCTCAGTTTCCAGTGATTGCTTTCCTGCAGGTAGACGTCAAATTCCACCTTTTTATCCTTGATGGCCGGACTCACTGTTCCAATTTGTCCGTGCAGTTCCTCCTCGGCAAGGTTCACCATCACCTGCACACCTGTTCGGATAATTTCCGAGTGATCATCATCTGCACTCGCACGGATCTTAAAATTGGAGAGGTTAGACATTTTTACAAGCAATTTGTCTTTATTCACCTTCTCACCTACCTGTCCGTCCAGGGAAAGAATGATCCCTGATGAAGGGGCACGGATGATCATTTTTTTAAGAAGTTCTTCTTTTTGTTCGAGTGCCTTCTCTTGTATCTCTATTTGTAATCTAAGTCCTTCATCCTCAGTTTCAAGTTGTTTGAGCCTGATCGTATTACGGGCATTGATAGTTTCCAGGTCTTTTTCAGCGAGCACCAACTCCTGCTTTGTCTGTTCAAACCTGGCTGGTGAGATACCACCCACTTCAAGCAATTGTTCCTGGTCGGCCAGCTCAGATTTCAGGGATGCGATCTTCAGTTTTTTCACCTCCACGTTGTAATCCAGGTCAACCCTTATGCTGCGTGCATTCAACTGGTTTTTTCTTAGTGAATTCCTTTTCACCTCGAGTTGGTCCTCGATCCGTTCAATCTCTTCCTGTACAGGTGACGGGTCCAGGATGATCATCGCCTCCCCGAGTTCAACTTTACTGCCCACGTCCTTCACGATACGCTGGATGATACTGGAGGCCGGTGAGAGGATCAGCACTTCACTTTCTGGCTCAACGGTACCTTCGGCAGGGATGGTAGCTACGACAGAGCCGACGCCTACCTCAGATATTTCAAATTCCCCGGAATTGATCTTCCCCATGGGAACGAATTTGATAATCAGGATTATTGCTGCAGCAATGACAGCAATGACCGAAACTGAAATAAGTATTTTCTTCACGAAATAATTGTTAGTAATGGTTCTCAAAACTCTGAAAAAACTCCAGTGCCGGGTGGTCCTGAAGAGATTCAGTTGCTCAAATGATTCAACGACAAAATTAATCAATAATCCCGTTCCTGCAGAGAAATTCAGTCACAATATCAGAGAATTCTGTGTAAGGGAATCTGTAGTCTACTTCGCCCGAACTGTCACATTTCCCGTTGCCGGGAGATGGTGCTTCGCACCGGGTTGAAAATGCGCTGCAGCAATCTCATCTCATCGGTGATGATCTCGGCATCTCCCTGCATGTTCTGTCTGAATTCAAGGGTAATGTTGTAATAGGTATTGAGTCCCTCCGGCAGTGTTACCTCCACGTTGTAAAAATCATCCTGCGGTACTTTTGAAACATTACTCACTTCTCCTTTGACCATTCCATATTTCTGGTGTGGATAATTCTCGAACCGGATATGCACAGGATCGCCTATACTCACTTCACCTGCTCCCCTCATGGGCAGCCTGATCTTCCCGATCATCCCGACCTCATTATCGGGCACGATGGTCATCACCTTTTCTCCCTGCCGGACATTCTGGTGCTCACTCCAGATACTGTTAAAGGTAACCACACCGTCGATGGGCGCAATGATCAGGAAATTCTTTTCCCAGCTTGCCAGTGCGGCCGTAAGTTTGTTAAATGATTCTCCAAGTGACACCGCGATTGCGGTCTCCTGTTCCTGTTGTTTCAGCTCGAGCTCCAGCAACTGGTCATTGATCCGCGCGATCTTGATCTCATTTTCCGCTTTCAGGCTGATCATCTCCTGCCAGCTTGCTCGTTTAACCAGCATCTGGGATTTGGTCGTTTCAAAATTTGATTCCGAGACCACTCCCTGTGTAAAAAGTGTTGAATCCCTTAAGTACTGCCGCTCTGCAAGTTTATATTCTTCACGTAGAGTTGAGGCCTGATCGTCGAGGAAACTTGTGTATTCCACATATTGATCATATTCTTTACGCATCAGTTCGATCTTGCGCTGATGGTAATCAAGTTCCAGGAATTCCCGGTATTGCCTGTAATTTTTGAAAAAGGTGGCATAATCGGGTTGAATCGTTCCAAGTTCAGCATCCCCGTTCACGGGAAAGGCGATCTCCGGCAATGTATCGGCTGGTAGTTCGACCTGCTTCAGGATCTCTTTCAACCGTATCACGTCTTCAAAATCCGCCGGATTTTCGATCACAGCCAGGACCTTGCCTTCTCCCACCTTTTCATTGTCTGAAACCAACAGGTGTTCCACTTTGCCATTTGTTCGGGATTCAATATCGGCTGGGGGTCGAAGTGAGGTTACATAGATCTTTGCCTGTTTCACTTCAGGAATCTTGAATAACCAGGATCCCACCAACAGTACCAGGATCACGATGAATAGCATCAACATCCCATTTCTGGTGATCCAACCCGGCACCTTCCCCAGGATATCTTCAACATCATCACTGCGAAGTTCTATTTCATCTTTCTTATCAGTCATTTCAAACGTTTGATATTGAGCTAATATAGAAAAAAAAGCAATCGAAGTCAGATGAGTAATGAACAATTGGTTTTAAAAACAAACTGCCGGGGGGTTCCCGGCAGTTCATCTGATCTGTTGCGAAAGATTCTACGCATCAATATTCGCATATTTCGCATGTTTTTCTATGAATTCCCGGCGTGGCGGCACCTCATCGCCCATCAGCATGGAGAAGATCCTGTCGGCCTCTGCAGCAGAATCGATGGAAACCTGTCTCAGGGTACGGTTTTCCGGATTCATCGTGGTATCCCACAGCTGCTCGGCGTTCATTTCACCAAGACCCTTGTATCGCTGGATATGGATACCTGCTTCACCTCCGTAACTTTTCACCAGCGCGGCACGCTCCTCCTCGGTCCAGCAATAGGTCTCCGTTTTACCTTTCCTGATGAGGTATAGCGGTGGTGCAGCGATATAGAGGTAACCATTCTGGATGATCTCATTCATGTACCTGAAGAAGAAGGTCATGATCAGTGTGTCGATGTGCGATCCATCGACATCGGCATCCGTCATGATAATGATCTTGTGATATCTCAGTCCGGCCAAATCCAGCTCCTTGCTGTCATTCTCGGTACCGATCTTAACCCCCAGGGCTGTGAATATATTCTTGATCTCCTCATTTTCAAAGATCTTGTGCAACATTGCCTTCTCCACGTTCAGTATCTTACCCCTGAGCGGCATGATGGCCTGGAAGGTCCTGTCCCTTCCCTGTTTCGCTGTTCCGCCGGCAGAGTCACCCTCCACCAGGAATATCTCCGTTTTGGCAGGATCTTTCTCGGAGCAATCAGCAAGTTTACCAGGCAGTCCTGCACCAGAGAGGACGTTTTTACGCTGCACAAGTTCCCGCGCTTTCCTTGCAGCGTGGCGTGCCTGGGCTGCCAGGATCACTTTGGAAACAATTTGCCTGGCATCCTTCGGATTTTCCTCGAGGTAATGTGCCAGCTCACTGCTTACAGCCTGGTCAACCACGCCCATGATATCTGAATTCCCCAGCTTTGTCTTGGTCTGTCCTTCAAACTGTGGTTCAGCTACCTTGACAGAAATGATCGCCGTAAGTCCTTCACGGAAGTCGTCCCCGTTGATATCAAACTTCAGCTTCGAAAGCATGCCTGATTTTTCGGCATAGCTCTTTAGTGTTCGTGTAAGTCCCCTGCGGAATCCCGACAGGTGCGTTCCACCTTCGATCGTATTGATATTATTCACATAACTGTGAACATTCTCTGAAAAAGAGGTATTGTACTGAAGCGCGAGCTCCACAGGTACATCGTTCTTCTCGGTATCGATATGGATCACATCTTCAATGAGCTTTTCACGGGTAGCATCAAGGTAGGCCACAAACTCCTTCAGTCCCTCTTCGGAATAGAAATTATCTGACCTGTAATGTTCTTCGCCGCTCTCACCGTTGCCGTTTTCGCCATTTCCGTTTTCCTCAATCTCCCGTTTGTCGATGATGGAAAGCTGGATCCCCTTGTTCAGAAAGGCCAATTCGCGCAATCGGGAGGCGAGGATCTCATATTTATATTCAGTTGCAATGAAAATCTCTTTGTCGGGTCGGAAAGTGATAATCGTTCCGGAGCGATCGGTATCTCCCACCTCGGTAACCGGCGCATTTGGAACACCCCGCACATACTCCTGCTCGTATACCTTTCCGTCGCGGTGTACCTCAGCCCTGAGGTGCTCAGAAAGTGCATTTACGCAGGAAACACCGACACCATGCAAACCTCCGGAAACCTTGTAGGAGTCTTTATTGAACTTTCCCCCGGCATGCAGAACGGTCATCACCACTTCCAGGGCAGACCTTTTCTCTTTCTCATGCACATCCACAGGAATCCCTCGTCCATCATCTTCAACCGAAACAGACCCATCTTCATTTATGATCACATCGATCTTACTACAATGACCAGCAAGCGCTTCATCAATGGAATTATCAACAACTTCGTAAACAAGGTGATGCAGCCCTTTTTCACTGACATCACCAATATACATGGCAGGACGTTTCCTGACAGCTTCAAGTCCTTCAAGAACCTGGATGCTCTCCGCAGAATAACCATTCGCAATGCTCTTGCCTACCTGTTCTTTCTTTTTATCCATTTTTCAATCTTTAACTTTGAAATGTTCAACAAAATAATTGCTTCCCGACACGTCGACCTAACGACGAAACAGGTCTCTTTTTCCTCTTAAATCTGAAGGTAAATCAGTGATTTCTCGCTTACCCACTCATCCCTGAATCCCAACCACCTAGTGAAAGATTTTAACAAACTTTTTAAATAACTGTAAATCAAAGCGATATAAGTCAACTATCCATCCCTTTTTGGTTCTACCAAAAGTAATGAAAATTGACGAAAAAACCATGAATAAACAGCCTGTAAATCAGCTAAGTTATTAACATGAAACTGTTTGAAAAAGGGGTCAATTCTTGGTGCCGAATTCCAGCTTATGTCCGACCTCCCGGTGGACCCGGTTAGGCAAACGATCGTGATGCACTTCCAGGAACTGTTCCACCGCCTTGCGGTCCCATCGGATCAGGCTCCTGAGCGACCAGGAAACAGCCTTGACAATGAGATCATGACGATCACTAACGGCACGTGTACAGACTTCAATGGTACGCCGGGAATCTCCCGTTCCTCCCCTGGAAGCAAGATTCAGGGCAACGGTTCCAACGAGTGCCAGGCGCCTGTGCCACATCACTTCCTCTTGCTGCAGTTTGCGGACATCCATATCTGTAATCGTCCCAAGTCTCCAGAGGATGCCATATATGACAGTGCCATAGGTATCCACCGACACCCAGTTATCCAGGGTCCCTTGTAACTGGATTGCCTCCTGCTTTGTCAGTGAAGGCACGATCCTTGCCTTTTCCAGCAGCAGCCACGCCAGCATCTGGCATTCGATGATCCGGGCATCTATCAGTGCATGGGCGAGTTCCAGGAATGCTTCACGTGGTTCTCTCCTCATGATGCCATGTAGTTCTTTTACCACAAGTTTCAGGTCCGGATTTTTAACCCCGAGCACCTTCATTGAGGTCGGGAAATTGGATAAAGCCTTCGCTGCTCTTTCGGCAGTTCCCAGCTGCTGCAGGGTTGCAACAATATCTTCGGTTGTGTTCATTGTCCTAATAAAGATGTGCTTGATTGAATTATTATATGGGCGGATTGAATTCCGCCCCCTGTAATCCTATTCAAAGAATTCTTCCAGTTGTTTAACAAACTCGCCGAGGCTCTCCATTTTGTCTGCCAGTCGGTGTGTAAAAAAATTGAAATCCAGTTTACTCACCACGCTGTTCAGTTTGCTCCTCTTCTTCGTATAATCATGATTTACAAGTCTGTATACACGTTTAAGATCATGTGCCGGCTGCCCCCTTCGCTCCATATTCTCAGTCTTCGGATTGAAATGGAGCCGCTTTTCGATGTATTGTGGCGTAAGCTTTTGCGAGACTTTTCTGAAGTGGGTATATTCACCCAGGAACCAAGCTTCTGTTTCCATGACGGCAAGGAAGATCCTGGTGACGGCTCCCTTCTGGGGAACCCTGAAATTCAGCCCTTTTCTCAATTTAGGTATATCTGCATGGGAGAAATTTGGGTAAACATCACGGAGTCCGATGATACAGGAATATCCTTTTTCCACCAGGCTTTGACGTTGTGTCATCAGGTATCCTTTCACATTTGTCTCTCCTCCACAATCATAGATCAGCACATAGTACCCGGTGTCTCTTGCGACTTTTGCGGCATGCATGACAGTGAAGGAGAGTCTGGCGTTGTGACCACCGGTGATCTTTACCGCCTGGACAGCAATATGCTTGTCCCGCATCACCTTTTCCAGCATGTGTCGCACCAGGATCTGCTCTGTAAGTCCCTCAACAAATATGGCAATGCGCTTCATTCAGATGGATCGGAGAACCCGGTTTTAAAGAATTCACTGGCATAGAAGTCGAAATTATTCAGCCCTGTGAATTTAAACTCCTCGAATTTTTCTTTTGAATTTTCATAATTATAGAGGCTGATCTTGTTGCCGTCCCTGTTGAGTACAGCCCAGTTCTCGATGGACACCGCATTCATGATAAATGAATCATTGGTGGACATGATCAGCTGAATTCCGGATGACTCGGCCTTTTTCACAAGCAGGTTTACGAGGAGTTTGGCCCTTGAGAAGTCAAGACCTTCCCCGATATCATCGATAATAACGCAGCCATGATGTCCTTCCTGGATGTACCTGTTGATCCTGACAATCACACTGAAGGCCCTGAACATCCCCTGTGACATGTCCCGCTGGGTAACTTGTTTCTCAAGACCTTCTTCGGTGGTATAGACCGCGTACCTGTCCTGCTGTGCTGGGTTGTTCTTTTCTGAATATTGCACGATACCGGTATCTTCCAGCTGGTAACCTATCTCCTTCATATCATTGATCACCGATTCCCGGAACTTTGGATACTTTTCCATGGCCAGGTAGAGCACTGGCACCAGGGTAGCCCTTGTATCACTGAAATCAACTTCTTCCTCTTCAAAGACCTTTTTCACCGCATAACTGTTCTTTCCCAGGTTTCCACTGAAATCAAACCTGCGCATATTGGTGGCCCAACGGTGTATCTCCTCAAGGAAGGGGTGTTGCAGTTTATCGCGCTTCGCGTAGCTGGCCAGCTGGTTTTCAGGGATTCCGAAATCAAGTGCGATATGCTTTTTGCCGCCCATGTAGATGATCCAGCCTGCTCCGTCCTTATTCCGTTCCAGGACGCGCTTTCCTTCCCATTCGAGCGTCTCTTTCAGGATCACCCCGTTGTCGTATTCAAATTCCAGCAAGACATCCTTTTTGTCCTTTCTGAAGCAGACTTTGTATCTCCCCTGCACCTTGGGGATGTTCCTGCTCCCCTTCAGCATGTCGGTCATCTCTGAAAGGGCGTTCAGGGTACGTGTTTTCCCGCTTGAATTCTGACCGACGATCAGGTTGATCTTGCCAAGGTGAACATCATCGATCAGCCATTCGATCTTCGCTCCTTCATTCTCCCGGAAAGTAAGTTTTCTCAGGTACATTGAATTGGGTGTTGGTCATGATAAAGATAAGCAAAATCAGCTTTCCCTTTACAATCCGTATGTAAAGCCCAGCATCACCCTGAACCTGTAGGATGGGTAATTATTCCACATGTAATAGGGTTGTGCAGTCATGTTGTTAAACTTCGCCCAGAAGGAGAGCAACTTGGTGTACCTGTACTCAAGACCCAGGTTCAGGTCGACGGTGGCAGGCAGTTTTCCCGGATCGCCTCCCTCAGTCACTGAAGGGTAATACCGCGGACCGATTACAAAGAGGCCTGCATCAGCCAGGATCTTATCTCCCAGGTTATAACGGGCCTGCAGACTTGCATCAAAATCGGGCCGGTACCATGCATATTCCTCCCTGGAGGTCTGGTAATTGTAGTAATTCCCTTTTAGAAATACGCGCATCGAAGCCGTGGGCGCAATGTTCAGCTCACCATACACATTTAAAAGGGTCATATCGTCGTAACGCACTGCAAACTGGTTGTGCAGTTCATTGGTTGTATCGGTGACAAAAAAGTACTGGTCATCCACTGCCGAATAGGAGCCCCTGACATTCCACGCCAGGTAATCCGTCACCTTGCCCTTCAGTCCGGCATACGCATAGATCCTGTGGTTGGTGGGCCTGACCACCAGTCCGGGCACCGAATAAGGATTCTCCCCTACAATTTTCATGTAGTTGTTCGATTCCTGATACCCGTCAACCCCAAAGTAGGGTACCAATACCTCTTCAACGATGTTGAATGAAAATTTACCCTGTACATAGAAATGTGAGATCACCTCCCCGTTCTGTATCTCGGTATAGGTATTGAGACCTGCGCTGAAACTCCACTCTGCGCTTGATTTGGAGATATAGGGATTCACCTTGATAATGAAATGGTTGGTCAGCAAGGTATCCCAGCTCTCCTGGTGTCCGAAATAGCTCATCCCCAGTTCACTTCCGATCCTGAAATCACCAATCATCTGGTCGATATACCCGTCCAGGACAACGCCATGTTCCATCTGGTCAAAATCGTGGGTGAAATAATTATACTCCAGTGCTCCATCATACTGCAGGTGAAAAGAATCGGGACGGGCCGACTGAAAACCGACGGAGGCGTGTGCATTGAAGAAGGGATGTGTCATTTCCGACCGGGTTACCGTATCGGAGAAAGCGGTATCCACACCATAGTGCACATAAGTGTCATATGCAGCACCCGCATTGTATTCAAAAATGGTCCGCCTGCCGAACTGTTTACCATAAACCTCCAGTGTATTCTCATTAAAACCGCCTTCAACTTTTTCGTCATTGTCCAGCCGCACCTTTCCGTTCATGGAGTGATGCTTCAGCAGAACGCCGAATGTTCCTCCACTGTTGCGCACCTGGTTGATCCTGAGCTCAGCCAGCGGGGTCAGGTAGTTTCCTCCCCCAAGTTTCAGTTCGCTCTTGTACAATTTGTCAAGCTGGGGTTTGACCATCCGTGCCGGCCTGATCGGGGTCACCCTGTAATCAGTCTCAAAACGCTTGGGAAAGATCAAATAATCAAAATCGGGCTGCTCATAGGAGACCGAGTCGCCGATCTCAGGCAGTAACTGTATCTTCTCTGCTCCCGACAGCGTGGGGGTATAGGGTTTTACCACCCTGACCTCTTCCTGCTGGGCCACAAGGATCGAAGAGATCAAAAAAAGTACCGGCAAAAATATATGCTTTAAGTAGCTCATGCTAACATTTTTTTCGTTATTTAAAGAAGATCGTTGATCGTATCCTGTTCATCGAACATTTCACTGTCTACCTCCGAGGCAAGGTTGTCATGCCTTCTCTTAGCTTCTGCGACGATCCCATCGTCGGGGATGGTATAGTAATCGATGATACTCTTCAGTGTATGGATGGCCTGGAATTCATCATCCAGCGCCAGGTATACATCTGACAGCAGGAGGAAAGCCTTCCCCATCCAGAACTGGTGCGGCGTATTCATTTCGATGAAATCGTAGATCACCTCCTCCACCTTCCTGTAATCAGAGGCATCATAGGACGATTGGAGCACGGCCTGATCGTAGAGGATCTTTGCGACCATGAATTTCGATTCGGCACCTTCTACCGTACTAACGTCGGTTGAATTCTTCCGGAAATATTCCAGTGCCATGTCCACGTTATTCAGTGCCATATAGGATTTAGCCGTCTTGTACCATGCCTCGCGTCGGATCTCTCCCGACAATTCCTCATTGGCGAGCAGGTCAGCCGCTGCATCAATGGTATTTGAATACTCGTTAAGCAGGTAGTAGCATCTCAACACACCGATCCGGGCTTCCATGATATTGGCTGGCTCGTTGGCGATCTCCAGCAGCCTGAGATACTGGTTGACAGCCTTGTTATAGCTGGCATTATCAAAATGGATCCTTGAGGAGGCGACGAGGGCCAGTTCTGAGAACATGTTTCGCGGTTGTGCCGCGATGTAGTCCAGTGACGCCAGTGCTTCACCGGGCTGATTCAATTTCAGGTGGCAATCGGCCTTATAGTAATGCGCATTGAGCAGGTAATTCCCATTGGGATGACTGGCCAGGTAGCGGGCGAGGGAGTTGATCGCTTCACTGCAGTTCCCACTGGCATATGCATTCTCTGCGGCCACGTACATCAGGGAATCCTGCTGCTTGTTGGAGATATCCCTGCCCAGCTCATTCACAAAGGCGAGGTATCCCTCTACGTTGTCGTTCTGCACATAGATACTTTCCAGGCTTTGCAGTGCATTGTCAGCCTCAGGGGTCCCTGGATAATCCTTGGAAACCCTTGTATAGTATTTCATTGCCTGCTGGTACTGTCCCTGGTTGAAATAGATCAGGCCCAGCTGATTCAGTGCTTTGCTGAGATAGCTGCTGTTTGGATATTCGTTCACCAGGGTCTGATAGCGGTCCACTGCCTCGCTGTTGTTCCCCAGTGAAACGTAGGTGCGGCCCGTTTCGAAAAGTGCATCATCCACGTAAGGTGAATTGGGCAGGTCGGCGATGATCATCTCCATGACCTCCAGTTTCTGTTCCAGCCTGTTCAGGATTCCGTAGGTAAACCCTTTCTGGAAATAGGCATAATCCTTATCAGAACGCCCGATGCGGATGGCTTCGTTATATTCTTCGATGGCCTGCCAGTAATTCTTCTGTATAAATTTACAATCCCCGAGCCTGTTATATGCATCAGCCATGACACGGGAATTTTCGTTCTTCCCAATGCGTGTAAAATTGGCAAACCAACGTTCAGCTTCGCTGTAATCTTCTTCATCAAAGGCAATATACCCCATGCTGTAGTTCGCCAGCCCGTATTCTTCCTGCCGGGGAGCAAGCGATTCCTTCATGAATTCGTCAAAATAGGAGCGTGCCATTTCAAGGTCTCCTGAACGGTACGCCGCTTCTCCGAGCCAATAGTAAGTGCGTGCACGTATAGCCGGATCATACTTTCCATATGCAAGGGATTTTTCAAGCACATTCACCGCCTCTATGAATCTCAGGTTGTTATACAGTTCGAGCCCCCTGTAGAATGCGACTTTTTGGTATGCCTTCTCGATCTGCGCATCCATGTACCGGATCTTCTCCAGTGAAGAGAGTGCCATACTGAAGTTCCGGGTTTGAAGGTATGCCATCACCAGGTAGTTATATGCCTCGTCAATCCTTTCGGAAGAGGGATAATAGGTAATGTACTGGTTAAATGCCTGGATTGCCTCATTGAAGGGGTTGTAGGAGAGTTCGAAAGCCAGTTTTGCATAATTGAACAGTGCATCCTCCTGGATATCCTGGTCGTAGTCCATCTTTGCCGCCTGTGAAAAGGCAGTCATCGCCTTGTTCTTGCTACCAAGCTTCAGGTAGCAATCTGCCAGATGGTACAAGGCACTCTGCGAAATCTCTGAACTCCTGTAGGTGATCTTCTCAAAGATATCCGAAGCATTTTCAAAATCACCGCTCTTGTAATAGGCAAATGCCATCTGGTAGCGGTCCTTGATCGAATATCCAGTTGTATTCTCACGATAGGTTTCAAGGTAGGGCACTGCCTCTTCATATCTTTCCATCATGAAATAACTCTCGCCAATGATCTTTGCCATCTCCCCCAGTCTTTTCTCGGAAATGGAGTCCATCAGCGCAGGTGCATAGTCGATCACCTCTCCATATTTCTCCTGCATGTAGAGGATCTGGGAAATATAGTAGGGTGAAATATTGCTGAACAGGGGATCCGTATCGATCCGCCTGAAACCCATCAGTGCGGTTTCATAATTCTCCTCCACGTAATGAATATGTGAATAATAATACGTAGCAGGTGGCGTATACGGTGAATCAACATCGAGTATCTCATAAAAATCAACCCTTGCATTGTCGAAGTCTTTCCGCATGTAATGTGCATATCCCTTTTTGAAATAGTATTCCGGACGTTGCTCCAGGGACAGCTCCTGCCGGTCAACCTTGTTGTACCACATGATAGCCCTGGCCCAGTTCATCTTGTAATGAAAGTAGTTGGCGAGTTCGAAACTGACCCGGTTGACATGCGGACTTTCGGGATGTTCGGTGATGAACCTGTATACCTGGTACTCGGCATCACGGTTATAGAGTCGCAATGCACACATGGCATTGTAATACATTGCTTCGGTCCTCAGCTGGGTCTCCTCTCCCGTGGTTTTTTCGATCACCTGGTCGAATTTAAACCTGGCGGCTCCATACTTTTCCTTTTCAAATAGCTCAATCCCGTCATAGAGGTCCGTATCTGTATATTCGTATGCAGCACTCTTTTGTCCGGCGACATCCACAGCCACCAGCAAAAGTATCACATGCAGGAAACAGA
>JGI12048J13642_10172756_pt1 | contig 15644 bp, 12 predicted proteins | sample ElkSlonscriptome_16_FD_13642 | JGI IMG/M metagenome (IMG submission 13642)
GGAATTGGGAGGTGTGGAAAGTGTTGGGTTCTGGTCTCGAGGTCCCGGACCGCGCTTGCGCGCGTCCGGGACGACGGAATTGGGAGGTGTGGAAAGTGTTCGGTTCTGGTCTCGAGGTCCCGGATCGCGCTTGCGCGCGTCCGGGACGACGGAAATTGGGAGGTGTGGAAAGTGTTGGGTTCTGGTGTCGAGGTCCCGGATCGCGCTGCGCGCGTCCGGGACGACGGGGGAGAATAATGTCCGGAATTGCAGCCTTCCGTCATCCCGGAATCTCATCCCTCCGTCATCCCGGAATCGCCGGAGGCGATATCCGGGATCTCGAAACGACCCCGCACTCTCCTGAAGCGGCTATCGGTCAGCCGGTACCATCAACGGATGGGGAAATCGCCTTTCGTCTACATCCTTGCCAGCCGGCCCGGCGGCGTGCTCTACGTCGGCGTGACGTCCGATCTGCCGAAGCGAGCCTGGGAACACCGCAATCACTTCGTTGCCGGGTTCACAAGACAGTACGGCGTCGATCGGCTGGTCTGGTACGAAATGCATGAAACCATGGAGTCGGCGATCTTGCGCGAAAAGGCGCTGAAGCGATGGAAGCGGGCGTGGAAAGTCGCGCTGATCGAAGCGATGAATTCCGAGTGGCGGGATCTTTTCGAGGATTTCGGAAGCTGAGTCGGGATGGAGGGCGGTAGAGGGCGCTCGGTTTCGTTGTCGAGATCCCGGATCGCGCTTGCGCGCGTCCGGGACGACGGAATTTGGGAGGTGTGGAAAGTATTGGGTTGTGGTCTCGAGATTTCGGATCGCGCTTGCGCGCGTCCGGGACGACGGAATTTGGGAGGTGTGGAAAGTATTGGGTTGTGGTCTCGAGATTTCGGATCGCGCTTGCGCGCGTCCGGGACGACGGAATTGAGAGGTGTGGAAAGTGTTGGGTTGTGGTCTCGAGATCCCGGATCGCGCTTGCGCGCGTCCGGGACGACGGATTCGAGAAGAGTCGTCGCGCTCGAGGCTATTCGATCAGAGCGTCCCTATACATTGAATCGGAAGTGCATCACATCCCCTTCCTTGACGATGTACTCCTTGCCTTCCAGCCGGAGCTTGCCGGCGGCCTTGGCGCCGGTTTCGCCGTTGCAGGCGATGTAGTCGTCGAAGGCGGTGACTTCGGCGCGGATGAAGCCTTTCTGGAAGTCGGTGTGGATGCGGCCGGCGGCCTGGGGGGCGGTGGCGCCGCGGTGGACGGTCCAGGCGCGGGCTTCCTTGGGGCCCGCGGTAAAGAAGGTCAGCAGGTCCAGCAGTTCGTAGCCGGCGCGGATAAGCCGATTCAGGCCGGGTTCGGTCTCGCCCAGATCCGCCAGGAATTCGGCTTGCTCGGCCGGGTCGAGCTGGGCGAGCTCGGCTTCCATGGCCGCCGAGACCACGACCACCACAGCCTCGCTCGATGACGCGTATTCCTGCACTTTCTTTACCATCGGGTTGTCGGCGTTGGCGGTGTCGTCGACGTTGGCCACGTAGAGAACCGGCTTGGCGGTGATGAAGTGCCATTCGCGCAAGGCCTTGCGATCCTCATCCGTCAGGTCCATGGAACGCACCGGGTCGCCCGCGCCGAGATGCGCGACGACGCGCTCGAGCAGCGCTGCCAGGGCTTTGGCCTCCTTGTCTCCGGACTTGGTCTGCTTGGCGGTTCTTGCTAGCGCCTTTTCGGCCGATTCCAGGTCGGCCAGCGTCAGCTCGGTATCTATGGTTTCGATGTCGGCGATCGGGTCGACCCTGCCGGCGACGTGGGTGACGTCGTCGTCTTCGAAGCAGCGCACGATGTGGGCGATGGCGTCGGTTTCGCGTACGTGGGCCAGGAACTTGTTGCCCAGGCCTTCGCCTCGGGATGCGCCGGCGACCAGACCGGCGATGTCGACGAACTGCATGGTCGTCGGGATGATCTTTTCGGGCTTGACGATGGCCGCCAACTGGTCGAGCCTGGGGTCGGGCACCGGCACCATGCCGACGTTCGGCTCGATGGTGCAGAACGGGTAATTCTCGGCCGCGATTTCACCGCTGGTCAGGCAATTGAAAAGTGTCGATTTGCCGACATTCGGCAGCCCTACGATTCCACACTTGAATCCCATGATTACGCTCAGTTCGGGTTGGACTTCGGGGAAACGCCACTCTGTTCGGGCGCGGTATGCAGGGCCGTCATGGCCCGGTTGTCTTGCCCGGCAAGGATCTGCGGAATGACGTCCGCAGCGCTGTCAATGGCTTCGCGTATCGCCTTTTCCTCGTCGGGCCGGGCGCGGCCCAGCACCCAGGGCAGGACCTGTTCGGCCAGACCGGGATGGCCGATACCGATGCGAAGGCGCCGGAATTCGGGCGAGCCGAGGTGACTGAATATGCTGCGCAGACCGTTGTGGCCGCCGTGGCCACCACCTTTTTTCAGCCGAACGGTGCCCGGCGGCAGGTCCAGATCATCATAGGCGACCAGCACCCGCTCGATGGGCACCTTGTAGAAATCCAGCGCCGCGCGCAGCGACTGGCCGGATTCGTTCATGAACGTCTCGGGCGCCAGAACGACAACGTCGACGCCGTCCAGCCTTGTCTTGACCGCGCGGCCCTTGAGCTTCCGGTCGTCCTTCAGCGTCAGGCTATTGCGGCGGTTCAGCTCGTCCACAAACCAGAACCCGGCGTTGTGCCGGGTTCTTTCGTACTTCGGGCCCGGATTTCCGAGCCCGGCAATCAGCCAGGGACTGCTCATCGCAGGCGGGTCCGACTACTTGTCGTCTCCGGACTCGTCCTTGGACTTGTCCTTGTCGCCACCCTCGCCTTCTTCGCCTTCTTCATCCTCGCCCTCTTCGCCTTCTTCGCCTTCGCCTTCCTCGGCAACTTCTTCGTCGCCCAGCGCCGGCTCTTCGCCTTCTGCCAGCGCGGCATCGGCTTCAGCGGCAAGCTCGCCGGTACCCTGGCTTTCGCGGATGAAGATGGCGCTGACCAGTGCGGCGTCGTAGTCTTCTTCATACTCCAGCGCCGGAATCGTCACGCCTTCGGGCAGCTTGAGTTCGCTCAGCATGACCCGCTCGCCCGGCTCCAGGTTGGCCAGGTCGACCTCGATGTACTCGGGGAGATCCTTCGGCAGCGCGGCGATTTCAACTTCGGTAACCAGGTAGGAAATGACGACCCCGCCCTTGCGGCCGGCCGGGCTTTCTTCCTCGTTGACGAAGTGCAGCGGAACTGCGATGCGCAGCTCGTTCTCTTCGCTGATGCGCTGGAAATCCACGTGCATGATGGTCGGCTTGAACGGATGGCGCTGCAAATCGCGCAGAACAACTTTCTGCTTGCGTCCGTCGTCGACCTTCAATTCCAGAATCGATGCGTGGAACGATTCCTGATCGGCGGCGTGCAGAATGAAATCGTGCTCGAGGGTCAGCGAGACCGGATCTCGCGATTCACCGTAAACAACTGCCGGCACTTTCTTCTGGCGGCGCAGGCGGCGGCTCGCACCTTTCCCCACGTCTTCGCGCAGTTCGGCCGGCACTTCGTAAGTCTTGCTGCTCATGTTGAAGTTTCCGTATTGAGACTCAAAAGTCGGATTCAAAAAATCCGGCGGTCCGCGACCAGACCCCGGGGTAGCCCATCATTATAGCGCGGAATAAGACACTTCGGCTAGAGCCGTCGAGATCTGCGTTTATCGCAGCGGCATCCAGAGATTCCGGAATTTCCCACCTGGCCCGTCGTCCCGGAATCGCCAAAGGCGATATCCGGGATCTCGATACGCTACCGCGCAATTGGTAAATGCCGCATTTCGGGTCGACGGGGACCGGCCGGTGTCGATAACGCTCAGTCCGGGGTGTCGAGATCCCGGATCGCGCTCGCGCGCGTCCGGGATGACGGGGGAAATGGTGACCCGGGATTATGAGAAAAATAGTGGGCCCGGATGACGGGGAATGGTGGCCCCGGATGTCGGAGGGAATGGCGGTCCGGTCTGACGAGCGGGATGTTTGTCCAGGATGATGCAAGGCCCGATGGCCGGGATATGACGTCAAAGCACATGTTTGCAGCCGCCGAAAAAGAAAATGCCCGCACGCGGCGGGCATTTTCTCGCAGCCGTCCGGAGACGGCATGGGTTACGACTGACGGTTCAAGGCGACGAGAACGTCGTCACCTGTACCGAACTGGCTGCGGCATCGGATTCACCGATATCCAGCGGCAGGTAGGCGTTGACCAGCCAGAAAAACAGCTGGTTGGTGTAGAACGGGCTGTTGACCACGCCGCTGCGGCCGCCGGGGATGATTTCGTCCACCGTCGGCTGGCCCGGCGTCATGTGCGCCACGACTCGGCGGGCCGGGCCGGAACTGAACATGAAGTCGTTGACACCATTGGACCGGGCGCTGTGGCTGGAGGCGTCGACCGCCTCGTAACCGCCTGACCGTGCGACGCCCGGGAGCTCGGCACTGACGTCGTTGAGCCCGAAGCCGCGCGGCACGTTGAACGGCTTCTGGCCCAGCGGATGCTCGAACACGATGCGGTGAAGCAGCCCCCACCGGTAGTCTTCCTGGTTGGTGGAATTGGCGAACGCCGGGGCGAATTCGTCGCTGGCCAGCAGATCCAGCGCGGCCTTAAGGCTGGCCAGCAGCACCGTATCTCGCGCCGAGGCCGGATCGGGTGCGCCTTCGACATTGAAGAACGGCAGGCCCGATGCGCCCACGCCCTGGTTCTGGTCGAACTTTTCCAGAAGGTTCAGCAGCGCGCTGACCGAAGCCCGGCTGCCGGGTCGGTTGTTGCCCAGCTGAACCGCATTCATGACGCCGTCGATGGTGTTGGAAATAGCCTGGCCGCGGAACGTCGAGTAGATGGTGGCCGCGACACTGTTGGCAATCTCTGCTTCACCCGGCGCCGCCGGCGCCAGCGGGTTATCGCCAGGATCAAAGCCTTGCTGGATGCCGGTGGGGCTGGAGAAGTCCCATGCCGCCAGGCGGCCGATGGCTTCCTGAATGCCCGGATCGGCGGCGAACTGCGCCAGCCCCGGCCATGCGCCCGGGGCGGTCGCATTCTCGAATGCCTCCAGCAGGAACGGCATCATCAGTTCGGCGTCCAGCAGCTGATTGTTGGACTGCAGGATCTTGATGTCGGTCGGTGTGATCGGCGCTTCTCTTGCAATGAGATCCTGGATTTCCCGATCGATGCGGCCGATTCTCAGCGACGCGTAGCCCGGCGCCAGGTAGTAGATGCCGTTGCCGCCCGGACGCAGCTGGTTCAACGCGTTGTTGTCCAGCGTCACACCGACCGGGTCGTTGTTGGCATTGGCGATATAGCCGGATGCCGGGTTGACGATCTGGGGCATTTCACTCAGCGGCAGCGCCTGGTATGGCAGACCGCGGGTCACCTCGGGCTGGCCGTCCAGCGTCAGCCATTCGTGGTTCTGCGCACCGGTGCCGTTTCGAATCAGGAACGGCGGCACGCCGCCGTCGACGTTATTGTTCTGCAGATCGGCCCTGAGCGGTACGGTGCCGGTGGCGAAATAGGCGATGTTGCCGTCGACATCGGCATAACCGAAATTCTGGCCGCCGATAGTGAAGCTGGGCAGGCCCGCCTGAAACTCTTCGAGGTTCTTGGCCCGCGCCCAGGCGCGGAAAGTCGACAGCTCGAATGTCGGACCCCAGCCGGTGTACTGCACCGACACGCCGGTGCCGTCGCCGTTGTTCTGCACGACCGGGCCGTTGTTGCGGCGCGGCACGATGAAGGTGATGGCGCCGCCGTCGTACGGCACGTTGACGCGCGAGATGTTGTCGGCTTCGCCGTCGCCCAGGCTGTTGGCGTAGTAGGACTGGAACACCAGCTTCAACCGCTCTTGCTGACCATTGAACACGGTATGCGTCGGCAGGCCGAAGTTGTTGACCTGGAACTGCTCCTGGAAATAATCGGTCACGTCGGTCGGGTTGACCGTCGATCCCCAGCATATGCGCAGGTTGCAGCCCTGGATCACCAGCGGCGTGCCGGCGAACGCGACGCCGCTGACGGCGACGCCTTCGGACCGGATCACCAGATTTTCCTTGGTGAAGGTCGATGGCATATCGAGCCCGAGGTGCGGGTCGTTGGCCAGGATCGGGAATCCGCTTTCGGTGTGCTCACCGGAGATGATGAACCAGTTGCTGCCCGCCTTGCCGAAGTCGCCGGTAATCGATTCGCCGATGACCGGGATGGCGCGCAGCGCCGCGACGTGCTCGCGCAGGCTGTCGATTACCGAAGCATCAAGGTCGGGACCGCTGTACAGATTCGCCGACGAGACCGTGCTGCCGCCGGCGGACTGGGCGGACGCCGACGCGGGCACTTCGATGATGCCGATGTCGCCAAAGAAGGTCGGGATGGAAACCCGCTCGTCGGCCGGCTCGATCCGATTGACGTCCTCGAAAAACAGCGCGGTGCCGTTGAAGCCGGCGACATCGCCGGTGCCCTGATACGTCAGCAGGTCGATGGTGTTGTCGACATCGCTCGAATCGAACGACAGCTGAAACGCCAGCAGCTTGCCGATGGCCAGTGTATCGACCGGCGTCCAGGCTTCAGCCGCGGTCAGTTCGATCGCACCGTATTCCGGCGGCAACGGATTGTTGCGCAGATAGGTATTGACCCCGTCGGCGTAGGCCTTGACCCAGCCCTTTTCCTCTGGAGACAGCGCGACCCAGGTAGCGAATGCGGCCCGTCTCAGGCCCAGGGTTCTGAGCTGGATATCGTTGCCGAGCGCGCCGCTGCCAAGCAGTTCCGCCAGCGTGCCGGAAGCCACCCGGCGCAGGAAATCCATCTGGAAAAAGCGATCCCGGGCGTGCAGGTAGCCCTGGACGAACGTGACGTCGGCCTCGGTTTCGCCGGCGATGGTCGGGATGCCGTCAGCGTCGGTGTAGACGGTCACGTCTTCGCCCAGACCGGGCACGTTGACGGTCTGCGCCAATGCCGCAGATGAAACGCCGATAGAAAGAATCAACGATACGGATACAAGAAAAGCGGGCAACAGCCGGCCTTGAACGGACAGAACAGATTTCATTTTTCTACCCCGGATTGTTTTATGGATGATGCAGGGTTTTATACCCTCATGGCGCATTATTGCACAGCCGCGTGGCAAGCGACAGAGGCGGCTGCGGCAGGCCGGGATTGGTCTCTCACAACCGCGTGCGAACCTCCATGAGCTCTGGAAAGAATCGAAGCGAAAGCGCTTTTTCCAGAAAATTCACGCCGCTGGAACCGCCGGTGCCGGTCTTGTGGCCGATGATCCGCTCTACCGATTTCAGATGGCGGTAGCGCCACAGCTGAAACGATTCCTCGACGTCAACCAGCCGCTCGCACAACGCGTACTCGCTCCACCATTTGTCCGTATCTCTATAGATTTCGACCAGCACGTCGACCAGTTCGGATGAAAACTCATGCGGTTCGGCGAAATCGCGCGCAACGCATTGCTGCGGCACCGGCAGACCGCGCCGGGACAGGTAGCGCATGAATTCGTCGTAGACCGAGGGCGATTCCAGCAATTTCTCCAGTTCCGACATGAACTCGGGCTGGTGGCGGAACAGGCGGATCATGGCGCTGTTCTTGTTGCCGAGCAGAAACTCGACGCAGCGATATTGGAAAGACTGAAACCCCGACGATGAGCCGAGCACGTCACGAAACTGCATGTACTCGCTGGGCGTCAGGGTCTCCAGCACGGCCCACTGGTCGAACAACTGCTGCTGGATCATCTTGACGCGCGCCAGAATCTTCAGACACGGCGAGGCGTTGTCGGCCGCCAGATGGGCGATCGCAGCCTTGAGTTCGTGAATGATCAGCTTGAACCACAATTCGGCCGTCTGGTGCTGGATGATGAACAGCATTTCGTCGTGGTGCGGGGGGTCGCTCAGCGGATGCTGCGCATCCAGTACCCGATCCAGGCCCAGGTAGCCCTGGTAGTCCAAGCGGCCGCCGAGATCTGTTTCTATCCCCGGTTCAAGTTCGCGTTGAGAGGGGTGGTCGCTCATAATTCGTCGATCCGGAATCTAATTCAATCCTCAGTTTAACGCCCCGGCCGCACACGGTTATAATGTCGAGCTGGCTGCGATTGTCGGCTTCAGCCGCCCGCACCGCCTGGACTCGGGGTTCCGGCACCGGGCGAACGGAAAAGCAGGCAAAAGGCGCAAGCGAAATAAAAAATCAAACTCTTCAATCCTGAGGTTTCTCATGGCGGCAACGATTGCCTCGTTTAAAGTCGATTACTTCCAGTTTCTGGATGAGCAGGGACAGCTGCTGGACGGCGTACAGATTCCCGCGCTGGCGCGCGACACCCGGCAGCTCGAAAGCCTTTACCGGCTGATGACGCTGACCCGCGTTTTCGACAAGAAGGCCGTGGCGCTACAGCGCACCGGCAAGCTCGGCACCTACGCATCTTCTCTTGGCCACGAAGCCGCGCACGTCGCGATCGGCTCGGCCATGCGCGAGGAGGACTGCTTCGCGCCGATGTATCGCGAATACGCCGCACAGTTTTTTCGCGGCGTCAAAATGTCCGACGTGCTGATGTACTGGGGCGGCGACGAGCGCGGCAACGACTTTTCCGGACCGAAGCACGATTTTCCCTGGTGCGTCCCTATCGCCACCCAGTGCCTGCACGCGGCCGGCGCGGCGCTGGCCTACAAGCTTCACGGTCAGCCGCGCGTCGCGGTCAGCGTGGTCGGCGACGGCGGTTCGTCGAAAGGCGACTTTCTCGAAGCCATCAATGCTGCAAGCGCGTGGAAGCTGCCGCTGGTGCTGGTCATCGTCAACAACCAGTGGGCTATTTCAGTGCCCCGGACCAAGCAGAACAGCGCCCGTACGCTGGCGCAAAAGGGCATCGCCGGCGGGCTGCCTTCGATCCAGGTCGACGGCAACGATCTGATTGCATCGAAATGGGCCATGGACAAGGCCATTTCGGCCGCCCGCGAAGGTCGCGGGGCATCGGTCATCGAAATGCTTACCTATCGGCTATCGGACCACACCACCGCCGACGACGCGCGCCGCTACCGCGAACAGGACGAAGTGGAGTCGGCCTGGAAAAAGGAGCCCCTGCTCCGGCTACGCAACTATCTGACCGACCAGGGCCATTGGGACGATGTCAAGGAAGAGGAATTGTTGTCCGACTGCGCCGAGCGCGTCAACGCCGCGGTGGAGGAATACCAGGACCGCATCAACAACGACCCGCAGCCGATCGACGCGATGTTCGATTACATGTACAAGGATCTGCCGCACCACCTCGAAGAACAGCGCGAAATCGCGCGTCGCTTTCCGGCTAAAGGAGGCAGCCACTGATGGCCGAGATCACGCTTGTAGAAGCTGTCACCCTCGCGTTGGCGCACGAGATGAACGTGGATCCGACCGTAGTCGTGTTCGGAGAGGACGTGGGCGTCAACGGCGGCGTGTTCCGCGCAACCGCCGGCCTGCAGCAGACATTCGGCGACGAGCGCGTGCTCGACACGCCGCTGGCCGAGGTGATGATCGCCGGCATGTGCGTGGGCATGGCCTCCCAGGGCATGAAGCCCGTCGCAGAGGCTCAGTTCGAGGGCTTCATGTACCCGATGGTCGATCACATCGTCAACCATGCCGCGCGTCTGCGGCATCGGACCCGGGGCCGGATGAACTGCCCGGTGGTGTTCCGCGCACCATGGGGCGGCGGTATCCACGCGCCGGAGCACCATTCCGACAGCAACGAGGCGACCTGGGCGCACTTTCCGGGCGTTCGCACCGTGATTCCGTCGTCGCCGTCGCGCGCCTACGGGCTGCTGCTGGCCGCCATCCGCGACCCGGATCCCGTCGTGTTTCTCGAGCCCAAGCGCATCTATCGCTGGCAGCGAGAGGACGTCGAGGACAACGGCGAGGAGCTGCCGCTTGACGTGTGCTTCGTGTTGCGCGACGGCACCGACGTGACGCTGGTGACCTGGGGTGCGATGGTCAAGGAAACCATGGAAGCGGCAGGCGAGCTGGAAAAGAACGGCGTCAGCGCCGAGGTGATCGACGTCGCCACGGTCGCGCCCATCGACATGGAAACAATCATCGAGTCGGTCGAAAAAACCGGCCGCTGTGTCATCGTGCACGAAGCACCCAAGCACTGCGGCGTCGGTGGCGAGATCGCGGCCAGCCTGGCCGAAAAGGCCATCTGGCATCTCAAGGCGCCGATCAAACGCGTGACCGGCTACGACACCATCATGCCGCTTTATCGTAGCGAAATGAATTACATGCCGAGCACGGAACGCATCGTGCACGCGGCCCAAGAAACGCTGGAGTTCGAATGAACAGGTTCAATCTACCCGATCTCGGTGAGGGTCTGCCCGATGCCGAAATCGTCGAGTGGCTGGTTGCCGAGGGCGACACGGTCAAGGTCGACGATCCAATTGTTTCGATGGAAACGGCCAAGGCCGTCGTCGAAGTGCCCTCGCCGTATGCCGGCAAGGTCGCGAAATTCCACGGCCAGGCCGGAGACGTCATCAAGACCGGCGCGCCGCTGATAGATTTCGAAACCGGCGATGGGGCCGGCGAGAATGAATCCGCGGCCGAAGATAATGGTGAGGGCGAGCAGGTCGCATCGGAACAGGAGCCGGCGCCGCAAGCGGTCGAGCCGGCCGACGACGACGCCGGCCAGACCGGCGACGAGCGCGCCGACACCGGCACCGTGGTCGGCAACGTCACGACCTCCGACGAGGTGGTCAGGCAGACCCATTCCAGCGTCGGCGGGGTCAAGGTAACGCCCGCGGTGCGCGCGCTGGCGCGCAAGCTCAAGGTCGATCTGGCCGGCGTCGAGGCCACCGGACCGGAAGGCGTGGTGACCTCGTCGGACGTCCGCAAGGCGGCCGAACACGGCCCGACCCGCAAACCGGCGGCTGAACAGACAGAGCACAGGCCCGCCGAGCGGGAACCGCCGATGCACGAGGCACGTAGTCCGGCAGTCCGGCCAGCCGAATCGGACCGGAAAGTCGAGGCCGCGTCCGGCGAATGGGCGCCGATCCGGGGCACGCGTCGAACCATGGCGCGCGCGATGAGCGAATCGCACGCCCGGGTCGTGGCGACCACCATCATGGACGATGCCGACATTCACGCCTGGCAGCCGGGCGAAGACATCACCGTTCGCCTGCTGCGCTCGCTGTGGGCCGGCGCGCAGTCCGAACCCGGGCTGAACGCCTGGTACGACGACCAGCAAAACATGCGAATGATCCACAAGAGCATGCACGTGGGCATGGCTGTGGATACCGCCGACGGCCTGTTTGTCGCACGCCTGAAGGATGTTCATTCATCCGACCGCCAGCAGATGCGCGGCGAAATCAATCGATTGCGCGACAACGCCAAGAACCGCTCGATTCCGCCCGAAGACCTCAAGGATTACACCATCATGCTGTCCAACTTCGGGGTTTTCGCCGGCCGCTACGCGACACCCATCATCAACCCGCCGTGCGTAGCCATCGTGGCCGCCGGCGTGCTGCGCCACGAAGTGGTTCCCGTGCTGGGCGGAATGGAAGCTCACCGCACGCTGCCGCTGTCGTTGACCTTCGACCACAGGGTGTGCACCGGCGGCGAGGCGGCGCGGTTTTTGAAAGCAATGATCCAGGATCTTTCGAAATCACAGTGAGTTGCAGAAGAGCGTCTGGGCCATCAAGCACATTTAATCCCGAAGATCATTTGAACCACGAAGTGCACGAAGGACATGAAGAAAAGCAATCAACCTTTCAACTTCGTGTTCTTCGTGGTTAATGCTTTTTGATTATTTCCGCACTTCCGATCGATAGCGATTCGACCGACAAAGGAATCTACGCATGCGCATCAGCATATTTGGAACGGGGTACGTGGGACTGGTTACCGGCGCCTGCCTGGCCGAAGTGGGTAACCATGTAATCTGCATGGACATCGACCAGGACAAGGTCGATGCCCTCAACCGCGGCGTCATTCCGATCTTCGAGCCCGGCCTCGAAGGGCTGGTGCAGCGCAACCACGCGGCCGGACGGCTGCAGTTTTCTTCGGACGCCGTCGAAACCACCCGCCATGGCGAGATTCTCTTCATTGCAGTCGGCACGCCATCGGACATGGACGGCTCGGCCGACTTGCGCGCGGTGCTGTCAGTGGCCCGCACGATCGGACGCGAACTGACCGATGCGCAGCTGGTCGTCACCAAATCGACCGTGCCGGTGGGCACTGCAGCGAAGGTCCGTGCCGCCCTGGCCGAAAGCGGAGACGGCTCTTTTACGCCGCGCGTGGCCTCGAACCCCGAATTTCTGAAGGAAGGCGCTGCTGTCAAGGATTTCATGGCCCCCGACCGTATTGTCATAGGCGTGGACGACCCGAAGTCCGAATCGCAGCTGCGCCATCTCTACGCGCCGTTCAACCGCAACCGCGAAAAGATTTTCGCCATGGATATCGCCTCGGCCGAGCTGACCAAGTACGCCGCAAATGCAATGCTGGCGACCAAGATCTCGTTCATGAACGAACTGTCCAATATTGCCGAACGGGTTGGTGCCGATATCGAGCGCGTGCGCATCGGGATCGGGTCAGACCCGCGAATCGGTTACCACTTCATCTATCCGGGCGTCGGCTACGGCGGATCCTGCTTTCCCAAGGATATTCGTGCATTGGCTCGAACCGCCGAAGAGCACGGCCACCAGGCGCGGATACTGCAGGCCGTGGAAACCGTCAACCAGACACAGAAGCAGCGCCTGTTCGAAAAGATCAGCCTGCATTTTGGAAATAATTTGAGCGGCCGTACGCTGGCGCTCTGGGGCCTGGCATTCAAGCCCGAAACCGACGACATGCGCGAAGCGCCATCGCTGGTGCTGATGGAAGCGCTGTGGAAGGCAGGCGCCAAGGTGCGCGCATTCGATCCCAAGGCGATGTCGGAGACACGCCACATCTGCGGCGAGCGCGACGACCTGACCCTGGTCGACGACCCGTACCAGGCGCTCGAGGGCGCCGATGCGCTGGTCGTGATCACCGAATGGAAAGCGTTCTGGAGCCCCGACTTCGAGCGCATCAAGTCGCTGCTTTCCGAGCCGGTGATCTTTGACGGGCGCAACATTTACGACCCGCGCGACCTGGCTGCGATCGGTTTCCGACACGAAGGCATCGGGCGTCCCGCAAGCTCGCCGGCCGCCGCCGGCTGATCAGGCAGCGCTGCCGCTGCCGGCACCTGTCGGTTTTCGCTAACCGTCGAGTCCCGGGCGTGAACGACACGACGCATTCCGCAGCCGCGGAATTCTGGTTGTTTGGCAACCCGGCGCGCATGGAACCTGAATTTCGTATACTTCGGGTGTAGCGATGCGGTGGCGCTGTGAATACTCTGGCGCCCGTAGCGCGATTTTCATCAGACCACACGCTGGGACAATACAATGAAAAACTGGATCTCTAGCCTCATCTTCGTGCTGGCCGCCGCCGGCATGACCTCGAACTGCATTGCCCAGGCGGGCACGACTGTCAACGTTCGCGACAGCTCGGGCCGAAACATGGCCGACGCCCAGGCCGACCACTACAACGGCCCGAAAGCGCGCATCGCCGTGGCCCGCTTCGAAAACAAGAGCGCCGACTCACGCAACTGGTGGAGTCCGCAGATCGGCGACGGCATGGCCGACATGCTGACCACGGCGCTGGTCAACTCGGGCCGCTACATCGTGCTCGAGCGCCAGAATCTCGATACGGTACTCAGCGAGCAAGATCTCGGCGCCAGTGGCCGCATCCGGCAGGACACGGCAGCCGCGATCGGCGAGATTGAGGGCGCCGAACTGCTGGTGGTTGCAGCCGTGACCGAATTCGAAGGCAACGCGGGCGGCACGCGTGCCGGAGGTGGCGGCATCGGCGGGCGCGTGTTCGGAGCACTCGCGGGAGGCTCGCGCAAGGCGCACATGGCAATCGACCTGCGCGTCGTGGACTCACGCACCAGTCGCATCCTCGCCGCGACCAGCGTCGAGGGTGAAGCCAAGGATTTTGACATCGGCGGCGCGCTCGGCGGCTGGAGCGGATCGGTCGGGATGGGCGGCGCATTGTCCACCTGGGAAAATACGCCGCGCGAGAAGGCGCTGCGTGCCGTCATCGAAGGCGCGGTCGACTACGTCATCTCGGTCACGCCCGCCTCGATGATGCGCTATGATTCGATGGGACGACCGATGCAGACCTCGTCGGGCGGCTCCGCTACTGCCGCGGCAGCGCACGGCAACGGCGGCAGCGCCGAGCAGATCGTCGTCACCGTGGCGACCGACGCCCACCAGGGACCTTCGGCAGACAGCACGGTGGCCTTCGGCATCGGTTCGGGCACCATCGTGTCGGCGACCGCACGCGCAGGCGAATGGGTGCAGATCCGGGACGACCAGGGTCGCACCGGCTGGGTGCCGTCCGGGTCAACGCTGAAGATTCAGTAGCGCGTCGTTCCGGGCGGACATCACAACGCGATCCGGCGATGGCAAGGACACCAAGCTCAGACGGGAGAATCAACGTGACCATCAAGACGACATCGATTCGAGTCTTCATCATTGCGCTGGCAGCGTCGCTGCTGGCCGGCTGCCCGGCCGGCTCGGGCACGACAACCAACGTCCGGGACAACTCGGGGCGCAGCATGGCCGCCGCCCAGGCCGAAGCCTACAACGGCCCGAAGGCACGCATCGCGGTGGCCCGGTTCGAAAACAAAAGCGCCGATTCGCGTAACTGGTATAGCCCGCAAATCGGCGACGGCATGGCAGACATGCTGACCACGGCGCTGGTCAACTCCGGCCGCTACATCGTGCTCGAACGGCAGAATCTCGATACGGTACTCAGCGAGCAGGATCTCGGCGCCAGTGGCCGCATCCGGCAGGATACGGCCGCCGCAGTCGGCGAAATCGAGGGCGCCGAATTGCTGGTCGTGGCAGCTGTGACCGAGTTCGACGGTAATTCTGGCGGCACCCGCGGCAGCCTGGGCGGAATCGGTGGCGGCGTGCTGGGTGCGATAGCCGGCGGTTCGCGCAGTGCGCACATGGCGATCGATCTTCGGGTCGTCGATGCGCGCACCAGCCGGATCCTTGCCGCAACCAGCGTCGAGGGCGAGGCCAAGGACTTCAACATCGGTGGCGCGCTGGCCGGCTATACCGGGTCGGTCGGACTGGGCGGCAGCCTGTCGAGCTGGGAGAACACCCCTCGCGAGAAAGCGCTGCGCCAGGTCATTGGTGCGGCCGTCGACTACGTCATTTCGGTCACGCCGGCGGAGATGATGCGCTATGACGCCTTGGGAAATCCGGCGTCCGCCGCATCTGTCGGCTCGGGATCCGGCGCCACCGGACGCGTCGTGATCACGGCCTCGTCGCTGAACGTCCGAAGCGGGCCAAGCACCGAGAATCCGGTGCAGTTCTCGCTGTCTTCGGGCAACGTCGTCGATGCGCTGGCACGCGCCGGCGACTGGGTGCACATCCGCGACGACCAGGGCCGCGAAGGCTGGGTCTCGGCGCAGTTCACGCTCGAAGTGCAGTAACCGCCACCCCGAACTGAAAGCAACCGACAGGGCCCGGCAATTTGTCGGGCCTTTTTTATTGGCGCCCCGAGCATCCTGTCGGTTGAAGGTTGAACGGGTGAACGGGTGAACGGGTGAACGGGGAAGTGAACGGGTGAACGGGTGAACGGGTGAACGGGTGAACGGCAAANAACTATCAACACAGCTCTCGCAGAGGCGCGAAGAA
>JGI12048J13642_10663269_pt1 | contig 15625 bp, 10 predicted proteins | sample ElkSlonscriptome_16_FD_13642 | JGI IMG/M metagenome (IMG submission 13642)
GGGGTTTTGACCGAAGCGAACATGACCCTGGTTAATGCTGCATCAGGGGTAATTTCCGGTCAGAGCGACGGTCTAGAGCTCTTCGAAGGCGTGGTTATTGACAACGCGGGCACAATCACCGGCCAAGATGTCGGCATTTCGGCCGGTGTTGGTACGATAACCAATTCTGGTACAATCGAAGGCGGCAATTTTGGTGTTTTCTTCGATGGCGCGACCTTTGCCGGCGGTAGCTCTACTGATCCTTCCAGTCTTCTCAATCTGGATGGAGGTGTCGTTTCAGGTAATACAGGCGTGGCCGGTAACACCACACAGGTTTCGGTCACAAACCTTGGCACGATTGAGGGCACTGGCGGAACTGCGGTTTCGCTGGACGCCGCTGACAACACCTATATTGAAGCCAATGACGGCGTTGCAATCGGTACCGTTGACGGTGGCGGCGGCACTGATGTGTATGCAAAGCTGATCACTGATCAGACGGATCGTATGTTTGATCTGTCTACCCTTGGCACATCGATTACAAACTTCGAAGATATCCGGATCGGTTCGCAAACCTTCGACTTCGCCACCGGGATGCTCGGCACGACCCCGGCAACCGGCGTCTTCACCCTCACAGGGACAGCCACCGGGCCGATCACAATCGTCAACACCGCCATCCTCGATGGCACCATCAACGGTGCGGTTGACCTGATCGTAGGCGCAGATGACGGTATCAATTCGGGCACGTTCTCGCTCACCGAGAATGGCGCAATTGCCACCTCGGCTGATGGCGATGTCGGCTTTACTGGCGGCGACGGCACCACGCTGAACAATAGCGGTTCGATCACCACCACCGGAATGGCCACCGCTGGCGTTCTGCTGGGTGAAGACAGCGCTGTTAACAACACTGGCTCGGTCCGCTCCGAAGGCACCAACGGCGTTGGCGTGGTTGTGGGCACAGGGTCGACCATCACAAACGCAGCAGGCGCAACGATCACGACGACTGGTGTCAACGGCTTTGGCATCATTGTTACCGGCGACGGCACGCTGAACAACAACGGGATCGTCGCGGTTTCGGGCGCGGGTGCGCAGGCGGTAACGATCACCGGCGCAGCGCAGATCGCAAACGATGGCACAATCGCAGCGTCCGGTGGCCGGGCGATTGACGTGGCGCTTGCCTCCACCATCTCCAACACTGAAAACGGTACCATCGCTTCAGGCGGCGGCGATGCGATCCGCATGAATGCGGGTGGCTCGACAACGTCGAATGCCGGTACGATCAGCACCACTGCCGATGGCGGCATCGCTGTCCTTGGCGTCTCGGATTCAACGGTGAACAACTCCGGCTCGATCACAACGGAAGGTAACAGCACCGCCGCGATCCTGCTGGGCGATAACGCCACTGTGAATACGCAAGGGACGATCCGCTCCACCGGAACCAATGGTGTTGCGATTGCGCTGGGTAACAACGCCAATCTGCTGAACACTGGAACGGGCACGATCACCACCACCGGCGATAACGGCTTTGGCGTGGTCATCGACGGAAACGGCACCGTCAACAATGAGAGCATCATCGCGGTAAGCGGTGCTGGTGCACAGGCGCTTACCATCACCGGCGAAGCGCTGGTCATCAACAGCGGCACTATCGCCGCTGCCGATGGCCGTGCGATTGACGTCGCACTGGCATCGACGATCGCCAACACCGGGACTATCGGATCAAGCGGCACCGAAGCCATCCGCATGAACGCTGAGGGCTCGACCACTTCGAATGCTGGCACGATCACTACCGATAGCGACGGCGGCGTCGCTGTTCGCGGTACGTCGGCTTCGACGGTGAATAACTCCGGTTCGATCACCACTTCCGGCATGAGCACAGCAGCGATCCTGCTGGGCAGCGGCGGCACGGTGAACAACCAGGGTGCAATCGGATCAACCGGCACTCAGGGCATCGCAATCGCTCTTGGCGATGGCGGCACAATCGTGAATGCGGGCACGGGTGCGATCACCTCAACCGGCGACAATGGCCCGACGATCGTCATCACCGGCAATGGCACGATCACCAACGAAGCCTCCATCTCTGCCACGGGCGCGGACGCTCAGGCAGTCACGGTCACAGGCGATGTGACAATCACCAATTCGGGCACGATTTCGGGTGACAGCGGGCGCGCGATTGACGTCGCCGGTGTCGCAACCATCGAAAACGCCATGGGCGGTACGATCACCTCGACAAGCGCCGACGGAATCCGCTTTGGTTCGGGCTCGACCCTGACAAACCGCGGTACTGTCTCAGGCATGACCGCGGTAAGCGGCAGCGGCGGTGATGATACGGTTGTGAACTTCGGCGCCATCGAAGGCGGTGTGTCTCTCGGTTCCGGTTCGGACGAGTTCCAGCAGTGGACCGGCGCAAGCTTTACCGGCGATGTGGACCTGGGCGGAGATGATGATGTGTTCATCCTCGAAGGCACGCTCTCCTCTGTGACCGGCACGGTCCTGGGCGGTGGCGGTTCGGACACGGCGATCCTCGCCGGCGTCCTCGACAGTGACAATCTTGGAGGTTTTGAAACGGTTCAGCTGGGCTCCACCCTGGGCGGCACGCTCGATGATCTGGACATCAGCGGTAACCGTTCGATCACCGGAGATGTTGTTCATGTAGGCATCGTGAATGTCGGACTGGGTGTTGATTCTCTGACAACCACCGGCTCGATCACGCTTGAATCGACCGGCGTTCTCAACATCGCGACACCGTTGGATGCGGCGCTTGTCGGTCAGACGGTTCTGGTCCTTCAGGATGGCACCGGCTTCACCAACAATGGCGCCACGATCAACATCCTCGATGATGACCTGTTCCTGGAATACACACCGATTGTCGGCTCGCTCAGCGTGCGTGTGAACGCGGTGAACCCGCTCTTTGGCAACGCTGATCCGAACATCGCTGTCGCAGGCAGCGCGGTTCGGACCGGGATTATCTCAGGCACACTGAGTGCAGCCAACTTCGCTGCTCTTAACGCTCTGCCTGATGCCAATGCACTGGGCGCCGCGATCACCACTGCTCTGCCTTCGCTGAGCGATGGTGTGGGCCGTGAGATCTTTGAAAGCGGCAGCGTTGCCGGTCATGCTCTCAATCGTCATCTCGCCGGCGGCGAATCCGGCGTTTGGGGCCAGATCACCGTTCGCGGTGCCGAGCAGGACGCGCTTTCGCAATCGGCCAATGGCTATGAAAGCGAGCAGCTGATCTTCACCGCTGGTGGCGATATTGCTCTGGGTGATGATATCCGTGTCGGTCTGATGGTCAGTTATGCCGACATCGACGTAGAGGACGAAACGGCAACCGGCGCACCGGGCGTCAACTCTGATGTCGAGAGCATCCGTCTGGGTGCCTATGCAGGCGTGACCTTCCTTGAGCGCGGCTTCATCAACACCGAGATTTCCTATCTCACTGGTGAAGTGGACACGTTCAGCAACGGAGCATTGGGCGCGATCGGGTCAAACTATGACTTTGACGGTTTCGCCACTCGGGCCACGGTCGGTTACGATCTGCTTCCGGATGAAAACGTCTCGATCACACCGACGATCGGCCTGAACGCAGCGCGCATCAACTTCGATGATACTCTTGAAACAGGCGGCTTTGGCTTCACCGTTCAGCGCGGCGACGCAGCCTTTGTCGAACTGCGCGCTGGTGCAGAATTCGGTGCGCAAGTGTCTGAAAAGGTCAGCGGCTTTATCGGCGGTACGCTTATTCGCGATCTGATCGACGATCCGCGTTCGTTCCGTGTCAGCTCAACCCAGATCCCGGGCTTTGCCCTGAGCCTGCCCCTGCGTGAGCAGGACCGGTTTGAACTGGCCGCGGGTGCCTCGGTCGATGTGAGTGAAAGCTTCGTCATTGAATTGGGTTACATCGGTGACTTCAACAGCGGCTATAACGCGCACTCAGCCCGCGCGAGCGTCCGCGTCGCTTTCTAAGCGACCCTCTCAACAACACGCAAAAGGGGCCGGCCACGCGAGTGGTCGGCCCCTTTTTTTTGCGCCGTTACTCACAGGCCCCTGGACCATGAGGACACAGCAGCTGCACAACCGGCATCACCCTGCACGCGGGGGCATCGATTATCTAAAAATGTGGAGGGCGCTGGTGCCGGCAAGAGGATTCGAACCCCTGGCCTGATGATTACAAATCAACTGCTCTACCAACTGAGCTATGCCGGCACGGCGCATCTTTGACTTTTACGGACTGGCGGCTGTACCAGATCGCCCGAAAAGCGAGAGGGCGCGATTGCTTGAAAGCGGCGCGAATGTCTAGCCCCTATATGCGCACTCTTCGACATAAACGCCGTTACAGCGCGCCAAAGGTCCACCCTTCAGTCCATGCAATTTCTGCGGTGAGGAAACGCGGCTCCCACCGCTTGCGCTCGGGCGCGACCTCGCGCAGCCATGCCGCGCTCAGCAGGGCATCGGAGGAATGATCGTCAATGTCTCCGGTCGCATCGACGGGCGGGCAATTGAGCACGCGCAGCGCCGCGTTCAGATCGGCATAGGTGAGCAATTTGGTCCGCGCGCCCAAATCGGCCGTCTCGCGACTGGCCAGCCCGGTGTAAATCTCCACCAGCACGCTACCGGGCGATGGGCCGCGTAAAGGCCCGGATGGATCAGGCACCGGGTCCATCGGCCACACATTCAAGCGCCCGCGCAATTGGTGCAGCATCCGCATACCGGTAAGCGAACTCTTGCCCACCTGCGCTGCGCCCACGAGGTTGAAATTGCTGACCGGACGGCATTTCTGCGCGCGCTGTGCACCCTCGGCCACGCGGAACCGTCCTTCCTTGGTGATCGCATCGGGCAGCAGGAAGCGATCACCTTCATTGTTTTTGCCATGCCGGAAATAGCGCGAGGCCTCAGGGTGGCTGACAAAGCTGTGCGCGCCCAGATACGGATCATCGGCGCAGATTTCGTCGATCATCGCCCACAGTTTCTTGGCATGAGTTGGCGACTGATCCCATCCGGGAAAGAATGCGCCGGAATCCTGAAACGGCAAACTGATGCCAAGGTCCGCGCCCACCAATGTACGAGGGGGGAGGTCTTCACTCAGCAGGGTCAGCACATCGTTGCGCGACCAGCCGCGCTTTGGTGGTTCCACCAGCACGGGCGGCCCGCCGCCCTCATCGGCCAAGGCAAGCGCGATGCCCTTATGGCGCTCTCCCTTCGCGCCGGACCAGTCGATCGCGAGGAAATGATCGAATTTGGGCGGGGTCATTGGTTTCTCTCCCGCCTCAGGCGATCCCAATAGTCCATCCGCTCTTTCACCTTGCGCTCAAACCCGCGCTCCACCGGGGTGTAGAAATCTTGGGGTGCCATCCCGTCGGGCCAATAATTGTCGCCGGAAAAGCCGTCTTGAGCCTCATGATCGTAGGAATAGCCTGCGCCGTAACCGATATCTTTCATCAGCTTGGTCGGGGCGTTCAAGATATTGGCGGGTGGCATCAGGCTGCCAGTTTCCTTCGCGGCTTTGAATGATGCCTTTTGCGCGACATAGGCGGCGTTCGATTTGGGTGCAGTCGCGAGGTACAGGCAGGCCTGCACAATCGCGACTTCGCCTTCGGGACTGCCGAGAAATTCATACGCCTGTTTTGCCGCAAGGCATTGGGTCAGCGCGTTGGGATCGGCCAATCCGATGTCTTCAGAGGCAAACCGTACCAGGCGGCGCAGCACATACAGCGGCTCTTCCCCTGCTGTCAGCATCCGCGCCATATAGTACAACGCCGCCTGCGGATCGGAGCCGCGCAGGGATTTGTGCAGCGCGCTGATGAGGTTGTAATGCCCGTCGCGATCCTTGTCGTAGACCGCGACGCGGCGTTGCAGGAACGCCCCTAAAGCCGACGGGTCAAGCGGGTCTGACAGCGCGGCATTATACAGCGTCTCCGCCTGACCCAGCAGAAACCGGCCATCCCCATCGGCACTCGCAATCAGTGCAGCACGCGCATCGGGCGTAAGGGGCAGGGGGCCTTCCAAAGTCTCTGCCCGCCCCAGCAAAGCTTCGAGCGCGGCATGGTCCAACCGTTCAAGGATGAGCACTTGGGCGCGGCTGAGCAAAGCGGCGTTGAGGGCAAAGCTGGGGTTCTCTGTCGTCGCGCCCACCAGTGTGATCGTGCCGCGCTCCACAAAGGGGAGGAAGCCGTCCTGCTGCGCGCGGTTGAACCGGTGGATCTCGTCCACGAATAACAGCGTCTTTTGCCCCGCGCTGGCCATCTTGTCGGCCTCGGCAAAAGCTTTCTTGAGGTCAGCCACGCCAGAGAAAACCGCGCTGATCGAGGTGAAGCGCATGCCTACAGCGCTGGCGAGAAGGCGGGCGATGCTGGTCTTGCCCGTGCCTGGCGGCCCCCACAGGATCATGCTGGAAAGCCTGCCCGCAGCGACCATTCGCCCGATCGCGCCCTGCGGTCCGGTGAGATGCTCCTGCCCGATCACTTCACCGAGGTCGCGCGGGCGCAGCCGGTCCGCCAGAGGCGCATCATCGCGCGTGTCGTCTTCTGCCGAAACGGGTTGCGGCGCGTCATTTCCAAACAGGTCAGCCATTCTGTCGGACTTGATAGGCGGTTGGTCGGAAATTGCCATGCGGCTCTTGTGTCGATAGCACTAAGATATATCTTGAGGGTATTAAGAGCTATCTGGAGATACAAAATGACCTGGCAGAAATATGGCAAAGGCGGCTGGAATAATCTTGGCCCGATGATCGCGATGATGGCGACAGCTGCCGCAAGCGAATGGGAAGAGGAAGCTAAGCGCCGCCCCGGACGCAGGCGCCGTGACTGGAAGGACGGTCGAGGGCCGCGTCAACGTCGTGGGCGGATGTTTGCGCAAGGCGAACTGCGCCTTGCGCTGCTCGCGCTGATCAATGAACAGCCGCGCCACGGATACGAACTGATCAAGGAAATCGAAGAGGCGACCGGCGGCACCTACGCGCCCAGTCCCGGCGCGGTCTATCCGACGCTGCAAATGCTGGAGGAAGAAGGCCTCATCAAATCCGCCAAGATCAAGGCCGCGGATGATGAAGGTGAAACCGGTGGCAAGAAACCGTTCAAGGCGACCAAGGCCGGACGCGCCGATCTGGAAGACCGCGCCGCGGAAGTCGATGAAGTGATGGCGCGGCTGAATGAACATGGCGACCGTGCGGAACGCGTCCGCGAAAAGTCACCCGACCTGTTTCGTGCGATGGGCAACCTCGCCACCGTGCTCAAGAACAAGGCGGGCGCGGGCAAGCTGGACAAGGCTGCGATGGAACAGATCGTCGATATCATTGACGAAGTTGCCAAGCGTATCGAGCGGATGTGAGCCACTGTGAGCCATTGCGTGCCTCACCAGCCGGGCAATCTGCCTCGGGCTTGTGAGGTGCGCAGTTGTGTGGTTATCTTCCCCGGATGAAACGGCGATGGATCGCCTTGGGGGGGCATGACAAACACAGCCGGCCCGCGCCCGAAAACGCCGTCGCACCTGTGGGTGGTGGGCCTTTTGTCGCTCATCTGGTTTTCAGGCGGGGCGAACGACTATGTCCGGACCAAAATGCTCGACCTGGATTATCTCGGGGCCGCAGCTGACAGCACCGGCGTGCCGGTCGAGGTGATGATCGGGTATTTCAGCGACTGGCCAATCTGGGCGAATATCGGCTGGGCGCTGGGCGTCTGGGGCGCGGTGGCCGGAGCGTTGCTTCTGTTGTTGCGCAGCCGGTTTGCGCTGCATGGAGCGATCGCATCGTTGCTTGGCCTGACGTTATCGACGGCGTACACATCCATGTCCGCACCGCCCGAATTTCAATCCACTGTCCAGCTGGTTTTCAGCGTCGTTATCTGGCTGACGGTCATCGGCTTCGCCGTTTACACCCTGCGGATGATCAAGGCAGGCGTGCTGCGATAACGACAATAGGGCAAGTGATCAGGCCGCTTTGGACTTTGTCTTCGACTGGCTTTTGGATTGCGCCTGCTCAACCATCCGGTCGCGTTCCTGCAGGGCGGCGCGGTCTTCGATCAGGCGCACATAGGTATCGGCAACAACGCGATTGATCGCTTCCCAGCCGTATTCCAGACTGCGGGCCTCGCCGGCTTCGCCGTGGGCTGTGCGCAGGGAATTGTCCGTGCAATAGGGCGCAATCGCCTCGGCAAAGCGTTCGGCGGTTTCCGCTGTGTTCGCTCCAGGTGGTACCAGTTGTCCGGTTTCGCCCTGAACGACAAGGCTCGCGGCGCCAGTCGCGCCGGCTGCCACCACCGGCAGCCCGCAGGCCATCGCCTCAAGCGTCACATTGCCGAATGTCTCTGTGATACTGGGATTGAAAAACACATCCCCACTCGCCAAGGCAGAGCCGAGATCCGCGCCCGTCTTGAACCCTGCAAAGATCCCTCCGGGCAGAGCCTCCTCAAACCAGCCGCGCGCCGGGCCATCGCCGATCACCAGCGCTTTATGCGGGACCTGACGCTTGCGCAGCTGAACGATGGTTTCGGCAAAGACATCCAGCCCTTTCTCCATCACCAACCGCCCCAGAAAGACGATGGCGACATCATCATCCGCTAGGCCCAGTGAGCGACGCCAGTCCAGATCGCGTTTCTCGCTGGCAAACACCGTGCGATCCACCCCGCGCGACCACAGGCCGATATCATCGTGCATGTCCATGCTGAGCAGTTCGTCAATCATGCTTTGCGACGGCGCGACCAGCGCATCGCAGCGATTGTAAAACCGGCGCAGCATCTTGACGATGATCGGTTCGAGAAAGGCCATATTGTAATATCGCGGGTAAGTCTCAAACCGCGTGTGCACGCTGGCGAGTACCGGAATATCGTGATCCTGCGCCCATCGCAACGCGGCGTGGCCAGACGGGTCAGGAGAGGACAGATGCACGATATTGGGCGCTAATTTCTCCAGGTCGCGGCGCACTTTGCGCCCCAGTCCGATGGGAATGCGATATTCTCCGCGCCCGAACGGCATCCCGATAGAGCGCGTGCCCACCAAATCGCCGGTGGGCTCGAATGCGGGCTCCGCGACCGTGGGAGAATAGACGCGCACCTGCGCGCCCAGATCAAGCAGCGAACCGACAAGACGGTTCAACGCCTGATTGGCTCCGTCACGGGTGTAGTTATAATTGCCGCTAAACAAGGCAATGCGAAGATCGGTGAATTGCATTGCGGCCTCTTTAGGCGAGGCAGCGCGGTTTTGCGAGGGAGTCTTTGTTGTTGAACGCCCACCCGGGCGTTCATCCTCGGTGCTGTTCCCTCCGCTCGCTTCGCATCGCTGCGGGGCACCTGCGGGCGGGCGGTCGCCCTTGCCCTGCGCTTCGCGCAGCGTTTTCCAGCGCCAAGCTAAATACTGTACGCTGGGTCGGACCCGACCAGGGTCTGCAAGGCCGACTGGCCGCCCGCAGCGAAGCGGAGGACGTCTACCGAGGACGACCATGCGGACGCGTGGTCATGAAACAAAAACAATACCCAATGGCGTGCGCAAACAACAATTGACTCCTTACGCAACCCCTCTAAAGCCCGCTGCGGGCCACGCGGTCCCAACGCCGCGCGAGCTCTCTGTAAGGAGAGAATACAATGACTGACTACGCACGTGGGCTCTCTCATGAGCCGCCGCTCAAACCTGAGCGCCCCCAATTTTCCTCCGGACCCACGGTCAAATTTCCTGGCTGGTCGCTCGACAAGCTTAAGACCGAATCGCTTGGCCGTTCGCACCGTTCTGCACATGCCAAGGGCCGGCTGAAATATGCCATCGACCTCACCAAGGAAATGCTCGGCATTCCTGACGATTACCTCGTCGGCATCATGCCTGCGTCGGACACTGGCGCTCTTGAAGCGGCGATGTGGACGATGCTCGATCCTGCGCGCCCGACCACGGTCGCTGCGTGGGAGAGCTTTGGCAATATCTGGATTCAGGACGCGGTAAAGCAGCTTAAACTGCCCAACCTGCAAGTTCTCAGCGCCGATTACGGCGAAATCCCTGACCTCTCCACGATCCCGCAGCGCAACGATGTTGTGTTTACGTGGAACGGCACCACGTCAGGCGCGATGATCGCGGACACCGAGTGGCTGGAGCCGGGCCGCGAAGGCATCACGATCAACGATGCGACCAGCGCCATTTTCGCACAGGACATGGATTGGCCCAAGCTGGATGCGACGACGTTCAGCTGGCAAAAAGTGATGGGCTCCGAGGCTCAGCACGGCATGCTGATCCTCAGCCCCAAGGCTGTTGAGCGGATCGAAAGCTATGATCCGGCATGGCCGCTGCCCAAATTGTTCCGGCTGAAAAAAGGCGACAAGCTCAACACCGGCATCTTCGAAGGTGCGACGATCAACACGCCGTCGCTGCTGGCCACTGAAGATTATATTGCAGCGCTGGAATGGGCGAAGTCCATCGGCGGGCTGAAAGCCATGATCGCGCGGGCCAATGCCAACTCGAAAATTGTCAAAGACTGGATCGAGCTGAAGCCGTGGCTGCGCAATATGGTCGCTGACCCGGCGCAGCGCACCAATACCGGCGTCTGCATGATGTTCCAGGGCGAATGGTACGAAGGCCTGTCCGCCGAGGATCAGGCCGCTGTGCCCAAGAAAATCGTCAAGCTGCTGGAAGACCGGCATGTCGGATACGATTTCAACGGCTACCGCGATGCGCCGCCATCTTTGCGCATCTGGTGCGGCGGGACGCTTGAGACCGAAGACATCCAGCGGCTGTTGCCCTGGATCGAATGGGCTTACGAGACCGTCAAGAACGGCTGATCCAGACATGTGAGCTCCTGCGCAAGCAGGAGCCCATTTTCGTGCAATCAACCCGGTATACTGGGCTTCTGCGAACGCAGGAGCGCACAGAGGAAATCCCTATGAGCAATTCCCCGATTAGACCCAAAGTCCTGATCTCTGACAAGATGGACCCCAATGCCGCGCGCATCTTTGAAGAGCGCGGCTGCGATGTCGATGTGATCACCGGCGAAAACGCCGAAGAGCTTACCGCGCGTATTGGCGAATATCACGGCCTTGCGATCCGGTCCTCCACCACAGTCACGCCCGCAATTCTCGATGCGGCGACCAATCTGAAAGTGATCGGGCGCGCTGGTATCGGGGTCGACAATGTCGATATCCCTTACGCCTCGGGCAAGGGTGTGGTGGTGATGAACACGCCCTTCGGCAACTCGATCACGACAGCAGAGCACGCGATCGCGATGACGATGGCGCTTGCCCGGATGATCCCGGCGGCGAACACGCGCACGCAGGCGGGTGAATGGCCCAAGAAAGACTTCATGGGCGTCGAAGTCACCGGCAAGACCATGGGCCTGATCGGGGCGGGCAATATCGGCTCGATCTTTGCGAGCCGCGCTCAGGGTCTCAAGATGAAGGTCATCGCCTACGATCCCTTCCTGACAGAGGATCGCGCCATCGAACTGGGCATCGAAAAGGTAGATCTTGATACGCTTCTCAGCCGTGCCGATTTCGTCTCGCTGCACACGCCGCTGACCGATGAAACGCGCAATATTCTAAGCCGGGAGCGGCTGGAGAATGCCAAGCCGGGTATCCGCATCGTGAACTGCGCGCGTGGCGGCCTGATTGACGAAGCGGCCCTGAAAGACTGCCTTGAAAGTGGCCAGGTCGCAGGCGCGGCGCTGGATGTGTTTGCCGAGGAACCCGCGAAGGAAAACCCGCTGTTCGGGACGCCCAACTTTATCTGTACCCCGCATCTGGGCGCATCCACGACGGAGGCGCAGGTCAATGTCGCCCTGCAAGTGGCCGAGCAAATGGCGGATTACCTCGTCAATGGCGGGGTCACCAACGCTCTCAACATGCCTTCGCTCAGCGCGGAAGAAGCGCCCAAGCTCAAGCCTTACATGGCCTTGGCTGAAAAGCTGGGCAGCCTTGTCGGGCAGTTGGCGCGCGGCAATCTGACAAAGATCAGCATCGAGCGCGAAGGCGCGGCGGCTGAATTGAACGGAAAGCCGATCACCGGCGCAGTGCTGGCGGGCTTTATGCGCCGGTATTCCGACACGGTGAACATGGTCAACGCGCCCTATCTGGCGAAAGAGCGCGGCCTTGAAGTCTCAGAAATTCGCCATGATCGCGAAGGGGCGTTCAACACCCTGATCCGTGTAACGGTAGAAACCGACAGCGGCCCGCGCTCGGTCGCAGGCACTCTGTTTGGCAGCGATCAGCCGCGTCTGGTCGAGATTTTCGGCATCGGTATCGAGGCCGAACTGGATGGTCACATGCTGTATGTGGTGAACGATGATAAGCCCGGATTTATCGGGCGGATCGGCACGCTGCTGGGCAATCACGGCATCAATATCGGCACCTTCAACCTTGGCCGCCGCGATGCGGGTGGGGAAGCGGTGCTGCTGCTAAGCCTCGACGATGCATTGAGCAGAGATATCGTGGCCGAGGCAGAGCAGGTCGAAGGCGTCAATCTGGCGAAGACGCTGGTGTTTTAGGGAAAACAGTTACCACATCCGCTCGTCCCGAGCTTGTCGGAAGCAGAGCTGGGCGTTGCCCTACGACCGCACTTATTTTAGCGCGGGGAGAAGTGAAGAACGACCCTTCGACAGGCTCAGGGTGAGCGGGTTGAGGGTGTTGGAGCGAGAATAGATGACCAACCCAACAGACCTTTTGCCCGTCGGCCTTCAGGACCGCCTCCCGTCTTCCGCGCGGGCGATCACGCTGGCTATGCGCGCCGCGCTCGATGCGGTGGAGCGCCATGGCTATGACCGCGTGCGCCCGCCCTTGCTGGAATTCGAAGCATCGCTCGCCGCCCGTATGGAGGGGGTCGAGACGCAGAGAATGTTCCGCTTCGTTGATCCCGCGAGCCTGCGGACATTGGCGCTGCGCAGCGATATTACCCCTCAGGTGGGCCGTATTGCCGCCACCAGCCTGGCCGACGCCCCGCGCCCGCTGCGCCTTGCCTATTGCGGCGATACAGCCCTGATCGAGGCAAGCCAGCTGGACCCGGCGCGGGAGCGTTTGCAACTGGGCGCTGAATTGATCGGCGCGGATACGGCAGCCGCGGCGAGCGAGATTGTGCGCATCGCGATTGAGGCGGTGCAAGCGGTGGGACTGACCGAAATTTCGGTCGACTTCACTATGCCTGACCTTGTGAAAACGCTGGCCGGGCAGGACAAATCTTTGGAGCCCGACCAGATCGCCGCGATCTGCCGTGAACTCGATACAAAGGATGCAGGCGGGCTGCGTGATGTTGGCGGAGAGATCTATCTCCCGCTGCTTTATGCGACTGGCCCGTTCGAAAGCGCGATGCGCGAACTGCGGGAAATCGATGCAGGCGGTGCGCTGGGCACGCGGCTTGACGGGCTGGAGGCGATTGCGGCCAACGTTTCCGATGACGTGCGCATCACCTTGGACCCGACAGAGCGCCATGGCTTTGAATATCAGAACTGGTTCGGCTTTACCCTCTATGCCAGCGGCGTTCGCGGCGCGGCGGGGCGGGGCGGGACCTACAAGATCGCCGGCACGAACGAAGCCGCCAGTGGCTTCACCCTGTATGTCGACCGGATGGCCGATGCTGCGCCCGCACCGCCGGATGATCCCAAAGTGTTCCTGCCGCTGGGCCATGATAAAGCTAGCTCCGAGACACTACGCGCAGAAGGCTGGCGCACCTGCGCGGCGATGAGTGAGACGGACGATGCGGCGGCTCTGGGCTGTACGCATGTGCTGGAGGGCGGCGAGCCGAAGGAATTGAAATGACCGCCAAGGCTACTCCTATTGCGCTCGATCCAGATCCGCTTGTGTCGTATCATATCGCGCCTGCGTGGCGGGTGGGGGATTTGGTGTTCCTCTCCGGTCAGGCCGCGATCAGCGAGGATGGTGCAATTGTTGGAGCAGCGGATTTCGACGCGCAGCTGGAGCAAACCTTCGCCAACATCGCCCGCGTACTGGATGCGGCGGGCAGCGACATGTCCAAGATTGTCAAAGTCACGATCTACATGACCGACATGGCGCATTTTCCCAAGATCATCGAAGCGCGCAAACGATACTTCACCGCGCCCTATCCGGCGGACACCACCGTCGAGGTAAAGGGGCTGGCGCTGCCGGACCTGATGGTCGAGATTGATGTGATCGCGACGGTTTAGCTGGAGAAGCTGGAGCGGATCAGTGGTTTGATAGCTTTCGGAGTTTGAAAGGGTTTTGTTGGTCCGCTTTCAAGCGACCCGCCTGCCCTGCATCAATGTCTATTTATTGGGGTGGATGCGTGCGTCATTGGCGCAGCCGGTTTTGGGTTACCATCACCGCGCTTCGGTCGGCAGCCTATCAGCGCGATCAATCCGCCAGCCAAAGCTCGTGGGCATCGATCCTCAGCTTGGTTACCGCACGCATCGCATCCGCGCGGGCCTGGACCTCGATCCGGAAGGCGGCATGGACCGTCCTTTCGTTCAGCAACAGATCGGCCAGGTCGATTTCGCCCAGTTCGTGCCCGCGGCGCAGCTTTTCGAGCGCCTCTATCTGCGCCTCGACCGCCTCGCGGGCGCGCTGCCAGGTGGCGATGCGGTAGCGCGCCTCGACAAAGTCGGAGGTGGCGGTTTCCTCGACCTCGATGCGGACAAGCTGCGCTTCGGAAAGCGCCGCCGAAGCCGAAGCCCCGGCCTCGTTCGCGCGGGCGAGGCGATAGCCGCCCCCCAGCGGGATCGATACAACCACACCTGCGCCGCGTTCGATCCCCCCGAACTCAGAGAAAGCCCTTAGGCCGATCGTGGGATCTGCGATGCGGTCCTGCTCTGCCCGGTCGGCCATCGCTGCCAGGCGCTCGCTTTCAGCTTCGGCGGCCGCGATGAGGTGGCTGTTGACCACGACGAGATCGCCCAGCTGAGAAAGGCGCGCATCGGCCATTTCGGGGGGAGGGATGGCGGGTGCCTCGTCTGGCACGGGGAGCGCGGGAAAGCGCGTTGCAAGGCGCGAGCGCGCAAGGTTCGTCATGCCGGCCGATTGTTCGAGCGTCCTGCGCGCCTCGGCCAGCGCCGCGCGCGCGCGGTCGACTTCAAGCTGCGACGCATCCCTGAGATCGCGCCGCCGCTCGAGCGCAGCGAGCGCAGCATCGTAATTGGCAATCGCGGCGCGGTCGACATCGGCAAGGGCAGAAGCGGAAAGCCAGTCGAACCAGTAGGAGGCAAGCGCGAGCGCTGCCTCGTGGCGGGCGTCTTCGGCCATGTTCTCGGCCGCTTCAATGCCGTGGCGACCGATCTCCCGGTCGAGCCGCGCTTTGCCCGGCAGCCGGAAAGTGCGTGACAGCTGCGCGTCATACTCGTCGAACTCGCCGCCCGAACGGACATTGCGGCGCTGATAGGTCCCCTGCACGGTGAATTCGTAGGGCCCCCGCGCGAGCCCTTCTGCCTGCGCCCGCGCCCTATCGATCCGCGCGCGCGCAGCGTTGACGTCGGGATGGTCTTCTAGCGCCTGCTCGACCGAGGCTTCGGGCGGCAGGCCCGGCTCGGCCAAGAGGGGTGCGCCAACAAGGACCAGGCCTGCGAGGAAGAGCGTCTTGCCGATCATGCCGGCACCTCCAAATCGCTTTCGCTGTCAGCGGCGCGTTCTTGCGGGCTCTCCCCGAAGCGTTCGTAAAGGATCGGCAGCAGCACCAGAGTCAGCAGAGTCGCCGAAACCAGCCCGCCGATGACCACGATCGCCAGCGGCTT
>JGI12048J13642_10561055_pt1 | contig 15600 bp, 10 predicted proteins | sample ElkSlonscriptome_16_FD_13642 | JGI IMG/M metagenome (IMG submission 13642)
CAAAACCGTGGTGATGTAGTAAAGATTTCCATGGCGAGCCTGAATAGTCTCAAGCAAGCCTCTAATAGCAGCAGCAAAAGTGATATGCGTTTCGCTGAAGACGAAAAAGGCTTTTCTGAAAATGAAAAAAACCTGATTGACCGTCAAAATCGATTAATTGAAAATCAGAATGATTTCATCAGGATGTTGCTTTATGGCGAGCAGAAGGATTCACTCGGTCGAGATCTAGACAATCAGCTCGATACGAATTACGTTTCAGTCAATAAAGGCTATTGGAAAGAGCCAAATCCTGCTGATACAGCCAAGTTTTATACGGAAGAAGATTCGGCAGCTTTGGCTCGCGTGACTTCGATCGATTCAGCTCATGTGACACAGTGGGATAAAGAGGTTTTGGAAAATGATAGCCTGTATAGCGAATCGAAAGCGCGGGATACTGATCGTGTGAATGCTCAAGAAGACACCAAGAAGAATGGCAAAGGAGATGAGGCGAGGGAAAGCAATTCTGAGAAAGGACAGGACGAATCGGCCTTGAACGAATTGAGAGACCGCGTTGATCAATTGGAAGAAGAGAACCGACGATTGCGCGAGGATTCAGAGGTTGAGTCTACTGTATCATCTGAATCGGATCGCACATTGTCGGAGGAGACCAAACGTAGAAACGATCTGATGGAAGAGCAGATCACTGCTACGCAAAAGTTGGCTGAGAAAAGCGCTGAACCAACTGAAGTAGTGATTGATGATAATCGACGCAATAGTCGCGGCGGGGTTAACCTTCAGCCGGGATTGGTAGTTCCTATTGGTGGCGGAGGTAATAAGAAGAACGATAAAGAAGTGTTGGAGAATCAGGAGCAGATGCAAGCCAGACTAGATTCTATGTCGAGTGAAATCAGTGAACTGAAGAAGAGTCAGAGAACCCAAAATAATGTGCTGGTAACTCAGAATAGAGGAGCTGTTGATTCTATCTTATCCGATACGACGGGTTTTGACCTTCCTGTCGATACAGTGAAAATTTCTGAAGAGCAAGGATCCGTAGATACGTTAATTCAGCATGAAAACTACGGAGTCGATAAACTGAACTTGAGTGAGTTGCAAATGGAATTAAATGATTCAATCTTAGTTGATACAAATTCCGTCGAAATTGCTGATTCAAGCAAGGGTAATGTACGAGCGATTGAGATTACGGATTCCCAGACTATTGCTGTGGGATCAAAAAATGACTATCTCGTTTCGGTTTATTTTGCGCTGAATAGTAGTACGGTATCAGACAAAGACCAAGAAATGCTCAAAATGGTTTTGGAAGACTTGCAGAAGATGAGCGAACAAAAGCTGGTATTGGAGGGGCATACTGATAATAGTGGAAATGCAGCTTATAACCAGATGCTTAGCAAGAAAAGAGCTGATGCAGTAAGGGCGTATTTCATAGAAAACGGCATCGTTTCAGAACGCATTGAAATAAAGCCATTGGGATCCGAGCAAGCCGAAAGCCAATACAATGAATCGAGTAGGCGAGTAGATATCTCATTGAAATAAACGAGTAGAAAAACTATTAAAAAGCCGCCCTCAGAGAACAGGCGGCTTTTCACTACTATTCTATTTCGATTGATTTCACATTATCATCTATCACCCTTTCGATCAGCATTCTTCTTGGATCGATGGCTGCTTTTGCCGGAAGGCTATCCACAATCATCGAAACCGTCGAATTTTCGTCATCGAATTTCACCCGTTTCCAAGCCATCAGTTCTTCTTCGTCATTGTCGGCGTAAACACCTATGTCAACCCATTCTTGAAGTGTCGTTTGGGTTTCATTACCTAGTGTATCGGCGTATAGCTTCTTAGCCATTACGTCCATCTCTACTTCGTATTGTCCATTCGCCAATTCGGTCATTCGGGCTTCTTCCAGTCGGAAATCATACAAGGTGATTTGCTTGAACCAATCTTCGATAAGGTAGTTCAAGCTATCGGGCACACGCGGCTCCAAGTGGCGCAAGAAGTCATGCGAATTGGGGTAAGGCGGCTCGGCATAGCGATACTCTTCCAAGAATGAGCGCAATGCGGCATTCACCGAATCGGCACCGATGTAATCTTGGAGTGCGTATAGAATCACAGACCCTTTTCCATAATGGATGTAGTTTTGGTATTCGACCTTGTACAGCGGTAATTCTTTCTCTTGTTCACCTGTTCGCCCGCGCAGATATCTGTCGAAGTCATATTTCAAGAATTTCTTCATCTTCATATCGTCGGCATCCTGCTTCATGGTCATAAGGCTGGAATACTCCGAGAAGCTTTCGGTGAGCATGGTACCACCCTGCATCTCGGCGGGAGTTTCCTGATGCGCCCACCATTGGTGCGCCATCTCGTGAGCAATCACCGCGTCAATCACGTTGTTTTCCGTTTCGTCTTCCAGATTGGTAATGAAACCCAAACTCTCGGCGTAAGGCATGGTACCAGGGAAAGCCTGGGCAAAGTTTTGGTACCGCGGAAATTCGATGATCCGAGCTTGTTTGTGGTAGTAAGGCCCGAAGTTCTCTTCGTAGTAGGCCAGTGATTTACGAACCGCATCTATCATTTTAGGTATGTTTACATCATGAGCCGGATGGTAGTAGATTTCAATGTCGATATCCTTGTACTTCTCGCGAGCCACTTCATATCGAGCCGACATTACACTAAAGAAGTTAAGGGAAGGTTGGTCGAATTTGTAATGAAAATAACGTCGGTCATCTTCCTCCCATTCCTTGATCAAGGTACCCGGAGCAATGGCAATTTGGTCTGTGGATGTAGAAATAATCGACTCCACGTCTACCCAATGAGAAATGTCTCCCGTGATGTAGTTGCGGTTGCATAGTTGGCCACAATTTAGTTCCAAGTCAGGAGTTCGTTTTTTGGGAGGTAAACCGTATTCCTTTCGCTCATTTTTATCGGACATTTCAGCACCGGATTGATAGCCCATTGAAGGCAGGAAAGCTCCATTGTCGAGAAATGTCCCATTCGACAAAATTCGAGACCAGCCAATTGTATTGCTGAATCCTCTGGTCACGTAATTTGAGTTAATGAGAATTTCTTTTTCCTCGCCGGGCTGCCAGGGCTCGTCAAGCTTGAATATCCAAAAACCAAGAAGACTGTCCTTGAGCACAATTTGCGCACCCGGGATCACCATTTCGGTTTCCATTCTATAATCCACATTCACAAAGATGGAGTCCAGTGCTTCGTCTTCATCATTCACAAAGACGGCAGTAGAACGTGTGAAGAAATCTCTGTCTTCGGGATAGATGTCTACCTCGTACTTGATTGATTTCATTTCGGGCAAAGGATAGTTCTCGTACTTCTTGTATTTCAATTCATAATCTACCGTACGCTGTTCTTGTTCGGTTATACTCGGGTATGCGTTGAGAATTTGTGTATTGTAATATACCCAGCCACCCACGGCAATCCAAGCCGCCCCGAGTACGATCATTCCCGTTCGATAGCTTCCGCTAAAGTTGGACATGCCGCTTCGGAACTTTTCTTTAAATCCGGAAACAGAACTTCTGGGCCAAAAGAGCGCAGCTTTTGCCAATAGGATCAAAGCGAATAGAAGCCAATAGGCATTAAACCATAACGTTCCATTCATTCCGGGGCCAAAGCCGCTCATGTCTGAGTAAAAAATTCCGGGCGTTGCACCTGGCAAAACCATATTTGTCTGCCATTCAAACACACCGTTTACAACGATGCCCCATACAATGTAGAAAAGGATACTGGCAAAATATCCAATGTAGCGGTTGTTCATCAGCGTTTGAATAAAAACGAATAATGCAGCAAATACAATGAAACCTGGCAGCGTGTCAACAAACAGATCGATCAGATACACATCCAATTCTATGGCCGTGTAGCCCCTTAAGAGTTGGGAAAGAATACCCATGGCAATAAACACCAGCTGCAGCAGGGTGGCGGCCGCTACTAGAGAGGCTACCTTGGCAATAACCGAAGCGAAGGTGCTGTGCGGCGTAGCGTTCATTACTTCTTCAATATGAAACATGCGGTCTCGCCACACCAATTCTCCACTGAAAAAAACCACGATGATGATGAGGAATAGCCCGGTGGCGCCGGCAATGTCACCAATCACTTTGTAAGTAACCGGGTAGCTCTGTAGTCCGAAATACTCGTAGCCCTCAATCAAGCTTACAAAAAGCAGAATGATTCCAAAAAGGGATAAAATGCGAAACGCTGAACTCTTTACAATACTCAAGAAGCTCGTTTTGAAAAAACTTTTAAACTGAAGCCAGTTGGTTTTGGTAGTATACGATTGTTCGACCCCGGGTTTGTCTAAATTGGCAATTACCGTAGAGACTTCGGGAATAAGTGCTTTCTTCTTGCGGAACTTCATCCTTTCTCTAAAGGAGAAAACCTTGAAGGAAATGATGGAAATCACCACACCTACCGTTAACCAAATCAATCGATTTTGTAGAATAATGCCTTCAAATTGAGGACTCAAAGCATTGCGCTCTGCGGGAGTGAAGTAGCGGCTGTATACGGAATAGGTTCGCACCCCAAGCACGTCCAAGAGTCCTGCCATCGTTTCATTGTCGATATCAGAAAGCAGGGTGCCTGAGGCGCCCCAAGCCACAATAATGACCATTGCTCCGACAAAAGAGATAATGGTGCTCTTGAATCGGTGAGCCAGGAAGAAAATAATTGATCCCGCGATAAACATGTTCGGGAGGATGAACATGAAATAGTTGGAGATGATCGTCTCTAAAAAGAAAGGCCCGATTCTGCTTGCGTCTAGCCAACCGGCTGCCGGGCCTATTAATGCACCCAGCCATGCTCCGAAGAAAACACCCAGTAAGGGAATGCTCGAGAGTAAGAGTGCACCGAGAAATCGTCCCCAGAAGTAGCCGCCCTTTTTGATGGGGAGCGAAAACATGATTTCGTTAAACTGATTGTTGTGGTCGCGCAGGGCCGCATTGTTAAAAAAAGCAGCGGCAAATAGCAATCCGAAGATTCCCAAAATCAACACAAAATTGGTTAAGGTATGCGGACTGTTCTTGTAGACATTTCCTACGGCGCCGCCTATTTGCACTCCGTCGCTGGCCACCGCTCCAAATGCCAATAAGGCCACAAGGAAGAAGAAAACATACACCATCGGGCTCTTGAAGGCCGACCGTAGCTCGAGCTTAAAAAATTCTCCAAACATAGCTTATACGGTTTCGGGTTCGTTGATCTTTACAAAGAATACATCCTCTAGATTCGGCTCTACTGAAGAAAAGCCAGCGCCTGGGCTTGAGTCGCTGAGCACGTGTATTTGCGGGCGACCTGCCACCATTTTATCACTGATCACATCCATAGATGCTTTGAGCGAATCGAGTTCATCGCGCTCCACCATCTTCATCCACACCTTTCCGCGCAACTCGTCGATTACGGTAAATGGTGACCCTTTGTACATAATCTTTCCCAAATTCATGATGGCCATATCCGAGCAAAGTTCCCGAACGTCCTCAACTATGTGAGTAGACAGAATCACGATCACTTCCTCACCCACATCGGCCAAGAGGTTGTGGAAGCGGTTTCGTTCACCCGGGTCGAGACCAGCGGTGGGTTCATCTACGATGATCAACTTCGGATTGCCAATCAAAGCCTGAGCAATACCCACACGTTGCTTCATTCCTCCTGAAAAGCCTTTGACACTTTTGTTGCGCTTGTCGTATAGATTGACTTTTTGCAGCAGGTATTGCACCAATTCCTTTCGTTCTTTTTTGTTTTGGATACCTTTCAGGATGGCGACGTGATCGAGAAGTTGCTCCGCCGTTACGCGAGGGTATACTCCGAATTCTTGGGGCAAATACCCGAGTAACTTTCTAACCTCAATGGGTTGATTCAAGATATCGATATCGTCCATCATGGCCGTTCCTGAGTCTGCCTCTTGGAGCGTGGCCAGCGTTCGCATTAAGCTGGATTTACCCGCCCCATTCGGACCGAGTAGCCCAAACATTCCATTCTTTATTTCCAATGAAACATTGTCGAGTGCTTTTACTCCGTTTGGATAGGTTTTGCTGAGGTTTTCGATGCGTATTGTAGCCATTTCTGTGTGTTTAGATTGTGCAAAATAGACAGCGAAAGATGAAAAATGAGTAAAAAGTGCTGAAATGTTTTTCACAAAGGTTGATAGGTTACATTACTGTACGAATGGTCGTTTCTGCTGAAAGAAATCGAGAATTAGAAAAATGTAGCATATTTGTTTCTAAAAAGTAGTATATTTGTTGTGAACGCCATTTTGTGATGAAAAATACTCCCAAGAAATACCCGCTTCAACAAGAGTCTTCTCCCGATGTAGTTCATGAAATTTCCCTTTCGGGAATGACCTATCCACGCTTTAATCGATCGGAAAGGATGAAATTAATTCGAGAGCGGCTGCCGTTTGATACCTTGGAGGCATTGGTGCGGCGATCGGGCCTCTCCATAAAGCTTTTTCTACAAAGGTTGGATATGCCTCAAACCACCTACAACAAAAAAAAGCGCGAAAATGCTTTGCTCGATCGAAGAGACAGTGAGCTTGTGCTTGTTTTGGCCGAGGTACTTGATTACGGGCTTGAGGTTTTTAATGGTGAGGAAGAAAAGTTTCACCGTTGGCTCAAGAAGTCCAATCATTCGTTGGGTGGCGTCAGTCCTGAGTCTTTGTTTGATTCGATCACCGGTATCGAAGAGGTCAAGTTTGCCCTTGATCGCATCGAGCACGGAGCCTTTTCCTAATGCAGGTTTATCGCATCATTCGAGAAAAGTATCTGGATTCTGTCCTCAGTGGAAAGGGCGCTCAGTACTCGAAGGGATTTCGCTGGAACAGCTTCGGAACATCGATGGTTTATACCGCTGAGTCGCGTTCCTTGGCAGTTTTGGAAGTCACCGTTCATCTGGATTTATCAGAAGACCTCCCAACTGATCGCTATTTGGCGACCATTGAAATCCCGGATAATCTTGAAATCCTCGCACTTTCATTGAATGATTTACCTCCCGGATGGGATGCCAAGCCACCCGGCAAAATTTCTCAACGAATTGGAGATGGTTTTATTCATGGCAATTCTGCTCCGGTCTTGCGTGTTCCGAGCAGTATTATTCAGGAGGAGTTTAACTACTTGCTTAATCCGCTGCACCAAGACTTTGCAAAAATTAAAAGCTTGGGACCTGTGCGTTTTGGCTTTGATGAGCGGCTTTGGTTTTCTTGAGATTTGGTTAGGGCTACAAGCTGCAGGCTACATGGTGCAGGCTTCATGTTACAAGCTGTAACTGACAGGCTACCCCGGTGGTATCCTTCGGTAGCTCAGGTGGGTTAGAATTGTTCGCGTGATTATGGATTTATCCATCTGCGTCAACTAACTGCCGACTACGATCTATCGAGCGGGATGATAGAGGACCGGGGCTCTGTGTTAGAACAGGGCTTTTACCTTCAAATTGACAGCGCTATTTTATGCAACCCCCATCAGATTATTTTCTGGCCACTACGATGTACCGTGTGGAGGTGCAGGAATCAGCATATGCATTCAGGGGCTGCAGGCTTATGGCATCGTAAAGATCTACGCCGCCCTTAAAGTACTTTTCGAAATAGCCGCGCACGCGAAGCATGGGTGCCAGAAAACGTTTGTGTTTTCCCGCATAATGAACATCCATTCGGTCATCGAGAAAGTGCACGTTTGTAATCTCACTTTCCTGAAGAGAAGCCCCGTTCTCTTCCGTCAGTCGAGGTGTCCTGAGGGAGATTACCTTTTTGTCGGGCCCAAACATGACATTCGGATACCAGCGAATATGATCGGGGGTGATAAAATCTCCCAGAAAAAGTCCGTCATCATGTAGGATATCGGCAGTTTTTTGAATGGCTTCTTCCAGTTGCTGATAAGGCAAGTACTGGTAAACATTTAGACCCGAAAAGGCGAGATCCCATTTTTTGATTTCGGGATCGAGCGTCAGTACATCCCCCACATCTGCGTGAATACGCTTTTGCGCCTCGCTGACCATTGATTCGGAAATATCGATTCCATAGATATTCTCGCGCGTACAATTGTATTTGCCCATGATCCGTTCCTCTACCAGCCCGGTGCCACAACCTATCGCTATGGTTTCCTTTTTGGCAAAGTCGTACCCGTACTTTTTCACAAAGAAGTCAACATATTCTTCCATGAAAGAGTCCAAACAGGTGTGGCCGATTACTTCATCGTAGACCTCGGCATAGCTGTGGAAACGGTCATCGGTTCCTGTTTTTGCTTCATGTTCGGATTGCACTATGGCAGCTTCTTTTAATTCCATGTTCAGAATTTTCCACTGCACGGAGTTTTTGTGTTGCCCGCATTCGGGGTCAATTAAATCGTCCAGTGTTCTGCTGAGCTGATCGGCGTTGGATTTGCTAAAAGCAGATTGATAGAAATCTTCCGCGCTGGGATCCTGAGATTTCAATTTTCTTTTGAAAACTTCAAGATTGAAACGCAGCAGGGTAGAAAAATCGCCGCGGGGACCGTCTTCAATTCGCACCACTTTTTCATCGGGAACATTAAAAAAGGCGCCGCCATTTACTCGTTGAATAATCTGTCGGCGTGGATCAAATATTCTCGATTCTCCCGTAATGTTTTCCAGCGGTCTGAGGTGGCCATAAACATGAAGCGTGAGGTAGGGATCTTCCGTTCTGTTCCCCATTTGATGAATCAGCGAATGTCCCACACCGAGGATATCTCCCTTGTCTACCTGCCAGCGAGCAAGCGTAGAAAGGTTTTCATCTTCCCACCGAAACGTAGCATGCTCGGCCCGACCGAAAATTTTCACCGCTCCCCATTGGGTAAATCCGTGATCGTGGATGGCCGAGAAATCACCTTTGTTCCACGACATCACCATCACTTCAAAATTGGCTCCTTTGTACACCATCTTTCTGCCATAGCTATCTTCAGGAGAATGATTGAAATCTGCAAAGGGAAGTAAGTCTTCTTCAGTAATATCCAGCTCCTTTAGTATGTTCACTACCTGCGAGGGCTTTGTTGGTTGGAGCTCTTCAAGTTTGTCAATAAGATCAGAGAGTGATGCAGGAATAGCAGGACTTTTTAGCGAAGAATTCGTTTGCCGGGTCAGGTCTGCATTCATGTTTTAGGTTTTATGTGTTGATGGTTCAAAGGAGATTTTGGGCCTTTTTAAAGGTCGTCGATCCGTTAACCCGCAATTTATAATAAGTTGCGAAAGTTTTTTGTGAGTTGAATCTCATAGTAATTTAGGATTGGCCATTGCTTAAGTGGTGCATCACATGAATGGGCATGGCGGAGATACCAAAAAAACATAAGCGGGGTATGGATTCGATAGAGAACCATATTTCGCTGAAAATTCTGATCTATCTTCTATCTTCACTCCATGGATTTAATCGAAGCTTTTCGAAAGAATGAATCGTTGGCTCATTTGGAAGATGCTGACTTAGCATATCTAATTGACCACGGGCAGCGCAAGCTTTTTAAAAAAGGCGATTTGATTTTTAAAAAGGGCGAACCTGCAGATGAACTTCTATTCATTTTAAGCGGCAGGTTTAGAATTTTTATGACGCGAAACGGTGAGAACCGGGAAGTGGCCATGCTTCAGCCCTTTGACATAACGGGCGTCTTGCCTTACAGCCGAATGACCCATGCCCAGGGTAGTGCTGAATGCCGAGAAGCCGGTGAGATCTTCGCTTTGCACAGGTCACATTTTAGAGAAATTATCGTAAACCATCAGCCATTGGCGGAAGCCCTCGTGCACCACATGGCTACTCGCATTCGCACTTTTACCAAACTGAGAATGCAAGACGAGAAACTCATTTCTCTGGGGAAGCTTTCCGCAGGATTGGCCCACGAGCTTAATAATCCTGCTTCGGCCATGGTGCGCAGCTCAGAGGCCTTGTCCAATCACCTCAAGTTACTTCCCGATTCCTTTAAGCGGGTGATGAAATCCAACTTAGACCCCGAAAAGGTGGATCGAGTAAACGACTGGCTATTCTCTATTTTGAAAAATGAACGCGCTACCTTGTCACTAATGGAGCGCAGCGAAAGAGAAGATGCCATCGCCGATTTGCTCGAAGAATATGGGGTAGACGACCCTTTCGAATTGGCTGAGGAATGCGTCGACTTTGGCTTGAGCCCTGAAGATATCAAAAGACTCCACGACCAAACGGGCGAAGGTGATTTTGCCACGGTTATAAATTGGGTGGTGAACAACCTTAGCACAGAACGCATGGTGGAAGAGATTCACACCTCGGCTGAGCGGATATCGACCTTGGTCAAATCCATAAAGGAGTACAGTCATATGGATCGCAGTCAGGATAGGCAGGATGTGGACATCAACGCAGGGCTAAAAAGCACCATCACCATGCTTCGGCATAAAGCCAAGCAAGCGCAGGTGGAGGTAGAAGAAGATTACTGCGAATCAATTCCACACCTCTCTGGTATGCCCGGTGAGCTCAATCAAGTTTGGACCAACATCATCGACAATGCGATTGACGCCATGGAAGGTGGTGGCAAGTTGAATATCATCACTGATTGGGTAGAACCCAACGTAGGTGTCCGCATATCAGATACGGGAGCAGGAATTCCCGAAGACATTCAAAATCAAATATTCGATCCTTTTTTTACCACCAAGTCTGTCGGAAAGGGAACGGGACTGGGGCTCGATATCGTCAACAAAATAGTCGCACGGCACAATGGACGAATCGATCTGGACTCGAAGCCCGGTAGTACTACATTTACAATTACCTTACCAGCTGTAGAAGCAATTTAGATGGCAAAACAACCTCTCATTTTTGTAGTCGACGATGATCCTCAAGTCTTGAGGGCGGTGTCGCGAGATTTAAAAAAGCAGTACCGCAAGGAGTACCGAATTATCAGCACTGATAGTGCAAATGAGGCGCTTGAAACCTTGATTGAGCTGAAGAAGAAGGGCGATGAGGTTGCTCTTTTCCTCAGCGATCAGCGCATGCCCGAGATGCAAGGGGTAGATTACCTCGAAAAGGCAGCCGACTTCTATCCGAGCGCCCGTAGGATCTTGCTCACCGCCTACAGTGATACCGACGCGGCCATCAAGGCGATCAACGAAGTACAGCTCGATTACTACCTGATGAAACCGTGGGATCCGCCGACCGAAAGACTTTACCCCGTTATTTCCGATCAACTCGAAGAGTGGAAGGCAACCAACAACGCCTCGGTGGAGGGGATTCGGCTTCTGGGGTATCAGTATTCTCCCAAGTCCCATCATGTCAAGGATTTTCTTTCGGGAAACCTCTTTCCCTACAAGTGGCTCGATGTTGAAAATGAACCCGAAGCGCACGAAACGATGCTGCTTCATGGAATCGATTCCAAAGAGTTGCCCGCTGTAATATTTGATGATGGTGAGGTGATTTTGGGTGACGATCTGGCGCCGATTGCCAAGAAATTGGGTCTTCAGCCCTCGGCGAAAGAAGAACTTTACGACGTGGCTATTATCGGTGCGGGACCCGCGGGACTGGCAGCGGGCGTTTACGGCGGGAGTGAAGGACTCAAAACGGCCCTGATCGAAAAGCGTGCGCCGGGCGGACAAGCGGGAACGAGTTCCCGAATCGAAAACTACCTCGGGTTTCCTAAAGGATTGAGCGGAGCCGATTTGAGCCGCAGAGCGATTTCACAGGCTACGCGCTTTGGAATAGATTTTTTGGTGCCCCAAAGTGTGGAAAATATCGACTTTAAGTCAAACTACAAATGCCTCACCCTCGCAGATGGAACCCATTTGAATACCAAAGCGGTCATTGTTACAACGGGCGTTTCGTATCGAATGCTTCAGGCAGAGGGGCTCGATCAGTTTACGGGAGCCGGGGTGTATTACGGAGCCGCCACCACGGAAGCAGCGGCCTGTAAAAATCAAGATGTCTACATCGTCGGTGGTGGAAACTCGGCAGGGCAGGGGGCGGTCTATCTCTCCAATTTTGCCGGGCACGTACACATCCTTTTGCGTCGCGACAACTTACGCGACACCATGTCTAGCTACCTGATCGATCAAATCGACGGGATTGACAATATTACCGTTGAGCCCTTCCGCGAAGTGCAAAGAGCAGAAGGAGGCGATCGACTGGAGAGGCTTACCATTTTGAACAACCAAAGCAATGAGACCTACGAGGTGGATGCCGGGGCATTGTTCATCTTCATCGGTGCCAAACCTTATACCGAGTGGTTGCCCGAAACTATTTTAAAGGATCCGAAAGGATTTGTGCTAACGGGTCGAGATCTGCTGAGCCATCCTGAGTTCAGAGCAAACTGGCCTTTCAAACGTGAACCTTATTCGCTGGAAACTTCCGTTCCGGGAGTCTTCGCCGCGGGTGATGTCCGATCAGGAGCGATGAATCGCGTGGCGTCAGCAGTGGGCGAAGGCGCCATGTCGGTATCCTTTACGCATAAGTATTTGGGGGAGGTGTAGTTATTTTGGTATTGGGTATTGGGTATTGGGTATTGGGTATTGCGTCTGCAAACCAACATTCGACCCTGGAAACTATCCTACTCGTGTAAACCGGCCGACACAATACCACTATTTCAGGGTGGAGATTCTGAGATCCTTGTATTCTTGATGGATAAGCACTCAACAGATTATTCTAACCCTAAGAATCGCCATGAGGTATTTTCCTTTCTTAATCATTCTTTTTTTCACGAGTTGCATCGGTACCGATGAGGTGGATGCTCCTATCGTGGGAGAATCTATTGAAATCGATCGCGAGCAGGTCTCACTCCTGATTGGAGATCAAACCACCGTGAACGCCGCGTATTTCAATCGCTACGGCGCGGAGGAAGAAGTACAGCTGATTTGGAGTACTGCCGATAAAGAGATAGCGACGATAGACCTCTCGGGAACTGTAACGGCTGTTGGTGCAGGTCAGACTCAAGCGGTGGCCGCATACGGGGCGGTCGAAAGCTATCCCGTATTGATTACCGTGGTGGAAAATGAGAATGATGTGGCGCAGGTCAGTCTTTCGTCGGGTGCTGGCAGTCAAATCAGTGTGGGGCAGGAGATCACCCTCACGGTTGAAGTTTTCAACGTTTTAGGTGATCCGATCACTGGGTTGGACGTAACCTACACCGCGCTAGACCCCGATTATCTATCGGTCGATCAAAATGGAGTGGCCACGGGAATTGCCAACGGTTTTGGACGGATTGTCGCTAGCGTAGACGGAATTCAAAGCAACACCTTGGGTATTCAAGTAGGGCAGACCAGTCGCTCGGGAACTTTTTCGGGTGCCAATGGCTACGACGCCACGGGTACCACCGAATTGTTCATTGCCGATAACGGAGACCTCATGTTGCGCTTGAACTCAGATTTTGACACCGACTTCGCGCTTGGTACCTATATCTATTTGAGTAATTCTACTTCGGGTTCTGTTACCAGAAACGAAGGGCTTGAGATTCAAGAAGTCACCACGGGCGGTTCGCATCTTTTCAATGTAAGTGCCATCGACTCTGATATCACCATCGATGACTTTAATTACGTCATCGTTTTGTGTAAACCCGCTACCATCACTTTTGGCTACGCTCAACTCGATTGATATGAAAAAGCAATTTCTAATTATCGGACTTATGATCTTTTCCGTCCAACTTTTTGCCGGCGGTGGATGGACATACAAAAAGGGGAAAGGCTTTGTAAAACTGAGCCAGAATGCCATCTACGCTGATCGACTTTTTAATCCTGATGGGGAGATCATAGACATCACCACCATAGGCTACTATGCCACTTCAATCTACGGGGAGTACGGTATCACCGATAGACTCACAGCAATTGCCTACGTACCGTTTTTTACTCGAAACACGCTAAATAAAACGAGGTTTCGGCAAACGGGTATAGAAATCCCCGGTGATGAATTGAACTCAGTTGGCGATATTGATTTGTCGTTGCAATATGGTTTTTACAAATCTGACACATGGGTAGCATCGGTACGCGTTCTCTTTGGTTTACCTACCGGCGAAGTATCGGGTGGTGAAACGGGAATTCTCCAAAGTGGAGACGGTGAGTTCAACCAAATGATCCGTTTTGATTTGAGTCGACCGATCTCTCAAAAAGCTTGGATTTCGGTGTATGCGGGATTGAATAACCGCACCAACGATTTCTCGGATGAGTACCGTTTGGGTGCTGAAATAGGCACAAAGGTTTGGTCTGATTTTCTGGCCATTGCCAAAGTAGATGTGGTGCAGTCTTTTTTCAACGGCGATGCCGATCCATCTCAGGGAGGTACCATCTTTTCGAACAATACAGAGTTTGTCAGTCCTTCTATCGAGTTGGCCTATGAGATGGATAACCAAATGGGGATTTCTATTTCGGCAGCCGGAGCTTTCGCGGCCAAGAACATTTTAGCGGCACCGAATTATGGGGTGGGGGTTTACAAGAAGTTTTAGAAGAGACTCGATTGGGTTTACTACTACATCGGTAGTTTTGATGATCTCCATGCGTTTGGCGACATTCCTTCGTATTTCTTAAACGTTCGCGAGAAGTAGTTCAGGCTCTGAAAGCCACTTTCGAAACAGGCCTGAGTAACCGTGCGGCGATGCTGCAGCATATGCCTCTTGGCCAGTCTCAACCTTTCCTTGTTTACAAATTGGACAGGTGTCTCGCCCATTTCGCGTTGAAATTTTCGAAAGAATTGAGCTCGAGAGAGACATGCTTTTTCGGCCAATTGCTCGATGGTAAATTTCGACGAAATGTTTTCACGGATATATTGGATTACTCCCGCTAGTCGGTTTCTCGTTGAGAGTTCCTTTAAGTTATCCAAAAGAAAATGACGTGCGTGTGTCTGCATCAGCGCGGCAATAAGTTCACGCGTAGTGTTAGAAGCCATCATCTGTTTCCCGTAATTGTCCTGAACCATCACGCGAATCAATCGATTTAATCCGTCTTGCACTTGCAGATTGTTCATCAAAAGAAAATTGTCATCCGTCCAATTCCATTTTCCTTCATCTGCTTTCGGAAAGTGCTCATTCAGCCAAGCCATCGTATTGTGGACAAACCCATGACTGATCTCCAGGGCCATGCATTGGGTCGGATCATCTTGCCTGGCTTCGGGAAAGTCGATGTACATCAATTCCGAAGCAGGCATCACGATGGTCTCGCCTGGTTTAAATTCGAAAGGATCCTTTTCCTTTAGGTGCATGATCTTTTTGCCTTGAATCATGCTGACCACCACGGGATTGTCAAATTTGAGATCAAAACTGTGAGTGATTTTTCGCGTCTCAAAGACGTTTAGTACAGCGTGATCGGCATTGTGGGACGTGCGGTGCTCGACCTCAGTAGTTGGGCTACTGAAAATTCGGTGTTTCTCTTTTAGATTAAATCGGTCAAGCATTTCTTGCGATAATAGAACGTGTTAAATATACACATAAGTGCCGTTTTTGGAAAATAAATACACCAATGAGACTATTGTGCTAGTCGTTGCGACTAACGTCAAAAGGGTGATAGAAGAAATCACGGACATTGCAATCGAACTAATAAATTATTGTAATGTCAACACAAACAGCAGAAGCGCCGAGCAGCACCGTACTGGCTAGGCCTGAATTTAAAGAAAAGTACGGCAACTACATCGGAGGAAAATTTGTAGAGCCCGCAGGAGGAGAATACTTCGATGCCATCTCG